>Ga0105049_10000313_pt1 | contig 50883 bp, 37 predicted proteins | sample MAT06_FD_78087 | JGI IMG/M metagenome (GOLD analysis project Ga0105049, IMG submission 78087) | Freshwater microbial communities from Lake Fryxell liftoff mats and glacier meltwater in Antarctica - MAT-06 | ecosystem: Environmental > Aquatic > Freshwater > Ice > Liftoff microbial mat | place...
CCGCCACCGCCGCCGCCACCACCACCGCCACCACCACCACCCACGGTGAAGCAGATTCAGTTTACCACGATTGAAGTGACAGAGGAAGAGGTTAAGGACCCGCCTCCCGCGGTGGACGAACTAAAGGATCAGAACATTTCAACCACAACCGTTGAGGGTGAAGACGGACTTCTTGGTCCAGTTGAACCGACTACCACTGTAGAAGAAAAGCCGGTGGTAGAAGCGCCAGTGACATTTGCAGAGCAAATGGCGACATATCCCGGAGGCGAACAGGCGATGCTTCAGGACATTTACAATAGTATTGTCTATCCTGAACTCGAGAAGGAGCAACAGATTCAGGGTACTGTAATTGTGTCTTTCGTTGTCGAGAAAGACGGGAGCGTAACCAACGTGGAAGTTGTGCGTGAAGTCCCCGGAGGAAAGGGCCTCAGCCGCGAAGCGGAGAAGGCCGTGAAGAAATTGAAGAAATTTACACCGGCGAAAATGAATGGAAATCCGGTGCGTCTGAAAATGAACTTGCCGATAAAGTTCACTCTGAAATAGCATTGGACGAATTGATTATTGAAAGGGTGGTGCATGCGCGACACCCTTTTCTTTTTTCTAGAACGTGGGTCATATGAAGTGAGATAATTCACTCACAATGGAGAGTGTTAGTTCAAGTTGAAAGCAATGATTTAGTCCGATGGAAAGTTTTGGGTGTGACAACTCTGTCGAACTAAACCTTTTCAGTCATGGTACTCATTTGTTCGCTTATCGCACTCAGCACATTTCTGCTTTCCTGGGATCGTTCCTGGTCAAATCTTACCTTACCTTCTCGTAATGCGCTTGTTTTCGAAGGCCGAAACCAGGAGTACGGAGCCTTTGTACTTCGCAACGAGTCGGGTCGAAAACTGGCCCTTGCATTCGGAACGGTGCTCGTACTTTCCGCAGCAGGATTGGGGTTACTGATGCAAACTTCTGCCATAGAGGTCCCGGTCTATAGCCCTGGCGTACTTAGCGACCTTGAGTCGTTGCCCATTCTTTCTATTGATGAAACGCCCCGGGAGAAGCAGGTTCCTAAAGAGCCCATGCAGACTCAATCAGCGCCCGCTGCGGGTGACAATTTAACAACGCCTGAAGTGGTGGACAACACGGCGGTGGGCAGACTGGTCGCGTCAGATCTAATTCTATCGCCATCAGGTAGTGGCAACGAGGGGGAGGAGGGGATTAGAGGACCGGTGGAGTTTATAGTAGGGACGGCAAGCAGCGGAGCAAATGAAGAGCATACCTCAAAGTGGAAGCTACCTGCAGAAGTGATGCCGTTGTTTCCCGGGGGTGATGCGGCCCTTTTCGCTTACTTGTCTGCCTCGGTTAAATATCCTGACTTCGAGCGTGAAGTCGGCGTGGAGGGCACTGTATGGATTACTTTTGTCATCTCGGCAACGGGAGAAATTACGGACGTGGGAGTGGAGCGCGGGGTGCCTGGTGGAAAGGGACTGGAACGTGCCGCTATGATCGCGATAAGCAAGATGCCTAACTGGATTCCCGGCCGCAATGGAGATACGCCTGTTCCCGTGCGACAGCGTATCCCAGTTCGATTTGTATTAAAGAAAAAGTGATTCGAAAACCAGCACATATCCTCGCGGCATTTATGGTCGGCCTTTTTTTGGTCGTTGGAGGCACGGCCATGTTCACTGAGGCATTCAGCACAATGTTACCCAGCCCTCGAAATTATCTTTTTGGAGGAGTGCTTCTGCTTTACGGATTCGTGAGAGTGAGCAGATTAATGCGTCAATTGAATGCGGATAAACGCCAAGAAAAATGAAAACACATTTTTTTATAAGTCTATTTTTCTTGACCCTCTCGGCTTGCCAAAACTATCAACCGAAAGGGGATAGTATGACTTCAGGGACAATAAAGGCAGGCATTGATGAGTCGTATACCCTCATGATGCAATCGGAATTGGATGTTTATCACGCCGACTACCCGAACGCGCGGATTAATTCGGTATACAAGCCGGAAGGAGAAATTATTGAAGACTTGTTGAACGATTCAATACAGGCAGCCGTGATCACCCGCGCCCTTACTGAAGAAGAGCTTATTTTTTTCCGAAATAAACAGAAGCTCCCAGAGTCATCCCGAATTGCCACAGACGGAATCGCTCTTATTGTGAATCCTCAGAATGCAGACACCGTTCTCACTTTAGAACAAGTAAACGCCCTTTTCAGTGGTGGGCTGAAGCGCTGGGATATGATCCGCAGCGAATCACAAGGGGGTGATATTCGCATTGTATTTGACAATAACAAATCGTCTAATGCACGCTATATCAGCGAACGTTTTCTGAAAGGGGCTCCGTTCCCAGAGAACTGTTTTGCAGTGCATAGTAATGAAGAAGTAATAGAGTACGTCACCCAGAATAGGGGTGCCGTGGGTGTAATTAGCGTGGGATGGATATCAGACCGAGAGGACAGTACCTCGCAGGCGTTTTTGCGCAAGGTGAAAGTGGTGGGGATTATTGATGCTACGAATGCAGATAAACCGGGAATGGCTCGAAAGCCCTATCAGGCCTATATCTATGATCAAACGTATCCTCTTCGCCGCGATGTCTATGCCATCCGTACGAGTTCTAAAACCAGTGTTGGCACAGGCTTTGTTTCTTTTTTGCGCGGGGACAAGGGCCAATTGATCATTCATAAGATGGGAATGGTGGCAGAACAGGCTCCAACTCGTGTAATCAAAATGGTAGATTAAATAGTCAATAGACTCAACAACACATATGAAACAGGTATTCTTCTTTCTTCTTTTTTCAGCAATCAGTTTTCTGGGAAGTGCGCAAACACAAGCTGGGGCCGTCACTAAAACGATGAATGAGCGTTACGAAGACTCGTCTTCTGATTTTAAATCTCTTATCCGCGCTACCGGAGGCAATGCAGATTTGTACTTTTTTGCGGGTGACAATTACTTGTACTGGGGCGAATTGGATAGCGCTCAGGCGATGTACACCCTAGGCGTTCAAAAAGACGCGGGCAATCCTCTCAACCACACTGGACTCGGTCGTGCAGCATGGTTAAAGAACGATAAAGTATCCGCGCAACGCCACCTTGATGCAGCAAATGCACTTATTAACGCGAAAGTCACAGTGCTGGACAAATCCGTGCGCGAAATGGCTTTGTTGAAAATGGCCGAGGTAAGTACGTATGGAAAATCACTTGATCAGGCATTGGGATATTTGAATCAAGCCCTTGCGTTAAGCACTAGCAAGAAGGGTGTTGTAACGGTTACAAATCCGGAAGTGTACCTTCAATTTGGCGATTATTATTCGGAAAAGGATGGGTTTAATTTGAGCAATGCGCTGGCTCAGTATAGCAAGGCTTTTGACATTAACCCCAAATACACCCGTACACTTTTGCGTCAAGGTCAACTTTTCGTGAAGGTGCGCAATTGGGATGAAGGACTGAAATATTTCAATCAGGCCATCGAAGCAGACCCGACTTTTGCCCCTGCTTACCGAGAGAAGGCGGAGTTGCTTTATCGCGCAGGTCGATACAACCCAGCGATTGAGTCGTACGAAAAGTATCTTGAGCTGAACAACTCCTGTCGAGTTCAGCAGCGCTATGCGAGCTTCATTTTTCTCACGAATGATTACAAGAAAGCGGTAGACGAAATAGAGAAGGCTGTTCCATGTAATCCTGATAATCTTGTCATGTATCGTCTTCTTGGTTACGCCTACTATGAGTTAGGCGAATACCAGAAGGGAATGGATAATATCGATCGCTATTTTGCTCTCGCCGAAGCGAAGGACAAGAGCATTATTGTAGGCACCGATTTGGCCTACAAAGGAAAGCTCATGGCAAAGCTTGGGCAGGAAGAAGCTGGTATTGAAATGATTGTTCAGGCAATGAGTGTGGACACAAGTTACAAGGAAGGCTACGGTGAAATCGCCACGATTTACTCCAAGGCGAAGAATTACGAGAAGGCGGCCGATTGGTATGCCAAGAAAATAGCTGTCAACACAGAGAAGAACCCTCTGGACTATTATTATCTCGGTCAGTCGAGCTATTTCGCCAAGCGATATACCGCTGCTGATTCAGCTTTTGCAGAAGCCGCAGATCGTTATCCGGACGCGTGGTTTTGGAGGGCAAAAAGCAACAATAAGTTGGAAAACCCAGAAGATGTGCAAGGCTTGGCGAAGCCTTTCTACGAAACAGCTATTCAGAAAGTGGGTGTGGACCCGAGAAACATTGAGGCCAACAAGAAGAATATGATTGAGGCTTACAGTTACCTCGGGATAATTTACGGCCGTCAGGACAATTACGTATGTTCTAAGGCAGCATGGTTAAAGGTGATCGAATTGGATCCAGAAAACAAAGTGGCTAGCGACGTGATGAAAGACGAAAAAATGATTGCGGCCGCCGGTCAGTGTGAATTGGTTCCAGTGCAGTAATTGATGCTATAATTTGTTAGAAACCAGCTTCATTTTGAGGCTGGTTTTTTAGTGGTCTAGCGACTTTTCCCACTTGCTAACGGCGACCGTTGCAACCGCATTCCCTATCACATTAGTGGCCGATCGGCCCATATCAAGGATGTGATCAATTCCAAGTAAAAGCAGAAGTCCAGCCTCTGGAATGTTGAATGCAGAAAGTGTTCCTGCAATGACGACTAATGAGGCGCGCGGCACACCGGCGATTCCCTTGCTCGTAATCATGAGGGTGAGTAACATCAGCATCTGTTCTCCAAGGGCCATATCTATCCCATAACTCTGGGCAATGAAGACGCTTGCGAAAGTCATGTACATCATGCTGCCATCAAGGTTGAAAGAGTAGCCCAGTGGTAACACAAAACTTACGATTCTGTTTTTGCAACCAAAGCGCTCTAACTCTTCAAGGAGTTTTGGGAATACCGCCTCGCTGCTGGTAGTAGAAAAGGCCAATATGATCGAGTCTCTGAGTCGATGCAAGAGTGTAAATAGTCGCTTTTTAATGAGCGCATACCCAGCACCTAATAGGATAAGCCAGAGTAAGAGCAGGCCTAGATAAAACTCTGAGATGAAGATAATGTATTTGCCAATAATCGAGGGTCCGGATTTCGCCATCATAACTGCGATAGCTGCAAATACCGCAAGTGGAGCGAGCTTCATCACAAATGTGGTGACCTTGAGCATCGCATGTCCGACGGCATCCAACGCTTTAATGATTGGTTCTCCGCGCTCGCCGATGGCTGCTGTAGCGGCACCAAACAGAAGAGAGAAAATGACAATCTGAAGTATTTCATTGTTGGCCATTGCCTCAATTACGCTCTTTGGAAAAATGTGAGTAACAAAGCTTTTAAGAGTAAGACTGGCCTTGTCGATCCCGGTTTCTGCATTCACCGGCGGAAGCTCCAGATTCATTGCCGAGCCAGGCTCGAAGAGATTCACTAGTACAAGTCCCAGGAAGAGAGAAATAAATGAAGCAGTAATAAACCAGAGCATGGTTTTGCCACCAATGCGGCCTACTGAACTGAGGTCTCCAAGCTTTGCAACTCCTACCACAAGTGTGGAGAACACCAGCGGCGCGATGATCATTTTGATTAGACGAAGAAAGATGTCAGTGACCACGCTAAGGCCTTCGATGGCATTTGAAAGACGGGGATCAACTATGCCATCTAGGCTTGCCGGAAGTGAGACATGAAGGAGGTAGCCAAGGAGTCCACCTGCAAAGAGTCCAATGAAGATCCACAGAGTCAGACGATTTGGTTTATTCTTTGACATGGTGGATTGAAGTTAGTAGAACTTTCTTAGTAGGCCCTTTCGTTTCGGTTTTCAATGTAGTTGATAAAGGCCTTGTTCACGACTTTATTTCCTCCAGGGGTAGGATAATTACCCGTAAAGTACCAATCTCCAGTGTGATTAGGGCAGGCGTCGTGAAGGCCTTCAATGGTTTGAAAAAGGACTTTTACTTTCGCGCGAGTGTTTTCAGGAGTAACTAGCTCGCTTATTTTATCCGAAATCTCGGTAGCGGAGAAGGGCTGATAAACTTCTTGAACATAGTTGCGCACATGCTCTTTAGGGGAGCTTGCCTGCTCTTTGCATTTGCGATACACAATTTGAAGGAGTTCTTCCTGACCGCGCTCGCGCAGGAGATTCACAGCCGCTTGAAAGGCGATAAAGTCGCCCATTTTGGCCATATCAATTCCGTAACAATCAGGATATCTGATTTGGGGAGCAGAAGAAACTATGATGATTTTCTTCGGCCCAAGTCGATCCAAGATGCGAATAAGAGAGCGCTTCAGCGTGGTTCCTCGCACGATAGAATCATCGATAACAACGAGGGTATCGGCATCCTTTCGCACTGTGCCATGAGTGATGTCGTACACGTGCGCGACCATTTCATCACGGGCTTTATCTTGCGTGATAAAGGTGCGCAGTTTAGCGTCCTTGATAGCAATTTTTTCTATGCGCGCACGCTTTCGGATGATTGCCTCAATGGCCTCCACACCAGATCCCACAGGAAGTGCCTGAATTTCTTTAATCTTGCGATCGTTCAGATGATCTTCGAGCGCTTTGATCATTCCGTAGAATGAGGTCTCTGCGGTGTTCGGGATAAAGGAAAAAACGGTATTGTCCAGATCGTAATTGATCTCTTTGAGGACGATAGGAACGACATTACTGCCGAGCTTTTGGCGTTCTTGGTAGATGTCTCTATCATTTCCACGAGAAAAATAAATGCGTTCAAAGGAACAGGCGGTTCTTTCTTTCGCTTCGCGAATTAGCTTGACGGATGACTTTCCGTCTTTCTTGATAATATAGGCGTGTCCGGGAGGAAGCTCAATAATAGAATCAGTAGAGACATTGAATGCCGCCTGAATCGGGGGGCGTTCACTAGCCACGACACAGACCTCATCGTCTTCGTAGAAATAGGCCGGCCGTATTCCATTTGGATCGCGAAGTACAAAGGCATCGCCATGTCCGAACATTCCAACCATCGCATACCCTCCATCCCATTCGCGCGAAGCGCGCGACAAGACGCGCTGCACATCAAGCTGACGCGCAATCAATTCAGTGATTTGTTGATTGCTGTATCCTTGGGATTTATACAGATCAAATAGATATTGGTTTTCTTCATCCAGAAAGTGTCCGATTTTTTCCATCACGGTGACCGTGTCCGCTTTCTCTTTCGGGTGCTGACCGAGTTCTACAAGAAGATCAAAAAGTTCGTCGACATTGGTAAGGTTGAAGTTTCCGGCGAGGACTAGATTTCTAGTCATCCAGTTGTTTTGGCGAAGAAAAGGATGACAGTTTTCGATGCTATTGCCGCCGTATGTGCCATAGCGCAGATGACCCAGAAAGACCTCTCCTGTGAAAGCGAAATTCTGCTTCAATGCATTCGGATCCTTGAGTTGCTCAGGGTGGTGTTTTTCCATTTCGGAAAAACGCGCCATCACTTTTGCAAACACATCTTTGACCGGTTGATTGTCATTGCTGCGCATCCGGCTGATGTACTTCTTTCCGGGCGCCATGTCGAGCTTAATGTTCGCAAGACCAGCGCCATCTTGGCCGCGGTGATGTTCTTTCTCCATGAGAATGTACATCTTGTTGAGGCCGTAAAAGGAAGTCCCGTATTTCTCGGAGTAATAGTGAAGCGGTTGCTTCAGTCGGAGAAGTGCGATACCGCACTCATGCTGGATGGAATCACTCATGAGGAGTGAGAAGATGTTGAATTAGGCGTGCAAAGATAACATTACGAAGGCCTGACCGGAAGCTTGTTTTTTAAGACTCGTGTGGAATTTGGATAAAGCCGGCATCATATGGGAAACATACAGCCATGAAAGCAAAAGCACTTTTTTTTGTAGTCACACTTTTTATCACTAACGGCCTGATTGCGCAAGGGTTTGGAGAGCTTCAGGTAAAGGTGAGCGATGAATTAGGATTAGCTCTACCTGGCGCACTCGTGAGGATTGACGGCGGGGCAACTGTCCGCGGCGACATCACAGACCTAGATGGCAGAATGCGGATGGGTTCGTTGCCTCCCGGGAGTTATACCGTGGAGTTTGTGATGACCGGCAAGCAGCGTGTCAGGTACAATGATGTTCGAGTGAATACTGACCAGATCACCCGCCTGTTGAGCGTAGTGATGCGCGATTCGGTGGTGAATGCCATCGGAACGGGACCTGAAATTTTTGGATACCGCGATCCATTAATCAACGATGACGGCGGAACAGTAGTAATGATTCGAGCAAAGGATTTGAAAAACATGTCCTCTGCGAATGGCGGAAACATCAAGCAAATTGTGGCCTCTCTTTCTTCAGACATCAAAGTAAGTCCGTCTGGCGACGAGCTCTATTTTAGGGGCAGTCGCTCAGGTTCGGTGCTCTACTTTATTGATGGCGTAAAGATTCGGGTTAACGCGCCGAATGTGCCTAGCAGTGGGATCAGCAGCATTGCAGTGTACACCGGAGGAGTGCCCGCAAAGTATGGCGATAGCACTGGTGGATACATCATCGTTGAAACGAAAAGTTACCTGGAAGATTACTATGAAAAATTGAACAGGGCTCATTGAGCCCTGTATCTTTCGCGGAAGCCGGTCGAATCATGAGGATTTCAGACTTGGTGCATGGTGGGCTCACGAAAAAACATATCTCAGTGGAGTGATCTGGAATTGCTGGACGGCTATCGACGTGAGAATAATCAAGCATTTGTGGGAGAATTGTACAACAGATACCGACATCTGGTTTTTGGTGTCTGTCTGAAGTATTTGAAGAGTCGCGAAGACGCGAAAGATGCGGCTATCAGTTTATTTGAAAAGCTGATCGTGGAATTGCGGGGAAGAGACATCAGAGCGTTTGCGCCTTGGTTGCATACTGTGACAAGAAATCATTGTTTGATGATATTGAGAGCAGCATCCAGAGCGCCAGTTGAAATCGAAATCACTGAAAGAGTTTCGGAATCGGATGAAATTGAGGCGCCATCACTTGAAGAGCGATTGCAGCAAATGGAGAGGGCTGTGTTGGAGTTGGAAGAAAATCAACAAGTTTGTGTATCCCTATTTTATCTCAAAGAGAAAAGTTACCGGGAGATTAGTAGATCGACAGGATTCACTGAAGCTCAGGTCAAATCATACATTCAAAATGGCCGGAGGAATCTGCGCAATATTCTTTTGAGACGGGCATGAAAAGAGACACTACAGCCGCCGCCCTGCCCTCAATCGACGAGTTGAGACGGTATCACGAGGGAACTCTTGAAGAAGCCCGCGTGCGCGAAATTGAAATGATGTCTTTGTCGGATCCATTGCTCGCCGACGCCTTGGATGGATACTCAGAGATGCCCGCATTTGATCAAGTTCCTCCTGCACGTTCAATTCAGTCTGGAGGAACCCCGTGGTGGCATCTTGGTGGGTGGATTGGTGGCCTTGTTGTAGGTGGCATTCTCGCATGGATCATTTTTGGGGCTGAAGAAGAACGAGGGCCAGAGCGTTCTGTGATTCATGCTCCAGTGGAGGTTCATGATACTGCTGTCGTGGCAGTCGACAAGACACAAATCAAAGAGGAAACAGAGGCATGGACAGAATCGACTTCAAAACAATTCGCGCCATCTGAAATGACGAAGTCAGGAGTAGATTTTGCGGATAATGAGGTGATTGCTAGGGGCTTTCCGGTAATCCTAGATTCAGCAGAGGTTAGGTTTATTCCTATGAGAGGAAAGGGTCTGGACTTCGGGCTCTCGAGTGCAAAGCCAACTGATGCGCTTGTGGGCAAAGCGCGCCGATCGATGATTAATGACTTTATCCGAATAGGTTATTATCACGTTGCTGATTACTCGCTCTTAAGAAAAGATGCAAGGAGGCCGTGGGCTATGAGCAATGGACATGTTCCGGCGAATAAGGAAAACCGGACCTCGGAGTCAAGGGTCGAGGAGCTTTCGACTCAGCAGGGATATTTTGACTTTCTTAAACAGACGCTTGAATTCTTGACGGCCAAAGATTATAAGAGCGCAGAAAGCGGGTTTCGGCTCATTCTGAGTAATTATCCGGACGATGTGAATGGTCAGTTTTACCTCGGACGAACCCTCTTTCTGGCTGCGGAGTATGAGCAGTCTATTCCATATTTTGAGGAGGCACGAGGCAATGCGCTATCAACATTTGATGAAGACGCGGAGTTTTACTCCGCGCGGGCCATGCAACTGAGCGGCAACCTTCAAGGTGCTCTTCGCGCCTATGAGCGGATACTTTCGGCAGAAGGCTTTTATACAAATCAGGTTAGATTGTGCCTCGCTGGATTGAAGACAGAGAAGGCAAGCGAAAGCAAATAAAGATTTAGTAACGCTCTATGAGAGGATACGGCTTTCCTTTGCGGCCAAATAGATTATTTTGGTGATTCACCGATTTCGATGCACGCGAGATGCCGTGTTGAATGCATTCCTCGAAGAGTCCAACGAGCTTGGCTTGATGATTCTTCATCTGGACGAGCGTAAGGGTCTTGTTGTGGCGCGTCAAGGGATTCGTTTTTTTTCTTTTTCTCGACAAGTTGTCGTGAATGTGAAGGATGAAGATGGAGGAGTATGGGTTCGGATTCAGTGCAAAAGCTGGATGGGGCTACCTGATTTGGGGGGGAGCAAGCGGTTGGAGTACAGGTTGTTGGATCGACTTCAGAAAGATCTTTAAGAACACGATTGAATTAAAACAAAATCGGCCCAGAAATTTCCAGGCCGCTTTTTTATGGAGTTGAAATTTTAAGCAGAGTGAGCGGAAGAGTCTTTCGAGTCAGGATTTTTCCGAAAAATCCGTTTTAGGGCGGCGCGGCTATTTTCCATCATCTGATACATTACCGGCACCAGAATGAGTGTGATGAAGGTGGCGAAGCTGAGTCCGAACACAATTGTCCATGAAAGAGGCCCCCAGAACGCCACGTTATCACCCCCGAAATAGATTTTCGGATCCAACTCTGTGAACATGGTTACGAAGTCGATATTGAACCCAATCGCGAGAGGGATCATTCCAAGAATAGTTGCAATGGCCGTTAGCAGGACCGGAGTCATCCTCGCTTTTCCTCCTTCGATAATGGCGTCTGTGAGAGAGTAGCCTTGAGAGCGAAGAAGATCAATGAATTCGACGAGCAAGATTCCATTTCGCACGGCGATACCCGCAAGAGCGACTATACCAACGCCAGTCATTACAATCGAAATATCCATGTCGAAAATGGCGAGTCCGAGAAGAACACCGATTATGGAGAAAAGAATTTCTGAAGTTATGATGACGAGGCGGCCGAAGGAGTTGAACTGCAGCATGAGAATGAGGACAATGAGCCCAATGGCTAGGAGGCCCGCAAAGCCAAGGAATGATGCTGTCTCAGCCTGTTCCTCTTGTTCACCCGTCATTTGAATGAGCACAGCATCATTGTAGGAGGGGAAACGATCGATTTGTTTTTGTATGTTTCCAACGACTTCGTTTGGGTTAAAGCTTGTCAAGACGTTAGAAGAAAGTGTCACCACTCGTTTTTGATTCTTGCGCTTGATCCCAGCATAGGTCGAGGTGTACTCGATGTCGGCAAAAGCTGCGAGCGGCACCTGACGAATGGCTCCACCTTTGTTCATGTCACGAAATGTGATCATTGTATTTCTGACCTGCTCAATGCTGTTGCGTTGAGACTCTTCAAGCCGGAGCATAATCGGATAGTCATCATTCTCATCGCGAAATTGGGATACTTCTGCTCCGAAGATGGACGTTCGAAGTTGAGACCCTATCTGTGCGGTGCTAATTCCCTCACGGTTTGCTCTTTCGCGATCGATTTGAATCGTTATTTCCGGTTTGTTGAGTTGTAGATCTGTTTTGATTTCTTCCACGCCTTGAATGGCCAATGAATCAAGATAGCGCTTCAAACGCACGGACACATCGATTAGATCTTCAAAGCGTTCTCCGCTGATTTCGATGTTGATTGGTTTAGCCGTCGGAGGTCCATTCTGCTCTTGAGCCACCGATATTTCAGTTCCTGGAATTCCTTTAGAAGCCACTCGAATGTCTTCGAGATACTTCGCCGTACTTTCTCCATTTCGCTTTGAATACTCGACAAACGCAATACCCACTTTGGCTTTGTGCGAATAAGAGGCACGGTCATCCTGAGCTTCGTTCGCGCCAACTGTAACGTTAGTAATTACCGACTCCACCAATGGGTTATTTTGACCAATTACGCTGTACACCCGATCCTCTACAATTCGAGCCACCGAGTCTGTTGCCGAAGCTTTGGTGCCCACCGGAAGTGTAAGATATACATAGACAAAGTTGGGTTCGGATTGCGGAAAGAACACAACCTGGGGACTTCTTACCGAGGTTAGAAAAATGGAAAGAAAGAGCAGGGCAATGGTTGAGATAAAGATGGTTTTAGGTCTATGAATGGCCCATGAGAGAAATTTTCCGTATCTATTTTGAACCCGCGGCCACGCCTTCTTTTGAAAGTTTTCAATGGTTCTTTCCAGTATAAAGCGATAAAGCAGATAAATGAGAAGCATTGCGACCATCACATTTCCCATTCCGAATGATCCGGCCACATAGAAGATAACTGCCATTGCTGCGAGAATGACAGTTGTAATCAGCAGTCGCTTTTTTCGTTTCGGTGATGACGTACCGGTATGCGAGGGTTTCATGAAGTCAACCGCAAATACAGGGTTGATGATATAGGCGACAACCAACGATGCGGTTAGTGTAATGATCAGCGTAATGGGCAAGTAAAACATGAACTTACCAATTACTCCTCCCCAGAAAGCAAGAGGGACAAATGGTGCGAGGGTTGTTGCTGTTCCAGACAATACAGGAAGGAAGATTTCACCAGCAGCTCTTTTTGCCGCTTCCTTGATGGGCATTTTCCCATCCCCATAAATCCGGTGAGTGTTTTCGACGACAACGATAGCGTCATCTACCACGATTCCGAGCCCGAGTAAGAAGGAGAAGAGAACAATCATATTCAGCGTGAAATCAATTCCGGGCAGAATCATGAATGCGATTAGCATTGAGAGAGGCACGGAAAGGGCCACGAAAAGGGCATTCGTTACTCCCATAAAAAACATCAGCAACAACGACACGAGAATGAACCCGATAATGATTGTGTTGATCAAATCATGCAAAGTCACACGCGTTTGATCAGACTGATCGCCGGTGATTACGATTTTCAAATCGTCGGGGAATTGATTTTCCTCGAGGTCTTTTATGATCTCGTTGATTTTGTCCGATGCTTCGATCAGGTTTTCACCACCTCGCTTAATAACGTTTAGCGTAACAACATTTTTGTGGTCCAGGCGCCCAAAACTTTCTTGTTCTCTGAAGCCATCGCGAACTTCGGCGACATCTTTCAGGTAGACTGATGCGCCGGACATTGAGTTTATAACGATATTCTCGATTTGGCTGACTGATTCAAATTCGCCGGACACATTTACAGATCGCTGCATATTATCTACGGTGACTTTACCACCATTGATGCTCATATTCTCGTACCGGACGGCATTTTCAATGTCCATCATAGTAATCTTTGCTGCTTGCATTTTATACAAGTCGGCATTGATTTGGATCTCTCTATCTAGGGCACCCACGATATCTACGCGAGTGATTTCTTTGAGTCCTTCGATTCGATCTTCGAGAATTTCGGCATACTTCTTCAGTTTTACAAGATCGTAGTCTCCGGCAATGTTGATGAAGAGGATGGGCATTTCAGAAAACTCGACTTCCATAACACTCTGAGTCAGGTTGGGGTCATTGGGCAAATCTGGGCTTGCTTTGTCAACCTGGTCCTGTACCTTTTGTTTGGCCAGCGCAACCTCAGTATCTGTGTTGAACTCCACCATGATAATGGATACATTCTCAAGCGACTGGCTGGTTACTTTTTTTACCCCTGCGATTGATTTGATTTGTTTTTCAATCGGCTTCGTTACAAGGGTTTCAATGTCTTTAGGGGCAGCACCGGGATAGATTGTTTGTACGTAGATCGTGGGAATAACGATGTCTGGAAACTGCTCTTTAGGAATGCTTCTGTAAGAAGCTATACCCGCCAGAGTGATGAATACAGTGAGCAGATAAATGGTTGCCCGATTATCAATCGCCCAACTTGTTGGCTTGAATTCTTTAAATGGATTGGACATACAATTGGAGTTGGGGGGTGTTTAGAATTTCAATTCCATTCCATCTGTGAGCTCAGAATATCCTGTGGTAATCAGAAGGTCTCCAGCTAAAAGTCCGGAGATAATTTCTATCTGGCTGCCGTAGGACTTTCCTGTTTCCACAACACGTTTTTTAGCGGTTTTTTTAGCGTCAGGTCCGGTAGTTGCTACATAGACAAACGACTGGCTGTTTCCTGATTGGACCAGATTTACAGGCACAGTAATGGCTTCTTGGTTTTCGTAGTCAACAATGCGCATTACTACGATCATATTTGGACGATAGGAAGGGTTATTAGGAAGTGATGCGTGTGCCGTAAACGTGCGAGTAATGGGGTCAATGGAGCGTGAGGTAAACGTAATTTTTGAGCTAATTTCTTCGCCCAGATCGGGAAACTGAAGCAGGACCAAGTTCCCAGACGTCACCTTGGAAGAGTTACTTTCTGCAATGTGAGAAACGACCTTGAGGGAGGCGGCATTGACTACACGAAATGCTGGCTGAATTACTCCAGCCGAGGCCAATTGACCAAGTTTGATTCCGACCATGTCCACCGTGCCGTTGATGGGTGACTTGATCCTGGTAAGTTCTATTTGTTCCTGAATCGTTTCGACTTGCTTTTCGAGAGACTCCTTCTGGGTCTTGGCTTGAAGCAGTTGAATTTCACTTCCAATTTTCTGCGCCCATAGTCGGCCCTGACGGTCGTACAATTCATTGGCTAAATCCAATTGGGGTTTGAGGGAATTGAGTTGACGCACGTAAATCTCGTTATTCGTTTCGGCGAGCACTTGGCCCTTTTTTACCTGATCGCCTTCTTTCACGTTTATCACAGTAACGGTGCCTGCCATAGCTGGCCTTAATTCCACAGCCTCATCAGCTTCCACCGTTCCTTGCACGTCAATGAGGTGAGCGAAGTAGCCAACTTCTATAGGGGTAACTAATACATCAGCAACTTTGCCAGATGAGGTAACTGCCTTACTTCCTAGCTCAGACTCCAATTGTGAAATCTTTGCTTCAAGATCTGTTTTCTGCTGGCGCAGAGCGTCGAGCTCAGCAGCTTTGTCTGGCGTTCCGCAGGAGATGGCTATTGGCAAAAGCAGCGCGAGGAAAACGATTTTCGGAAGACGAGTGTAGTGCGATGACATATAATTAATTTTTTTTTCGATCAAAGTTGATTGAGTACTTTTTGAAAGCGTGTTTTAGTGTTCATCAGATCGAGCATAGCCTGCACATAGGCACCTTGCGACTGAAGACTTTGTGACGTGGCTTGAGAGACATCAAAGCTGGAGGCGACTCCTTCACGGAATTTGATACTTGTGCGATTGAGAATTTTTTGAGAGAGCGAATAGCTTTCCATGGAGGATTTATAGATCGCAGTCGCATTTAGGTAAGCCGTTCTGGAGCTGTTGTACTCTAGCTGCATAGCTTCACGGGTGTAGGTTACCGTTTCATTCATTCTGTTCACTTCCACTTGAGCCTTCTGCACCGATTTGGATCGGCTTCCACCTGAGAGAATAGGCATGTTAAGTTGAACACCCCACAATTGAATGGGGAACCAAGGCTGGCTGGTATCGGTGAAGTTGAATTCACGCCTCAGGGCCTGAGATTGGAGGTTATAGAATGCGGCCATGTTGGGAAGAAACCCCGCTTTCTTATTCTTCAGATTGAGTTCCTGCATTCCCAATCCGCTTTGAGCCAACTGAACCTCGATAGACGAATCTGGATTGAATTCAGCAGTAGTGAGATCTGCAGAACCTGAAGCCATTAGTTCTTCGCTCGTGCTGGCGAGTGTTACATCCGTTTGAAGTGGCATGCCGATGGTAAATTTGAACAGGTCAAAAGTTAAACGAAGTTGAGCGCGAGCATTCGAGATTCGGTTGTCCCATTCATTGAGTGAGAGCTGCAATTGATCTACGTCTTGTTCCTCTACAAAGCCCTCTTTCAACAGAGCACTTGTTTGAGTGAGAGTTTCTTGAAGCACGCCCCTTCCATCCTCTAGAAGGACGACGTTTTTTTGTGCGATAAGCACAAGATGATAGCTTTCTGCTACTTCCCGTCGGATGTCAAGTTCTGATTTTTTGATCTGTTGCTCCATCAGTTTAGCGTAAGAGCGGGAGGCTTGAAGACCAACGAGCCACGAGCCGTCAAAAAGAAGCTGGCTTACAGAAAGACCTGCGGTCATTTGCTGAGGCACGCCAAACTTGATGAGAAGGTCTTGACCCGGGGTGCCCACAAAATCTCCAGGCACAATGGAGGTGGGGAGATCGATGTAATTTTGATATTGTACACTGGCATTTATCTGTGGCAGACCAATACCGAGCAATTCATCTGATTGAAGTTCAGCAGACTTAGCGTCGTGTCTGGAATTGCGCACGGAGAAACCATTTTTTACGGCGTAGTCTTGAGCCTCACCGAGAGTCAGGCTCACAGTTTGCTGACCGAATGATGAGTTCGCCATCAGCAGAGTTATCAGCAACGTGAAAAGGATTCGTATCATAAATAATTCGTTCTAGTTCAGGATTTAAGTTTCATTTTTTCGCGGAGGTATTCAAGACCTTTTAAACTGGCAACTCCTCGAATGTGATAGATGAAGGCTTGAGTATAGATGTTGCTAAGTGTCCACGATGTAAACGGAAAGAGATTCTGATCAAACATGCAGTCCATTCGGGACATATACAGTTTGGCAATAAGTTCCGGATTAAAATCTTTTCGGTACAGCCCTTCCTTCTGGCCTCTTTTAAGGTTTAAGATCATCCCATCACACACAAGTCGCTCCCGGTGTTCACTCATGAGTTTATGAATTTCGGGGTGGTATTTTTTGAGGTCATAGTCAACCGCCGGGTTGACCGTTTGAAGGATTGAAAGCACCCATTTCATTATTTCGAGGCTTTCATCAATGGCGTTCAATTTCTCCTTTACGATTTTACTAATGGCGCAGTCTTCGCGTTCATTGAAGCAGGACACTGCTTTTGTCAGGAGGTCTTCCTTGTCCTTAAAATGCTGGTAAAGCGTCTTTTTTGAAATTCCAAGATGCCGGGCCATATCATCCATATTCACGCTTTTAATTCCGTAGCGCATGAATATTTCAGAAGCCTGTTGGGCAATTTTTAATTCCTTTTCGTCCATTTGTGGCCGCGAAGATAGTGCGCCGAAACCCAATGGAAACGAAAAAAGGTTAAAAACGTTTCCCCTGTGTTTTTTAAGGCTTAATAAGAGCGGAGAGAATCCCCGGATCAACAAGATTGGGGATAGTTACCTGCAGTTGTGCTTCATCGTCCATCGCGCGCCCTATTGCTGTTAGAGCCTCGGGATTTCGCGCCCATGCCCTTCGGGCAATGCCGTTATTGACATCCCAGTACAGCATGCTTTTCAGTTTACGGGAGGTTTCTTCACTGCCGTCGAGGAGCATTCCAAATCCGCCATTGATCACCTCGCCCCAGCCTACGCCTCCTCCATTATGAAGACTTACCCAAGTAGCTCCGCGAAATGCATCTCCCACAAAATTTTGAACGGCCATATCCGCAGTGAAACGAGAGCCATCATAAATATTACTGGTTTCGCGGTACGGTGAATCGGTGCCACTTACATCGTGATGATCGCGCCCAAGCACTACCGGACCAATTTCGCCTTTGCGGATAGCCTGATTGAGCGCCTCGGCGATGGCGATTCGTCCGACAGAATCGGCATATAAAATGCGGGCCATTGAGCCCACTACAAGCTTATTTTTTCCCGCCTCCTGAATCCAGCGGATGTTATCGTCCATCTGCTGGGCGATGTCTTCAGGCGCATGTTCCCGAAGCTTCAGTAGGACATCAGCAGCAAGGCTGTCGGTGAAAGCGAGGTCTTCTTCTTTTCCCGAGCAACACACCCATCGAAACGGACCAAAGCCAAAATCAAAACACATTGGACCGAGAATGTCTTGCACGTAGGAGGGATAGCGAAACTCGTGGTTCATATCTCCTCCGGGGTTGCCAACGTTTGCGCCCGCTCTCAAGGCTTCAAGGAGAAAGGCATTTCCGTAGTCGAAGAAGTACATTCCATTTGCAGAATGGGCGCTCACGGCGGCGGCATGCCTACGAAGCGAATCGCGCACTTTCAATTTGAAGGACTCAGGATCTTGCGCCATCAATTGATTGCTATCTTCCATTGAAAGGCCAACGGGATAGTACCCACCAGCCAATGGGTTGTGTAAAGAGGTCTGATCACTACCAAGGTCGATTCGAATACCTGCTTTTTGGAAGTGCTCCCACACATCCACAACGTTGCCGACGTAGGCAAAACTTTTGGGTGTTCCAACCTCCTTTGCCGCAACTACGCGTTTTTCGAGTTCTTTTATTTCCTCGATTACAACATCTACCCAACCTTGCTCGTAGCGCTTGTAGGCGGCCTTAGGATTGATTTCTGCTGTAATAGAAATGCATCCTGCAATATTTGCCGCCTTAGGTTGAGCGCCACTCATTCCGCCTAAACCTGAGGTTACGAAAAGCAGTCCGGAACCCGGAAGAATTCCCGTGGGTTGATTCCTTGATCGACGCAACTTTCGGGCTGCATTCATCAGCGTAATTGTGGTGCCATGCACAATTCCCTGAGGTCCGATGTACATGTATGAGCCCGCGGTCATTTGCCCATATTGCGTCACTCCGAGCGCGTTGAATTTTTCCCAATCATCAGGTTTGCTGTAATTCGGAATCATCATACCATTTGTGACCACTGCTCGAGGGGCATTGGCATGAGATGGAAACAGTCCGAGAGGATGACCGCTGTACATAACAAGCGTTTGTTCATCGGTCATTTCGGAGAGATATTTCATAGTAAGTCGATACTGCGCCCAGTTTTGAAACACCGCACCGTTTCCACCATAGGTAATAAGCTCGGTAGGATGCTGGGCTACACGGGGATCGAGATTGTTCTGAATCATTAGCATGATAGCGGCTGCCTGTTGGGATTTTGCCGGATACTCGTCAATCGGACGCGCATACATGGGATAAGTCGGTCGATATCGAAGCATGTAGATGCGACCATAAGTAGTAAGTTCTTCAAAGAACTCGGAGGCCAAAGCGGCGTGCAGCTTCTGCGGGAAGTATCGGAGGGCATTCGCAAGAGCGAGTTTCTTCTCTTCAGAACTTAGGATGTCCTTTCTACGCGGAGCTCTGTTTGCCCCTTCTGGAATGGATGGATAGTCTGGAAGGTGGGAGGGAATGCCCTCTATGATCGAAGACTGAAATGCATCCATTGTGACATTTTGCGAAGGGGAGTTATGCAGCATCGATCCAGGGTTATTCAGGTCAAAAGTAGCGGGATTTGCTCGAATGTTTCGGGACTTTTCCGCAGAGAGAATGGGGTGTGACTGTCCCTCGGAACGCATCCGAGGAGAGCGAAGAAGCCCTGGATTTAAGCCTTGTCTCGGAACGTTCCGGTTTTCTTATCGAATCCGTACGGACAGTGCTTGCAACCACTTTGACAGCAATAGCCTCTCTTTAGGTGGAAGCTGGCGGTGAAGATGATGAAGCCTTCTTCGGAATAGTAATAATCAGGGGAGTCGAGGCCTTCCCCAATGCCGGAAGCGGACTCTTCGTCTTCGTTCATCTCAGGATATCTTTACAAACAACACAGGGCAAACATAGACGAGGATGAAATGTTCAGATTACAGGTTAGGATATGAATGCTAACATAGAGGACCAGAAGGAAGCGCCCACACAAAAGGCTATAATAGCCGGGCGGTCCATTGCGGTGCGGCGATTGGATTTAGTGCATCCGACAGTGAATGGAAACAAGTGGTTTAAACTCAAGTACAATCTTGAGGTGGCCGTTCAAGGCGGATTTGATACTCTCCTCACATTTGGCGGAGCCTGGAGCAATCATCTTGTTGCAACTGCGCGCGCGGGTCAATTGATCGGGTTGAAGACCATCGGTATTGTGCGTGGAGAAGAGCCCGTTCAAAGAAGCGCTGCTCTCAACGATTGCAATGAGTATGGAATGAGGTTGGAGTTTGTTTCGAGGGAGGTATATGGTCAAAAAGATTCCGAGGATTTTAAGATGTGGCTCAAAGAAGAATATGGGCGAGTTTTTATTATTCCTGAGGGAGGATCGAACTATTACGGAATCAATGGATGCATGGAAATTATTTCCAAAAAGGACCGAGAGAATTATGATCTCATTTGTTGTGCTTGTGGCACGGGGTCAACCATGGCAGGAATGATGCTTTCAGGAGGGAATAGGCTCAATTTTCTTGGGTTTCCAGCTATGAAAGGAGGCGTGTTTATGTTCGAACAGATTCGTGATCACCTTCAATGGTACCTCGGTGATAAGGAGACCGCCGAAGAGTTGTGCACCAACCTCCGCATTGATGATCGTTGGCATTTTGGTGGTTATGGAAAGTGGGACAATGAATTGGCCGCATTTATGTCTCGCTTTGAATTGGAGAATGAGATTCCCCTAGAACAGATTTATACCGGTAAAATGCTTTATGGCTTGCACGAAGCCATTCGAAACAATGAAATTCCAGAAGCAAAAAGAGTGTTGGTGATTCACACGGGCGGACTTCAAGGTCGCAGGTCGATGCGGCCTAGCGGCGCTTAAGCCAAAGTTCTGGATTCTGCGCTGCGCCGGATTCGGCGGAAACTTTCCACACTTCAAAATGCAGAATGCTTTCCTCGCCATTGAAAAGAACGCGCCCAATTTTCTGATGAAGGGTCACTGTATCGCCGACCTTGATATTGATTTCGTTGAGTCCAGAATAAACCGTTTTGTAGGATCCGTGCGTAATGATGATGTTCTGTCCAGCCCCAGGAATTGCAAAGGCGGAAGTCACTTGTCCCGAGAAGACAGCGTTAACTACCCCATTTTTTTCAGTAGTAAAATCGATGCCTTTGTTATCGATTTCGATTCCTGCTATCGATGTGTGGGGCTGCCTTCCGAACCGGGAGGTGATGACACCAGAAGCTACAGGCCAAGGAAGTACCCCTTTGTTTTTTTCAAAATCGGCATTCATGAGTTTGACCTCTGGCGCTAGGTCAAACTTGGTCGATTCAGCAGTTTTAGTTGTGCCTTTAGTCTTATTCTCCTCTGTTCTCTTCCGCTCTGCGGCCTCGATTTCAGAGCGAATAATCTCTTCGATTTTTGCAGTGAGTTTTTTTCGATCTGCCTCTTGCTTCTTTTGCTCGTCCCTCAGTTTTTGCTCTTCTGAGCGAAGGCCTGTGAGTTTATTTTCCTGAAGTTTTCTATCCTGAGAAATAGAAGCTTTTTCTTTCTCTTTCGACGAGGCCCATAGTTCCTTCTCCTTTTTATCCGTCTGCAGCGTGAGGATAGTCCCAGCGATTTCAGCCTGCGTGCTTTTCATCGCGGCCATTTGCCCCTTTCGCTTCTCCGCGTAATGCTGTGTCATCTTGAAGCGCTTGTATGCCTGGTTGAAGTTTTCGGAGGCAAATACGTACATGAGTTTGTCGTAGCCGGATCGGTTTTGATAGGCGCTGGTAATCATGCGCGCATATTCCACCTTCATAGCTTCCAGTTCCTCTTCGAGTTGTGTGATGGTGGTTTCTTTTGATCGGATAGCCCCATCAATGGATTTTATCTCCTGTGAAATATTTACGATCAGAGCCTCGCGTAGTCGAATCTGCTCCTGAAGCACAGCCAGTTGATTGCTCGTCAGTTTTTGTTTCGTTTCAGATTCCCGAATCAACTTTTTGGTGAGGGCGATTTTTTCATTCAGATCTTCTCTCTGTTTTTGAAGATCTTCTTTTTTGGCTTGGGCATAACTGAGCCCTGAAATAGTCAGAAAGACTAAGAGCATCAGAAAGGAGCGGATGAATTGCATGATCACGGGGTCAATTTTCGCTCAAAATCGCTAGGTATTTCGAAAGGAAAGTCAGATGTTTTCCCTATAACCAGTTTAGTAATTTTAAAATTGATTTCCTGCTCCCGAAGCGGATCTCGGACTTTCAAACGGCAGTTTGACGGATAAAATTGCCCGGTTTCTTCGACGAAGTCGGCGTATTCGATCTCAACTGCACGCTGATTAATCAGGTCATTGAAGATTGATTTGACCAATCGGTAACGCTCTCCGTCAAGCCAGTATCGGGAAATAATCAGGTCTTCTTCATCCGATTTCTTAACGGCTCTTTGATAGCGAGGGTCGTTCGGATTCACAGTCAATGAGTCCTGCGGGTTGAGCTTGCGATCGTCCACACCGACTGCGCGGCGGACTTTACGGCGGTATTTGGAAATAAGGAGGTAATTGAACTCGTCGATTTCGCTGCGAAACTTCGTTTCATCGTTGTCAATCCCAACGGCATTTCCGATCAGCAGATCTTGAATCATATTGAAATCCATGTCCACTCCGGCGAGGTCGGTTACCGCCGTGAAGCCACCGGCATAGTAGTATTTATCATCAGGTATGCGCGATATGTACTTGACGCTATCTGGGGTGATCAGCACGCGGAAAACTTCAATTCCCAAAGCCGGTGAAATCGAAATCCAGATCACACTATCTCGCCGCATACGAATATTTGCCTTGAATCCTCGTGATTCACCTTTGGCAGACATTTCTGCGTCTACTTTCATCGCGAGCCATTCAAAGTTGAATTGGTTTTTTTCGTTTTGACGAAGCAGAAATCCAGCAGGTTTGTGGCGAAGCGGATCTTTCGTTTCACTCAAAGGCTTCGCCTTTTTACAGCCACTCAGCACTACGAGAGCAATCATTGCGAGTAAAGCAACGCGTCGGAAACTGAATTTGCATGACACCCGAAATTTCATCTCGAGTTTACTGTGGAAAATGGCCATCGATTTTTAATTGGATTGCTCCCTCGTCACCTCCTAATGCTATTGATTTTTTCCATTGAGTAATAGCCTGCTCGTTGCGATTGAGTCGAAACAAAATATCTCCATAATGCTCAAATAGTTCGGCGCCCTCTCCCTGATTGAGTTGAATTGCTTTTTCGATCCAAATGAGAGCCTCATCGTAAAGACCTTGCTGATATAGAACCCATGCAAAGGTGTCTTGAAAGGTGGCGCTTCCGGGCTGAAGCTCATTGCACTTCTTGGCCATCGCATGGGCCTCCTCGAGCCTTACCTTTCTTAAGGATAAATAATAGGCGTAATTATTAAGAACGAACTTGTTGTTTGGTTCTATGAGGAGCGCTGCATCATAAGCATCGTCAGACTCTTGGTGTTTTTGTATTTGATTGTACACGCCGCCCAATGAAGAAAGGAATTGCACTTTTAACGGGGGATCGTCCACAACGAGTTCCTTTCCGATGGTGAACGACTCTATGGCGTCGTCATATTCTTTAAGCTGCTCACTAGCGATGCCGTGATACAGATAGAACTCCGGTGAATTGGGATAGAGCGCAGCTGCTTTTCCAGCGTCTTCACGGAGGAGGACGTACTCCTGATTTTGCGCTTCAATCATTACAAGCTGAGACCATATCTGGCTTCTGGACGGGTCGAGCTCTACCGCTTTTCGGTATTTTTCAATGGCCCCCATATCATCCGCATCGCGGTAGAGAAAATCACCGTAAATCGCGAATGCTTTGGCTTCAGTAGGGTGCAATTTTTCAGTTAGGTTCAGCAGCTCATAAGCTTGTGAGAGATACGAAGGATCTATGTCAGTGAGCGAGAAATACCGAAGTAGAACGCCTATTTTTTGATCAATGCCGATATCGGTTGTTTCAAAGGCAAGTCGGAGTTCCTTATATGATTTTGCGTCCTGACCAATGAGAGAATAATATTCGGAAAGTTGGTAATGGACCATTCCATCAGCGGAGACAATGTTCTCAAGATGAGCAAGAGCCTTTGACGCCTGATCTGCCATTCCTTCACTGGTATAGAAACGAAGGGCCATTCCCCAAAACCGAGGCTCTTCCGGATGCGCAAGGGCGAGTTTTTCGAGCTCTAATCCAGCCTTCGAAGGTTCTCCCAGCTCCATGTACAAAGAATGCTTTTGGAGGGTAAGTTCTTCGTAAGTACCCGACTTCATTTCAAGACGATCATACACTGCAAGAGCATCCTTCAGCCTTCCTGCGAAGAGCAAAGCCGAGGCCTGTTCGTATAGGTTATTCGGATCATCGGGATTGAGAATCTCGACTGTTTCATATTCTTTGATAGCGAGATCATATTTACCCAGAGCGAGATATACATCAGCTAACTCATGCCGATACCAAGGATTCTTTTCGTCGAGGGACACTGCGGATTTTATATGAGCTAGTGCCGACTGCGGATCGCCGCGGTTGATCCGCTCGATCCGGCTCAATTCATAATGGGCGGCCGAACTTTTTGAGGGCTCAATTCCCACGCACTCTTCAAACGCCGCTGCTGCTTTTTCCCAATCGCCTCGGTTTTTGAAGTCCATGGCTTTGAAAAACGCCTCCTGAAAGCGAGTGTCAATTTGGACTTGAACCTGCTCCGGATCAACTAAAGCATCCGATTTCGAGGCCGATTTTTCAGGGGATTTACAGCCAATAGCAGTGAGTGCAACGGCAAGAAAAAGAGATATGAAGCGTAGTGAAATCAATGCGTGCTATCAATTGTGGAATAATCGCCAAGGCTAAGTTCGCCCTTAAGTCCTGTCACACGCGCATTTCGTCCAATCATTGTGTTGTTTAGAACTGACCGGAGAATAGTAGTGTGCTCTAGGATGATGCTATCAGTTATCGTGCAGTCTTCGATGTGACAGTTATCACCTATGCTAACACCCGGGCCAATTTCTGAGTTTCGAATCACGCAGTTGTGGCCGATTTGGCTGAATGGATGCACAGTGCAATGTTCCAAGGCGTTGTCAGAAAATACAGTCCGATTGTCTGCGGTGTACTTGAGGATCTTGCGGTTGGTATCGATCATCGCATCCTTATTTCCGCAGTCCATCCAGTCTTTTACCTTTCCCGGAGTGAAGCGAGCCCCTTTGCTCACCATGCTTCGCAATGCATCCGGTAACTGATATTCTCCGCCATTCATGATATTGTGGTCAATCAGGTATTGCAGTTCCTTGCGCAACCAGTCACCATTATTGAAATAATAGATGCCGATCATCGCTAGATCGGAAACGAACTCTTTGGGTTTTTCTACAAACTCTGAAATGATACCATCTTCATTGACAATGACTACGCCAAATTGCCGAGGGTCGGCAATTTGCTGAACCCAAAGTACTCCATCCTGTGATTGATCAAAATCAAAGTCTGCTTGGAAAAGGGTGTCTGCAAAGGCCACTGTTACCGGACCTTCCAGTGCATCCGCCGCGCATAGAATAGCATGCGCTGTTCCGAGCGGCTCGTCCTGATAGTGAATGCTTCCTTGGGCACCCAGTTGTTCAGCTACATCTAAAAGGTTTTTTTCCGCAGCCTCTCCAAAGCGTCCTACTACGTATGCAATACGCTCAACCTTACTTTGACTTAGTGAAACGATATCTTCTACCAATCGCTGCACGATCGGCTTTCCTGCAATGGGAAGGAGTGGTTTGGGCGTGGTCAGGGTATGTGGCCGTAGTCTCTTACCCGTGCCTGCCATTGGCACAATTACATTCATCTAAGGAGTCGTTGCGCAGTTTATGATGCAGAGCGCAGTCAGCAAAGGAAAGGCCTGAGTGCCAATTCAAATTTTTTTACAGGGTAAAAAATCAACAACTAACGGATGAGAAGGCTACTACACACCGGTGCTGCCAAACCCGCCAGATCCCCTCGAAGTGTCTTCGAGCTCATCCGCAGATTGCCAAACGACTCGCTCGTAACGTGCAATGACCATTTGCGCGATGCGCTCGCCAGGCAGCACGGTGAATGGCTCATCGGATAAATTCACGAGAAGAACTTTTAGCTCTCCCCGGTAGTCGGCGTCAATGGTTCCAGGAGAATTCAATACCGTTATCCCGTGCTTGAACGCGAGTCCACTTCTCGGTCGGATTTGCGCCTCTGTTCCATGCTCAAGCTGAATGTGAAGTCCTGTTGGAATGAGCTTTCGTTCCAACGGGGCTAATACCAATTCTTCTTGAAGATTGGCTCTTAGGTCCATGCCCGCAGATAGACTCGTCTCGTAAGCGGGTAGTGGAAATGGTGATCTGTTGATGATTCGAACCATAGCTTTACTGTCCGGTGAAGACGGGTTTTCTTTTTTCAATAAATGCGGATGTGCCCTCTTGAAAATCTCCAGAGCCAAAGCACTTTCCAAACTCAGTGATTTCGGTTTCGAATCCTGAAACTCCCGGCTTATAACCCGATAGAACAGAGCGGTAAGCCGACGCGATCGCATAGGGCGAGTTTTTCGCAATTTTGAGAGCGATTTCGCGTGCTTTTTCGATCAACTGCTCCGGGGGCACAACATGATTCACAAGGCCGCAACTCAAAGCGTCATCTGCCTTGATCATTTCAGCAGTGGCAATCATTTCCAAGGCTTTTCCTTTACCGACAAGATGCGCTAGGCGCTGTGTTCCACCGTAGCCGGGAATTACCCCAAGCGACACTTCGGGCAATCCCATGCGGGCATTGTCAGAGGCGACTCGAATATGGCAGCTCATGGCAAGCTCAAGTCCTCCGCCAAGGGCAAAACCGTTTACCGCAGCAATAACCGGCTTGTTCATGTTTTCGACAAAGTCAAACAGTAGAGTATGTCCAGTGCGACTGAGCATTTTTCCTTCTTCCACGCTGAAGGCCGCAAATTCCTTTATGTCTGCGCCAGCCACAAATGCTTTTGCTCCCGCTCCGGTTAAAATAATGACGCGTATGTCAGGATTTACATCGGCAAGGGAAAGAGCTTTGTTAAGCTCCTCTATGGTTTGACGATTGAGAGCATTTAGTTGATCTGGACGATTGATCGTGACCATAAACACGTGATCACTTAGCTCTGTAAGCAAATTGGAATAAGACATAGTTGAGAAAATTGAGAGCACGAAGTTACCGCACGATCCTTTATCCCGGCTTATCTGATCACATTGACATGCCCGACCAATCGTTTACGGCGATCAGAAGTGTCGTATTCAATGGACCAGATGTACGTGTCATTCTGCACGTAGTATCCGGCTATTCCGCCGTCCCAGACCTGAAGTGGGTCGGTGGTTTCAAACACTAGATTTCCCCATCTGTCGAATATTTGAAGATGGAAACCCTCGATGTTTACACCATAGGCTTGAAAATAGTCATTAATTCCATCATTGTTAGGCGTGATCGTATTCGGCACCCAAATAGGAAAATAGGGTTTGACAAATACAGAGTCAACGCCAATGCATCCGTTGTGGTCTGTGACACTTAAATAGTACCACGTTTCCTCCTCAGGAGACGCTTGCGGAAATGCGCAATCGGTGCAGGTCAAATCGTTGGGTGGCGACCACGAATAATCTAACCCAAAGGAATTCCCAAAGAGATAGACCGATCCAGGGAAGTCGAAGTATTGGTCCGGCCCGGCATTTACAGGTGGAAGGGGAAGGACAAATACCCAAACGGAATCCTGCGCCCCACATCCAAATTCATCAATTCCTGCTACTGTGAAAGCCATTGTTTCCGGCGGACTCAAAAGGGTGAACGCTGAATTGGCAGGATGGGCAAAGGCGGGAGGATTCCAGTAATAATCTTGTGCTCCGATAGCCCATGCTTCAACGTATTGTCCTTTACAAATAGTGCCGCCGCCAAACACTTCTACACCTGGATAGATTACATTCACTGTGACTTGCGAAATGCCGGTTCCGCACACATTCGTGACCTGCACGGAGTAGGTTGTCGTGTCACTCGGGAATGCCATAGGGTTTTGAATGAATGCATCAGAAAGGCTCGCAACCGGCGACCATGACCAGGAGAAGCCATCCTCCGCAAGAAGTTGGGCATTGTTGCCCACACACATGGAAATTGTGGGATAAGTGAGCCCACCGGGAGCGCTCGTGTAGACAGTAACGGTTATTGTGCGAATTACCTGACATCCATCCTCAGTGATGATGCTGACGGAATAGGTAGTGGTGGAGAGAGGTGAAGCAGTTACTGAAGACCCGGTTGTGCTAGCCAGTCCTTCCGAAGGACTCCATTGGTACGTTTCACCTCCTGAAGCTGTTAACGTTGCGGATTCGCCGAGGCAAATTTCTATCGCTTCGGATATGGTGGTCACCGGCACAAAGAGCGTTACAGTAACTCCCACCGTATCGGATTCGCAGTCATTGAAATCCACCGCGTAATAGGTGGTGGTTTGCTCGGGCAATGCAATCGGATTTGGAATGGTCGGGTCTGAAAGAGTTGGATGCTCTATCCAAAATAAATTGGTGCTTCCAATAGCGTTGAGTTGAACTTGTTGACCCAGACAAAATGGCTCAACCTCATCCACAGTAGGATTTACTCCGGGTAGAATTGTTATTGTGATACTTGTGGTATCGGCAACGAGACATTCCAACTCGTCTGATGCTATCAATGTAATGGTAAAAGTGCCCGACTGCTCATAGATATGCTGGGGCTGAAACGCGGCACTTCCTGCACCGTCGCCGAAGTCCCATTCGTATTGATTTGACCCAACGCTTAAATTCAAAAACTGGGCGGATTGTCCCTCGCACACTTCTGAAGGGCCGTCAATCTGAAGCTGCGCAGCTACCTGACCTAAGTTAAACCGAAAGACCGCTAGGTTGCATCCAAAGCTTGGGTTTGTATCGCTCCATGCTCCGGGTGTGGTCGGGAAGTCGCTATTGCCTTGACACCCTGCACAAACGGCCTGATATACTGAACCATTTTTATTGAATCTAGAAGTGCCGCCGTCCACATGTTCGGCACTTTCAGAGCCGCCCAGAAAGGAGCCATAAACCAAGTTTGTGGCGTCGGGGGAAAGGACGCACAAATAAAAATCGCTTCCATCCGTAGTGGTTTGAAAGGCATTTGGTGTGATAGGTAATCCATTCGTCGTGCTGGCCGTAGCGTAGCACGAGTAGACGCCCCCGCATGAGTTGGAATTGGTATTTCCACCCCAACCACTGAAATAAATCTGCCCGCAGTCACTTACCAAGAAGGCGGTAGGCGAAATATCAATTTGCCCGCTTTGCGTTCCGATCGTTGTGGTCCACTGCACCGTGGTCAACGCAGAGTTGTATTTTCGGATAAATTGCCCGCTGTTGGGTTGCCCGAACACACCTGGGCTAAGCGCCATATTTCCTCGTGTTTGTCCAAGCACATAGATGTTTTGTGCATCATCTGTTTGAATAAAATAGACCTGATCGTATTGCGCAGTGCCCACAAAGGTTCCTGAGATCACCGAAAAATTGACAGGGTTTATTTTGACGACAAAACCATCTGTTTGGCCGTTTTGTGAAATATCCTGACCATTGATGCAATGAGGGAAATTAGCACTTCGCGTCCCTCCTGCCAGAATGATGTTTCCATCACCATCAAATTCAATGGCATAGCACGCGTCAGCGCCATTACCACCTATGTACGAACGCCATTCAATGTTGTTCAACTGAGGATCGAATTTCATTACGATTCCGTCGCTATCGCCTCCGCCGAAGTTGGTTTGAGGTTCCTCAAGTACTAGCGAAAATGTTCCACGCACCACCGAAGCGATGAAAATGTTGTTGGAATCATCCACATTTACCTCACCCCTGAACGCATCACCGTAGTTATAAAACAGCTGGTCTGCGTAATTGAGACCATCATTTGTGCTGGTGCCTGCAAAAGTTCCCCGCAGCAAAGCGCCTGCTGGAGAGAATTTATGGATAAAAAAATCGCATCCGTCCGGATGACCACTTGTGAAGAAGGTACCCATCATTAGCACCGGACCTCCTTGAAAGAGTGTTTGATAGGCACCGGCCGTGGTCGGAAAATCATTGCTTCCCGTAACGCCCATTATGATAATGTTGTCATCGCTATCAGTGACTATACTGTGAGGGGTTTCTTGTTTACCCCCGCCGAGATATGTGCTGTAAAGAAGTTCATTTCCCGCCGGTCCGAATTTGGATATTACGACATCCATATAATTGCCTGTTGCTGCCGAAAAATTGGACTGAAACGCACCTGGCGTGACCGGATAATTCAAAGCAAATACGGCTGCCCCGGAAATCAGGTTCTCTTCAGAATCGTCGCAGGCGGTGAATCCGAAGTTGGAGGCACTTGATCCGATGTAGGTACTAAAAGCAATTTCTGGGTCAATGATCAGATCATAGTTCGCATTGTAACGGCCTAAATTGAATTTCACACGGCCATTGACCAGCTCATAACTGCAGCTCACCTCGATTATTCGCCCTGATATTGTCTGAAATGCGAATGGCCGCTTTTCACGCACTTCGTTGACTGATGTGGAAATGACCAACTCATCTTGTTCGAGCCTCACCTCATCCGCGCCCTCAATCTGAAGCGCGATCTCTGTAGGGTCGGATCCGGGATGCACGATGAAGTCATACTTTAAATTCCCGGCGTGGGAATAAATCTTTAGGTCAATGTTCTCGTAAAGGTCGAAGAGATATGTTTCGCCAAATACGCCCGCGCCCGAAACCCATTTAGTGGGATCCTCGCCGAGGTAATAATTGTGATAGTATGATTTGGACTTTTTGTGCACCGGAATTGGAGCCTGACTACCTTCGAAATTTACGCGATAGGTATGCTCGCGGTATATCGAGTCGGTGGTCACAATCCCATCTACGGGATGCAGCCAACCCAAAACTCGAGGATCAAAAAACTGCCACGTCAATGCACCGGATTCCACCCAAAGAGCACCAGCAGGGAGCTCTGCGCGCGCTGTGACTTGAGAAGGCCACTGTCCGCGATTCTCCACAAAATCGGCTTGCGACCATCCCGTAAGGAATAGTGAACTGAAGACGAGGAGAAGCAGAACCTGACGTACCATGAGATATGAAGACACTTAAGACAGTCCGATAGTTGCCGGCCGGAAGAAGTCATTCTTCTAAAAAGCAGCCTTTTCTTTTCCCGAAATTAAGGGATTCTACGTAGAGAACCATGACTGTAAGTACGTTATGTTTGAGATCACATAACTTATACCTTTCTAGAATGAAACAAAATCGTTTTTTCTCACTGCTTTCACTGCTGGTGTTGGCCATGTTTCTTATGGGTTGCCCTTACTTTAGCGACCTTCCTCTGAGTGAGCCAATCTATAAAATTGCAGATAACTTAATCGGTGAATGGGAGCTTTCCGGAGCCACGGACGGCGACATTGTGATTGTTCGTCGAACAGGGGCAAACACGATGAATGTAATCAAAAAGGCAGGTTCTGACGGCTCAGAGACCATCTATGCCGCTCATATTACGGAGATTAAGGGAGAGCTTTTTCTGAATGTAAAAGAGGAGGACGACTATGGAACTTACTATTTCTACAAATTGAAAACGGACGGTGACTTCAAATTGATTCTAATGCCTGTGACAAGCTACATAAGAGAAACATTTGAGTCAAGCGCAGCCATGAAGGCTTTTTTCGAGGCCAACGCCCATAACAGTTATTTCTATACCACGGACGAGGAAACGTATTACAAGAAGAAGTGATTCTTCTCAATAAAAAAAAGAGTGGCCATTGAGCCACTCTTTTTTATTGAATGTCTTTTTGCTTATTGCTTGGTGCAAGTCGATGTGCATGGATCTGCTACACCACCCGCTGACAAAGTATAAGAGAGTGTCAGAATTGATCCGTTGATCTGTCCCGATCCGCTGAAGGTAACAGGAGTTCCCTGAACGTCAATCGTTTGATTTGCAATCGTAATAGCAGAGCCATTCACAGTAGCTGAAATGCTCGCACCCACACCGCCAAAGTTGCCAATCACGACGTTAGCGACACCGGTGGCCGATGTGTTGATAGTGATTTGGTAGGTATAGTTTCCTGAAGTACATGATTCAGAAACATTATAGATACCCAAGAATTTGGCGCGCATCTCGGTTCCACAATCTGTTCCCTGGTATCCGGCAGCACAGTTGCAGGTGCCGTCGTTACATTGACCGCCATTGAGGCATGACACACCCTCGCAAGGGTCTTCGTCTTTTTTACACGCAGTGAAAGTCAAGGCCGCCACAGCGAAAAGCAGGATAATTTTTGTAAAGGTTTTCATTTTGTTTTTAGGATTATTAAGGAGGAGCGAATTTACACAAAATTTCCGCTGGTCAACTCAGTCGGTCGGTGAGCGCCCGCATTTCCATTACGGGTGAATTTTTCTCATAGAGAATGCGATACACAGTATCTGCAATCGGAATATCAGCGTGGAATTTCTTATTTATTTCATGAATGCCCTTAGTGGCGTAATAGCCTTCAGCTACCATATTCATTTCAATGGTCGCCCATTTCACGCTGTAGCCTTTTCCGACCATGGTGCCGAAAGTGCGGTTTCTGGAATAGGGCGAATAGGCGGTTACAAGAAGGTCGCCCAAATAAGCAGATGACTTCACATCACGATGCACTTCATGCACGGTATCTATAAATCGCTCAATTTCACGAATGGCGGAAGAAATCAATACAGCTTGGAAGTTGTCGCCGTAGCCGATTCCATGACAAATTCCAGCAGCTACGGCATACACATTTTTCAGAATGGCCGCCAGTTCTGCACCGAATACATCTTCAGTTACGGTGGTGCGTATATATCTGCACGCCAGAAGTTTACTAATTACGCCTGCGTGATCTTCATCTAGACAGCCAATGGTGAGATAAGAGAGCTTTTCCAAGGCGACCTCTTCCGCATGGCAGGGGCCGCATACGATGCCTATTTGACTGTACGGCACACCGAGTTGCTTGTGAAAGTACCTCGCAGGTATGGCGTCGAATTCGTTGATAATACCCTTGATGGCCGAGAACAAAACTTTGTTTTCAAGCCCGCGAGGTTTGTAATGAGTAATGGTATCGTGTAAAAATGCCGAAGGAATTGCGACAATGAGATAGTCGCATGCGTCCACCACAGCCTGCAGGTCTTCCGTAATGTGGAGTTGATTCGTATTGAATTCAATGCTTTGGATGTAGCGCGGGTTATGACCAAACTGTCGGATGTGATCAATGGACTCCTTGCTGCGCATCCACCAATGAACCTCATCAAGATTGTTGCAGAGAAGTTTGACAAGAGCAGTCGCCCACGACCCACCCCCAAGTACACCCACTGAGATTTTTTTTTCCATGGCTTTGAGTGCGGCGAAGATAAGGGTGTCGGCCAACGAGCAAACGGCCGTCAGAAGAGTGATAAAAGACTGATTTATGTGGGAATCAATGAATCGGAGATTAAGGTGGAGGGCAACAAGCCGGACCCATGATGTATATTTCGCTCTCAACTATGTCCACACACCTTCAGGCATTAATCATAGACGACGAAGAGTTCGCTCGCGAAAACCTTCGAATGCTCATTGAGGACTTCTGTCCTGATGTCGCTATTTGCGGATTGGCATCGAGTGCCAAAGAGGCACGAAGAATGGTGGAGGAAATGAATCCTGACATGGTTTTTCTGGACATCATGATGCCAGGAGAAGATGGGTTCACATTTCTTCAAAGTCTCGAGGGCCGGAACTTCCAGGTCATTTTTACCACTGCATTTCGAGAGTATGCCCTGAAGGCGATCAAAGAAAGTGCGGTCGATTATCTGGAGAAGCCCATTGATATTGATGAGCTGCAGGCCGCAGTGGAAAAGGTCAGAAAGTACCGTGAGGAAAAAAAAAGGGGTGGAATTCCTGAAGAGAGAATGACGAGGATATTGAAAGACATCGCTCTTACCAATACCGTCGAAAAGACCATTATTCCTACCCGCGATGGATTCGCAGTAGTGCGCAACACGGACATTATTCACCTCGAAGCGGCAGAGAATTATACAACGCTGCATTGCATTGGAGGCAAGCGCTATGTGAGTAGCAAGAGCATCAAGACCTTCGAAGACAGGCTCGATCCGGAAATGTTTTTTAGGGTTCACAAATCGCACATAATTAATCTAACCCATCACCTCAAGGAGTTTAGTCGTGCTGAAGGTAACATTGCTGTAATGTCGGACAGCACTCAGATTCCTGTAGCCAGAAGGAAGCTTCAGGAGTTTCTCAACCGACTGGGACAAGTGAGCTAATCCGATGAATAGCCAAAGCGTAATACTTCGCACTTTCCTGTTGTGGATAGGATCAATGATCCTGGGACTTGGAGCGAATGGGCAGCAATATGGCTTTATAAAACACTCCGTTCGTGAAGGACTCGCTCAGTCTCAAGTTCGGTGTGTGTTTCAGGATAGCCGCGGTTATGTGTGGGCGGGAACACTCGGGGGTATATCCCGGTTTGAGGGGACTCGATTTGTCAATTTTGACCGCCAGGACGGCTTGTTCAACAATCAGGTAAGCGCAATCACAGAGCTAGCCGACGGCCGCATCGCCGCAGGATCTGTGGGCAGTATTTCGATCATTTCTGCCATCGGATTGAGAACATTTCTTTTTCCCTCTTCGGAACTGGAGTCATCCGTAAATGCACTAATGGGTGATGGTGAAACGGTGTGGATAGGTTCCGAAACAGGCCTCTATATCTGGCGCGATGATCAGATTACACCGGCAGAGATTTCTGGATTTCCGGCTGGAGCTCATGTGAAAGCATTTCTACCCGGAGAAAATGGGCTTCCCATGTTAGTCGTTACCAGAGAGGCTGTATTCAGCGTCCTCAATGGAAAAGCCGTTCTTGTTTACCAACCATCGGATGAAGAGGTACATCTCTTTGACGCGGAGCGAGAAGAGGATGGTACTATATGGATTGCAGCGCGCAAGAAAGGATTGATCCAATTAAATGCCGATAAAACCGAACGATCATTCGAGGACGCAGATGGTCTTCCTGCCACCACGATGACCTCAATTACCTCCGATGGAAATGGGGGGTATTGGCTGACCTCTCGGTTTGGGGTGTGCGCATTTGACGGGACTACTTTTCAGACCTTCGCCGAAAAGGAAGGCTTACCAACTACTGACATACGCGACGTGTGTGTGGATAGAGAGGGAAATGTGTGGTTTGCATCTTATGGAAGTGGCTTGCTTCGCTTCGCTGGCCCTGCCTTTTCAACCTATACACGCTCTGATGGATTAAGCAGCAATGCCGTAATGAGTATTCTCAGGGATAAGGCCGGGATGACTTGGTTATCCACATTTGATCAGGGAATATGCCGGTTGGATGAAGATACAATTGTGCCAGTTTTGCAAAGCGAGTTGGCGGGCACTTCGCGCATTTGGTCAAGTCTGAAAGCCGCGGATGAAGCGCTGTGGTTTGGCTCTTCTGATGGGCTTTACCGATATGACGGAAAGGACATACAACTCTTCACGGAAGACGATTCTCTTCCGGATCGAACCGTTTTAAGTTTGTTGGAATCACCTGCAGGAAAAATTTATGTGGGTACAGCGGATGGACTCGCTGTTATTTCCAATTTCAGGGTTAAGTCCCTCAATGACCTCCCAAGAGCACCGAGCACACGCATACGAGGAATGGTCGCGGATTTGGCAGGAAATATTTGGCTGTCGACGCGCGATGGAGTTTACCGGTACAATGGCACATCCTTCACGTTCTTCGGCATAGAGCAAGGGTTACCGGATCTTTCCACTTATTGCATCGAAGTGGATGCAAGGAATAGGATCTGGGTGGGTACGCAAGCGGGGCTCCTAGTGCTGGAAGGAAGTTCATTTCGGGAGGTTATTCTAGGTGAGGAAGGCGGCGCGCGCACAATCAATTTTATTCACGCATCCGGAGATCGGATTTGGGTAGGCACGTTGAATGGCCTGTATGCATCTTCCGGCGAAAATGGGCGTATGAAATCAGAAGGCTGGACTCACTACGGAGAGGAAGACGGAATGCGAAGCCTCGAAACGAATCTGAACGCCGTTTTTGAGGATGAGAATGGCGTCTTGTGGTTTGGAACTCCTGATGGAGTGGTTCGCCTTGATCAGTCGCGTCTTTCCCCGTCTAAGTTGCGAGCGAAACCGCTTGTGCACTTGTCTTCGATGTTGATTAATCTACAATCACCAGATTGGAAAAAATGGAAAGTAACTCCAGATGAACACACTGGTTTTCCACCACAACTTACGGTGGGGTATCGCTTTACTCACTTCACGTTTTATTGTGACGGCATTTCGATGGCGCACCCCAACGCGTTGAAGTATCAATATTGGCTTGAAGGACTGGAGGAGGAATGGGAGCCAGTTACCACGGCGTCATTTGCCACGTTCGGCAACCTGCCTTTCGACTCGTTTGTCTTCCATGTAAGAGTGCAGAATAAAGAGGGGGTGTGGAGCGATGAGGCTACGTATGCCTTTACCATAACACCTCCTTTTTGGCTCAGATGGTGGTTTGTCATTTCGGAAGTGCTGGGCGCATCATTAATCATCGGATGGTTTGTGCGCAACAAGCAGCGCACCCTGAAGAATAAGAGAGAACGGGAACTAGGTGAAATGAAATCCCGAATGCTGACACTGGAGCAGCAGTCGCTCAACTCGAGCATGAACCGCCATTTTATTTTCAACGCGCTAAATAGCATTCAGTATTACATCAATCGTCAGGATCGAATAGCAGCAAATCGCTACCTCAGTGATTTTGCCCGCCTGATCCGCAAAAACTTGGATAGCTCTCAAGAAAACCTCACCTCGCTTCGGGATGAAATAGAACGGCTCGAGCTTTACTTAAAGCTGGAACACATGCGTTTCCGTGACAAGTTTGAATACCACATCCATGTGGATCCGATGTTGGATCAGGATCAGGTAAAAGTGCCGGCCATGCTCTTGCAGCCTTTTTTGGAGAACTCAATCTGGCATGGACTGCTGCCCAAAGAAGCCCATGGCCGCGTGGATGTGGATATTCAGTTGAGCAACGATCTGGTGGAATTTACAATCACGGACAATGGAATAGGCATCGATCACTCGCTAATGAGTAAAAGCGGCACGGATAGTCATATTTCAAAAGGAATGCAGATCACCGGAAATAGGATAGAGCTGATACGAAAGATGACCGGTCAGAATATTGAACTCCGCGGCCCATACCAGCTTAACGATGAACAAGGCCGCCCAACGGGAACTCAGGTGTGTATACGGATCCCCGTAAAATTTCACGAACTTTTTGAGATATAGCCTTGTATAAGTGAGAAATCCTTGTATATTTGAAAGGTGTTTCCCTTAGAAATAGATGTCTACCACACTTAAATACCTCATTGGTTGCCTCGCGTTAATGCTTGCCTTCACCTCTTGTACCAAGGACGAGGCTATGTGCACGCCGGAGCATGAGTCAGAAATAGTGGATAATGAGACCAGAGCAGTGATTGTCCAGGATGAGGCGTCAGGCACTTTTTCCGGAATGGGAAGTCTGAGCTCAGACGGCCCCAGGTCAGATCAGCCAGGTTCGGATGATGAAGACGGTGATGGAATTACTGATGATGAAGACGATGAGGACGAAGATGATGAACGCTCGTCCAACAAAAACGTAAAAAAGTAAACGAATTGTTTCGATAGAAAAACCCCACAGCTGTGGGGTTTTTTATTGGCCTGTGCCAATGTTCCTGCGTATCCTCGCAAGATGAAAACGGCCACCCTAAGTGAGTTGAAAAAGAATCTGAGCGGCCTTCCCCCGGCACAGCTCAATCTGCTTTTGCTTCGATTGGCTCGGTTCAAAAAGGAAAATAAGGAACTTCTTACCTACCTCTTATTTGAAGCGGATGATGAGGCCGGCTACATCGAAGGCGTGTGCAATGAAGTGGATGCATTGTTTGCTGCAATCAGAAAGGAGAGCCCCGATTATCTGATGAAGAAGAGTGTGCGGAAAGTCCTTCGCATGGTGCACAAATCGATTCGCTTTTCCGGCGAACCCACCACTGAGATTTCTCTGCTCCTTCACTTTTGTAAAAGCCTGAAACGGTCGATCGTTCGCTATGATCGCAACCCCATTTTACGAAACATGTATTCTACTCAGATCAGAAAGATTGAGAAGGCATTGAGTGGATTGCATGAAGATATTCAGGGAGATTTTCGGGAATCTGTGAGTGAGCTCTGATCATTGCGAATGCCGCCGACATCTGAAGGATGTAAATGTTTTCTCAATTAAGCTAACAAAATTAGCAAAATAAACTACCTTTACTGTCCGAAAGGAACTTCGTCCCTCTAAGCTCCGGAGCTCTTGCGGTAAGCAACCTTCACTCAACTTATTGATTTTACCATGTCTGAAAGGTCAATTCTTCACATGGACCTGGACACTTTTTTTGTCTCCGTAGAGCGCCTCTTGGATCGGAGACTCGAAGGCAGGCCCATTCTTGTCGGCGGAATTAGCGACCGTGGCGTTGTGGCCGCATGCAGCTATGAAGCTCGCGCGTTTGGCGTGCACTCGGCTATGCCGATGAAGCTCGCCCGACAACTCTGCCCAGATGCAATCGTCATCCGCGGCAATTCATACAACTACCTCAAGTACTCAGACATCGTGAGTGAAATTGTGCGAAGTGCCGTGCCTGTTTTTGAAAAATCCTCGGTAGATGAGTTTTACTGCGACCTCACCGGAATGGACCGCTTCTTCGGATGCTATCAGTTTGCGGGCGAACTCCGACAAAAGGTGATGCGCGAAACAGGACTGCCCATTTCCCTCGGACTATCTGTCAACAAAACGGTATCGAAAGTGGCTACGGGCGAGGCCAAACCGAACAACCAACTTCAGATAATCCATGGCACAGAGCGCAATTTTTTGGCTCCGCTTTCCATTAAACGCATCCCAATGGTCGGTGACAAAACCTACCAGACGTTGCGCAATCTTGGCATTAGTCACATCAAAACTCTGCAAGAGATGCCAGTGGAACTTCTTCAGCGCGCGCTTGGCGAAAACGGTGTGATGATTTGGAAAAAGGCAAACGGGATTGACTTAAGTCCTGTTGTCCCTTTTCATGAGCGCCAATCTATCTCAACCGAACGTACGTTCGATCGTGATACAATTGATGTAGTCAAACTGCGCGGACTATTTATTGCCATGTCTGAAAACCTTGCCTATCAATTGCGAAAGGGAGAAAAGCTGACGTCTTGTGTGACCGTGAAATTGCGTTATTCCGATTTCCAGACACAGACCATGCAGGTGCGTGTGCCCTACACTTCTGCGGATCATATCCTCACGCCGCGTGTGTTGGAGTTGTTCGACAAATTATACAATCGCCGCGTATTGGTGAGGCTTATCGGTGTCCGGTTTAGTCATCTCGTAAGCGGAGGCTACCAGATCAATCTCTTCGATGATTCGGAGGAAAAAATCAAATTGTACCAAGCCATGGACAAGCTTCGCAACCAATACGGAGAGCGCTCGGTGATTACGGCAGCGGGGATGAGTGCCAATACCATCGGACGGGGCGAAAATCCATTTGACGGAGGACCTCCGGTGTTGCTGGCGAACCGAAGGCAGTGAGCAGAATCAAGGTTCGCGCAGTCCGGCCGCTGGCCCATTACATTTGTTGCATGCATTTTCGATATGTTTTAGCCGCCTTAATAATTGTCCTTCTCTCGGCTGAGTTCACCGCTCAGAACACACTAACCGATAGTCTCGAGCGCGCACTTCTAGGGCTTCGGGGAAAGGAACGAATCACGGCGTTGAGTGATCTTACCTGGGAACTTAGTGGAGTGCATGCGGATAAGGCCGTTCAATATGGGCGCGAATTGCTGAAACTCGCCGAGCAAACCAATGACAGTACAGAGATTGGGGAAGCCGCAAACCTGCTCGCCGTCGCATTTTACCGTCATGGAAATTATGAAGAGGCACTGCGGATGAATCGTCGCGCTTACCGCATTCGCAAAACGGCAGGGGACCGCAAGGCCATTGGTTCAAGTCTCAACAAATTCGTCAATATTTATACGGACCAGATAAAACTCGATAGTGCGCTGAAGTATGGCCTGGAAAGCGTAAAAATTTATGAGCAATTGGCCGACTCAGGAAATCTGGCAGTATCGCTTAATACGATCTCTTCGGTATATCAAAAGGAGCGTGATTGGCAAGCTACGCTGACCTATGCAAAGCGATCCTATGATATCGCATCAGCGATTGGATTTGACTATGCCGTGGGTGGTTCCGCTGGAAGTATGGGTCTGGCTTATGAAGCTTTAAATCAATTCGACCTTAGCATATACTGGTATGAAATAGCCCGAGCAGCGTTTGAGCGCGTGGATTCAAAATCGGATCTCGCGACACTGGCAAACAATCTGGGCTTCTTATATCGCAGACAGGGCAGCCTGGAAAGTGCTCAACGAAACTATGAGTTGGCTCTTCAAATGGCTGAAGAGTTGAGTGAAAGCAATGGTATTGCACACTACTCAGCAAATCTGGGAGGCCTTTTTAACGCACGCAAAGACTACCAAAAGGCCCAGGCCTACTTTACTAGGGCATTGGAAATTGCGGAGCGGGAAAAGCTTGGACGAATCCGGTTGCAATGCTACGACGGGCTCTCCGAAGCGCTAGTGAATTCTGGTCGAGGCAGCGAAGCGTCACGGTATTTCCGACAATACATCGATTTGAAAGACTCCCTCTATAACGAAGAACGAAGTGCCCAATTGGCAGAAATGCGCACGATCTACGAAACAGAGAAAAAGGAGCAAGAGAATGCATTTCTAATCACAGAAAATCAGTTGAAGGACAAGCGCACACGCGCAATCGCAGTGGGTTCCGCCGCCGCATTCCTCTTGTTGATTCTCAGTGGCACGTTCTATTATCAAAGTTATCGGCGCAGACAAGAGGCGCGGTTGCAGCGCGAATTGCTCGCTGAGCGCGAACTCGGAATGGCCGCAGTGTTTGATGCCACTGAAGAAGAACGTCGCCGCATTGCAAAGGATTTGCATGACGGAATTGGTCAGCAATTGAGTGGACTAAAATTGAGTTGGGATGCATTGCGCCATAGAGTGAAAGAATTTTTACCCGAAGAAAATGTTCGGTTCGAACAACTGGCCGCAGTGCTCGACGAGTCCGCTCAGGAAGTGCGCAGTATTTCTCATCAGATGATGCCGAGAGCGCTACAAGAGCGAGGCTTGCTGCCGGCTCTGGAAGACATGCTGCGCAAGAGTCTTGGCCTCACCCCGATTCAGTTTCGCATTGAGCACTTCAAAGTGGATGATCAGCGCTTTGATCAGCGGGTCGAAATCGGACTGTACCGAATTGCGCAGGAATTGATCAATAACATCATTAAACACAGCGGCGCCTCTGAAGTCGCACTCCAATTGTATCGCAGCAAGTCGCATCTTATTCTCATTATTGAGGATAACGGTCGTGGCTTTTCTCCCGAAGAGAAAAAGGATGGAATTGGACTTCTCAATATCGCGAGCCGACTGAGCGTCGTCAACGGGGAAGTGAATTGGGAGCCCGGACCAGAATCGGGAACCGTGGCCACAGTGCGCGTGCCTGTGAAAGCGTAAACCGGTGGTGTTTGGTGGTAATTGTGAAGTAAATGCCACGATGGGCTGCGCATGAAGTGCTTATTTTCGCTGTTTAAATAAGATTTAGGATGCAGGTGAATGTGCTTATAGTAGATGATCATCAGATCGTGACCGACGGATTGTCGGCTCTGCTTGATAGCGTCCCACACATTCATATAAAAGGCGTAGCGGAGAATGGCCGCCTCGCTATAGAGATGGTCAGAAACCTCAAGGTGGATGTCGTGCTGATGGACGTAGACATGCCTGTTATGAATGGTATTGAAGCCACGCAGGCAATCAAAAAACAATTTCCAGATGTGATGGTGATCATCCTCACAATGCACGACGAGAAGGGCATGGTGCAAGTGTTGCTGGAAGCTGGAGCAGATGGTTACCTTCTAAAGAATAGCAACCGCGACGAAGTCGTTGAAGCGATTGATGCAGTAAGGCGAGGAGAGCAACATCTATCTGAAGAGGTGCACCGAGTATTGCTCCGAGAAGATGCCGATCCCCGAAAGGGAATGCTCTCCGAACTGACCGACCGTGAAATAGAAATTCTCAAATTGATCGCAGAGGGATTTTCCAATAAGGAAATCGGAGATAAACTATTTATTTCGCATCGCACGGTGGACACGCATCGCACCAATCTCATGCAGAAGCTAGATGTGCATAATATAGCCGGTCTCGTCAGATTGGCAATCGAAAACGGCTTGGTGCGCTAGTGTGTTTTTTCGCGGCATGCGAGACTATTCCACCACAACCATTTTTATATCAGGAAACTGGAGTGAGAATATGCCATAACCCCCTTCCACATTGCTGATGAACGTGATAGGTTCTGCAACTGCCTGCACGAAAATGCTTCCACTTCTCTTCCGCTGCTGAAGATAATCGTAGTAGGTGCGGGATATATTATTGAGTGAAACGTAAAGCGTATCTCCATCCAGATTGTTCAACCGGAAACTGCGGTCTACATTGGAATTATTGAGCTCGAGATCACTCAGCAACTCTGTTTGCACTACACCCCCTGCTTCCAGTGGATCATTGAACTCCAGCGGATCGCTGAAGCGGGAATAGAAGTGAATGGCATAATAGTTCTGACCTACAGGATCGATGAATCGGTAATGCACATCCAGCGTTGAGTCATTGATCACGGAGTAGGTGATGTCATCGAGCGGCACAGTAGGCATCATCTGGGTGCGTGCCTCAATTCGTTTACCCAGCAATGGATCAAACGCATGAAGGGTGTATTCCGAACCCACAACCAGATTGGCAGTCAAAGTGGCGTAGAGACCGGCGGTGAACTCAAACAAAGTATCCGTTTGTCCTCCACCGGTTAGGGTGATGAGTGCGTTTGACGTAAGCACCTGCGACAGAATATCATTGCCTGTGCTGTCGGCTTCATTTGTATCATCATATTCCAACGCACCGAATGTGCGCGCCATATATACGAGAACGGATTGTCCGGACACTGCCTGTGACCAGATTACCGGCGCAGGCTCGAGCTGATCTATTGTGATGGGCAACGGGTCTGGCACGCAAGAAGAAGCAGACAACAGTATCAGAAGAAAAAGGTAGTTGCGCATACGTTTTTAGAATTTGAAATTGTAAGCAATGGATGGAATGAAACCAAACAATCCGATTTGTTGATATTGATAGCCAAGACTGTTTTCCGTAGGTACAATTTGAATTCGGAAGGGTGTGGTACTGCGGTAGACGTTGTACGCCCCAAAGTGCCATTCTCCCTTGAGTTTTTTATTTTTCTCAGGACGTGGCTTCAGCACAAAATTGATATCGAGTCGGTGGGATGGCGACATGGAAACAGCATTACGATCCGTATATATCGGAATTATTTCTGCTCCTGTGAGAGTGGCGTTTGGCACAAAGTACTGTCCGATCTGAGGCGTAAATCGTGAGCCCGAACTGTATACCCACACCGCACTTACATCCCATCGCCGATTGAGCACATAGTTAGCAACGATCGAAATATTATGTCGACGGTCGTATTTGGCCCAGTAGGTTTTTCCCTGATTTAACTCCTCGAAATCGCGAGTAGCCCAGCTCAGCGTGTAACCTATCCAGCCATTCAATTTACCTTCCTGACGCTGCACGAGAAATTCGAGACCCCATGAATCGCCCTTGCCTTGAATGAGCTCTTGCTCAAAGTTGTTGTTCAGAATGAGGTTCGTTCCCTCGCGGTACTCGATGAGATTGTTCATCCACTTGTAGTAAGCCTCTACCTCGGTGTTAATCTTCCATTTTTCAAGATAGGTATGCCACGCTAGGATGAACTGATCGCTCGTCTGTGGCTTAATGTTTTTCGTCACAGGATACCACAAGTCAGTAGGAAGTGAAACGGATGAGCTGCTCACCAAATGCATGTATTGCTTCATCCTGCTGTATCCGAATTTGAGCGATTGAAATTCGTTGAGCATGTATCGCAGTGCGATTCGGGGCTCAAGACCGAGGTATATTTTTTCTGAAAGAAAGGATCCCGAAATGCGCATTCCAGTGGATAGTTTGAAGAGCCCTCCGCGGTAATCTTTTTCTGAACCGCCATAGAGTGCAAATTCGTTCGAGTAAAGAGGTTCTGCTTTTTTGCTTGCAAGAAATTGGGAAATCTCACCAGATGTGCTCACCACATTTGGGCGAAAAATGTGAGTGGTGTATTGACCGCCAAAGCTCAATTTGTGATCGTCTTTGTAGTAATAATCAAAGTCTTCCTTCACGCCAATGTCACGCACGTCTGATTTGATGAGCACATTGTTGTCGGCCACCGCACCACGAATGTCGTAGTCGAATTTGGTGTGAATCAGAGAAAGGTTGGAGAACATTTTTTCATTCACAATTCTGTTCCAGCGTAGCGTGTTGGTTAGATTTCCCAGCGTAAAACCAAAACCGAAAGGCTCATCACCGGAATCACTTACGTCACTTCCGTCGAATCGCAACACATCATCACCGAGATAGGAAGAGAAATAAAACCGGTCGCGATCGGAGAGCACATAATTCGCCTTTAGGTTAAGGTCGTAGAAATAGTAAGGGAGAAATTGTCCGGCCGCACGAAAAACCTGATCCACGTAGGTGCGCCTGGCGCTAACTACAAAGGATGCCTTTTCCTTGATAATTGGTCCTTCGATAGTGAGCCGCGAAGAAAGCAGTCCGATGCCACCAGTGACTTGGAATTTATTGATGTTTCCCTCTTTCATCCGAATATCGAGAATGGATGAAAGCCGTCCACCATACTGTGCAGGAAAAGCACCTTTGATCATCGTCATATCGTGCAGTGCATCCTGATTGAACACCGAAAAGAAACCAAAGAGATGTCCGATGTTGTACACAGTAGCTTCGTCAAGCAGCACTAGATTTTGATCAGAAGTACCTCCGCGCACATACATGCCCGTTCCTCCTTCACCGCCTTTTTGTACGCCAGGCATGAGCTGCACGATTTTGATGATGTCCGTTTCTCCAAGCAAGCTCGGCATGCGACTGACGTCTTTCATTGGGATCCGGAAGCTGCTCATTTGTGAATTGCTCACGCGGGCCTTTTGTCCGGCGTCTGCCACAATTTCGACTGTGCCAAGCTGCTGGGCATCTTCCTTTAGTTTGATGTCAAGCTTGAATTCTGCTTGCCTTGGAACCTGAAAGGACTTCACCGGATATCCAACCATCTTGCATTCTACCACGATCATGTCATCAGTAAATGCGGAGTGTGGAATTTGCAAGGAGTAGAATCCATATTCATTCGCAGTGATGCCGTATCCGGTGCCGGGTACGTAAACTAGGGCAAAGAGCAAGGGCTCACCGTTTGATCCGTCGGTGATGTAGCCGGAGATCGTGGTCGTTTGAGCCCGAATACCAGTAATACAGAACAAGAAGATGGAAAAAACAAAAATCCGGGTCATGTTGCGCAAAGGTTCCACAATGGAGACGAGTGTACGCCCATTCTGGTTAATGAAATAACCAAATAGGATCGCTGGAGCAGATTAGTCGGGGTAAGGTTCAACGACAGAGCGAACGGCGATAGTCCAGAAGATCTTGAGGAAGGAGCGTTATTTCTGTTGATTATTGGAAAATCCGGGCACGTGAAATATTATTTCTCCTGATAATCAGGATGTTGTCATTCAAGAGGAAACAAAGGCGTGTCTCCCCGTAACCTTTCAGTGCAAGATTGTCGTTAAACCCCCTTGTAAGTTCTCATGTAGAGATATTAGATAGTTTAATTGTTTTCATTATTCCATTGAAGGCCGCCCAACGGGGTGGCCTTTGTGGTGTCTGGCCTTAGCGATTTTAGTGTTCTTTAGGGATGAATGGAACAAAGCGTCTCGTTTTTGGGTTTACTTCGCAATTCTCAATAACCCCATTATGAAAAAATCACTTCTTCTTTCATGCGCTGCTATGGCCGCTTTTGCCATGACCGCATTGGCCCAGACTCCTGCTGAAACTCTTCCACTTGGTGCTAAGCTACCTATGGCTGACACCAAGATGAAAAGCATCGACGATGATATGTACGCCGTGAGAGATATGATGGGCGAAAATGGAGTGCTCGTTATTTTTACGTGCAACACCTGTCCTTTTGTAATCGGCGCTGAGGGTTACGGCGGTGGCTGGGAAGGTCGTTATCCAAGCGTGATTGGCGCAGCCAAGAAAACCGACGTAGGGATTATACTGGTGAATAGCAATGAAGCCAAGCGCGAAAAAGGAGATAATCTAGCCGATATGAAAGCGCAGGCTGAAGCGGGGAAATACGATGACATCCCCTATGTTCTCGACCAGAATTCCGCATTGGCAAATGCATTTGGCGCACGCACAACGCCCCATGTTTTCCTCTTCGATAAAAACATGAATCTCGTGTATCGCGGATCGATTGACGATAGCAATGAATCACCTGACAAGGTGAAGGAACCCTACCTCTTCAATGCATTAGGAAACCTTGCCGCAGGCAAGAAGATCGAACCTGCTGATACCAAGCCTGTGGGCTGCAGTATCAAGCGTGTGCAGTAAGCGATTTCGTTTTATTTAAAGGGCAATTCAAGCTGTGACGGGCAGATTGAGTTGCCTTTTTTGTTTTGGGTCAAATTTCTTTTCATTCTTCAACCCACATGAAAATATGGGGATTGTCAATAAACGGCTCCAGGTCTTTAGAGAAGAGAATGAGCCCAAGATCAATTAACCACAGTATTCCGCCACCGCCAATGGTGAGCGTATAGAACACGGGCACTTTTACATCTGTCCCTAAGTAGAGCCGGTGCACACCGAAAAGGCCCAAAGAAACGTCGAGAAGAATGGCAATAAGACGTGTATTGTCGTGCACACCAGAGGTGTCAGCAGGGTCTGCCAAACGAAACGAATATTCCTTTTCGCCGGTTTGCTCAAAAAGGATTTTCCCAACCAATGTTTCAGGAAAACGACGCTTCTGCGCGTCAGCAATAGACGCTGAAACCAATATGAGAAGAAGAATCACGCACTTGCGCATAGTAACGAAAGTACGTGTTTAGTCCACTGAATCAGGTGAGAATCAGCATCGCGTCGCCGTAGCAGAAGAAGCGGTATTTTTCCTTGATGGCTTCACTGTACGCGTGCATAATCAGATCATATCCACCAAAGGCGGTGGTTGTCATGAGGAGCACGCTCTCGGGCTCATGGAAATTGGTAATCAAGCTATCTGCAATCACAAAATCGTATGGCGGGAAGATGAACTTGCTGCTCCATCCATCAAAAGGCTTGAGCATATTGTTGGTGCTGACACTTGACTCGAAGGCGCGGAGCACGGTGGTTCCGACGGCACACACGCGATGTCCGGTGCGACGCGCGGTGTTCACCATTTCTGCGGTTTCCGCAGGAATAATGACTTGCTCGCTGTCTGTTTTGTGTTTAGTTAAATCTTCAACCTCCACCGTGCGAAAAGTGCCGAGACCAATATGAAGCGTCATTTCGGCCATGTGCACACCTTTAATCTCCATTCGCTTCGACAGTTCGCGGCTGAAGTGAAGACCGGCTGTTGGCGCGGCTACTGCACCTTCGTGCTTGGCGTAGATCGTTTGATAGCGCTCTTCGTCCTCAGGCTCAACCGGGCGCTTAATGTATTTGGGAAGTGGCGTTTCACCCAAGTCGTAAATGAGCTTTTTGAAGGCGTCATGATCGCCATCGTATAGGAAGCGAAGGGTGCGTCCACGTGATGTGGTGTTGTCAATAACTTCCGCTACTAACTCATCATTCGGACCGAAATAAAGTTTGTTTCCAATTCGGATTTTGCGTGCCGGATCTACCACCGTGTCCCAAAGGAGGCTTTGAGAGTTCAGCTCCCGAAGCATAAATACTTCGATCATTGATCCGGTCTTTTCCTTGTTTCCGTACATGCGGGCAGGAAAAACGCGGGTGTTGTTGTTTACCAACACATCACCTTCCACGAAATAGTCCATGATGTCCTTGAACATCCGATGTTCAATCTTTCCGGTGCTTTTGTGAACCACCATCAGACGAGATTCATCGCGGTGGCGTGCGGGGTATTGGGCGATCAGTTCTTCCGGTACTTTGTAGCGGAACTGACCAAGTTTCATGGCTGAAATCAAGGTAGTTGTATTTTTAAAAGAGCCGGCGAAGGTACGAATTCAGAACTCCTTTGTAAAGGGAAACTTTCGAAAGTCCGGTAAACAGTGGCGCTTAGACCACCGGCTCGTCTGAAAGTCCCGCCAGACGAGCGAGATTGGCGTCAAGTGTTGTCATATCTGTTTCTGAGTAAGGGGCACAGGAAACCCGTCGGAGTGATGAGAGGTAAGAACCGGTATTTAGGCGCCCCCCAAAATCATGAGCCAAACTGCGGATATAAGTGCCTTTCGAGACATTTACATCAAAGCCAACTTCGGGAAGCTCTATTGAGGTGAGTTGAAACGAAAAAATCTCAACGAGTGAACGTCTCATTTCAACCATTTCGCCGCGGCGAGCTGATTCATAGGCTCGTTCTCCGTTGATCCATTTGGCGCTAAACACAGGTGGACGTTGGAGTTGTTCGCCCACAAATCCCAAAGCCGTCTCATGCAATACGTCAGCATTTAAATGGATCGTTGGGTAGTCACCAACAGGCTCCGTTTCCAAATCGAAGCTTGGAGTTGTTTTTCCAAAAAAAATGGTTCCGGTGTAGCGTTTCTGTCCGTCCTGGATCTGGGCAATCTGCTTGGTCATTTTACCCGTACAAATCACCAGCATTCCGGTGGCCAAAGGATCCAATGTGCCTGCATGTCCGATTTTGAATTTTCGCTTCTGACCTGCATCAAGCGGCACTGGGAGTTTTTTCGTGACGAAGTGCTTGATTTTATTGACAACGTCAAAACTCGTCCACTGCAATGGTTTGTCAATGATGAGTACGGATCCATTGTAAAGATCGTCGATGGAGCTGAATGAATTGGGTGCGGGAATCATGCGGTGCGGCAAAGGTATAGCTCGCCGTCAGTCTAGTGCAGGGATGCCCTTCTGCCTCTCCCCGGCAATAAACAGAAAGCCTCTGTGATTGATCCATCCTTTCCATGGTGTTTTCCACCAGCCATTGATTATCTCGCTCGCCTTTCCTGCCACTGCCATTCCGCTCACCCAAACCGTTCCGGCCTGATCACGTTCCAGCACACGCTTATCGTCATTGGGGTCTGTAATTCTCACTGCGATTCCGGGAAGGGGTTTTCCAATCGATCCGGGTTCGAACCCTTCCTGTTCAATCGGTTTGCCTACAATGTCCTTGCCGCTGTAATTGGAAATGTTGATGGCAAACACGGAGGTTGTTTGATCTGACCCGGCACAGCAATACACCGTGATCCCTCGTGAATTCAGCACTTCGATGGCAGCGTCTCCGGGGTTTATGCCGGCACAGAATATGTGGCGGAGAAACGGAATGTTGCGCGATTCAGAAAGGGATGAAATGGCGCGCAACTGATCCGGGGTAGCGATGACAACATGATACTCATTGCGGAGAAGGCCATGTGCAAATACTTCAGATGAGGTGCCTTCTCCAGTCAATGAGAGTGAGAGATCGCAAATCACCGGTATCAACAATTCAATCACATAGCCGTGTGATGTGAAAGGGGCCAGGTCGAGGTACATTCTTAACTCAGGGTCGAAGTAGTGCACTTGTCTCAAGCTATGAACCGCAGCGAGTAGATGATTCCCAGTCAAACCTGTTTGTTCCCATTGATCATTTTGAATGTGAAAAAAAAGAGCGGCTGTGTCATCGCGTTCTGGGGTGCGACTAAACCACGACCGCAATTCTCGTCCTGCAGAATTTAAGTTGCGACACACTACACTGACCTCTTTACGCTCAGCCATCGCTGCGTCCATATCTTCCATATAGATGACTTCGTCTGCTACAGGTGCGCAGCGGGTGAAATGGAGGTCAGTGGTGGTGAGTAGGATGCCCGTACCCGATTGATTCATCACATACAATCGTTGCTCATTGCTCCATTCCGGGTTAATAGGAACCACACATTTATGGTTCATCAGCAGCCACAGATGGATCAAAAGTCCTTCGGGTGATTTGGGCAGAAGCACTGCTACTCTGCGATGGCGATGCAGCGGTCGGTTGAGGATCTGATTGAGTTGAGAAATCCGATGGGGAATGGATCGGAAGGAGATGTCTGAAAGATGTCCCTCCCATCTTCCGCGCGGCTGCTTGCGAAGGACTCGGGCAAGTCGAGACTGCAGTGATTCCCCATCAATAAAGCGGCGCGAGAAATTTAATGCTTCCATTTCTTTCACACGCTGGCGGACCGAAAAGGCCGTGACTGGCCCAGCACTAGGAAGACCAATTTCAATCCTCACTTTTCGCCTCAAGGTGTTCAATCGCAAACGAATCATTTTTCCTTGTCCTGCTCGATAGGTAAAGGGTGTACCGATCACATTGTCAAAATGCATCGGAATTACCGGACCGTCGATTAGACCAGATAAATGCTCCACTCCTTTTTTGAATTCCAGTAGTTGACCTGTGCGTGAGACCGTGCCTTCTGCGAATAGCGCCACTAGCCGGCCTTCGGCTATAAGCTTGACGACTGATTGGTTGAATGCATTCAAATCATTTTTCCCGTTTCGGGCTTCTACCGGCACGCAGCCGAGAAATTTCAGAATTGGTCCGAGAACAGGTTTGCGAAACACATCTGCATTCATGACGAAATAGATCGGCCGTGGAATGGCGGTAACCATCAACAGAAAATCCATATAGCTCACATGGTTGGCCACCAGAAGGGCTCCGCCTTTGGCAGGAATGCGATCACGGTGATAAACGGACAGTCGGTAGATGATTCGTCCAATGACCTTTAGAATGGCGATCAGCGCGAGCTGAGCAAAGGGGGTACGGGGCTTTTTCATGGGCCAAAGGAATTTGATTCTGTGCAAGAATCAAGAGCTATTTTTGCTCATTACGTACGAATAAAAATTTATTAATCGACACTTCGGGAGGTGAATAGGAACTTAAGATCATTATGGGGATGGCCAATTAGATCAATGTAATTAGCACATATATAGCTTTTCTAGAAGTGTGCCATTAA
>Ga0105049_10000314_pt1 | contig 50865 bp, 60 predicted proteins | sample MAT06_FD_78087 | JGI IMG/M metagenome (GOLD analysis project Ga0105049, IMG submission 78087) | Freshwater microbial communities from Lake Fryxell liftoff mats and glacier meltwater in Antarctica - MAT-06 | ecosystem: Environmental > Aquatic > Freshwater > Ice > Liftoff microbial mat | place...
AAAGGTACAGTGGACGGTGGAGGGGGAGGCTGAAAGGTGAGAGTCTAGAGTTGAGAGTCGAGAGCTGATCCGCCGTCGCCCGATGGGCTGTGGCGCGATAAGGGTTTGAGAGCAGTACTGAAGGGCTAGAGTTGAGAGGTGGTAGAAGAGAGAGGAAAATCCAGAGTCGAGTGCTGAGAGTCGTGGAGTTCGTCCTAGTTGGCAGTCAGTTGTTCGTAGCGGTGGCCAAGATGATGGAATGCCTTGCGGTCGCGCCCGACGATGGAGGCATGGGCGCGTTCAGCAAACGCGAGTTGCCAGGCATCGTTTTCTCCGAAGCGAGAGCCTTTCTTGCTGGCGCGACGCTGCAACTCAGCGCACTTGGTCGCGTGTTGAAAACCGATATTCTGCGGTAGGTAGCGGGTGATGGATTTCATTCCTTCCTGGGCATCGGCGCACCCCTCCAGAAACTCGGCGGCGGAAATGCAGCTCACAATAAGTGCACGCTGCTCTCCCTTGCGGTTTTTACGAAGCCAAGCCATTGCCGGACCAGCCACACCGGTCTCGATCTCACGTTCAAGGTCGATCAAGAAGGATGAATCAAGCAGCACGGGATCCACGGCGGGCCTTTCTGTTTGAGTTTTTGGCGAGTTCCGCTTCGGACCAATCGGCGAGTTCATGCGTGGTCACTATTTTGCCGAGAGAACGGGCGTGAATCAGCTCGGCGCGGGACATCTTGCACTGTTTCGCGGTGGCATCGAGCTGCTTCAATTCGTCCGCGGTATACCGCGTGGAGATGGGGAATTCTTTCATGATGCCATGTTGGAAAAAACTACGTCTGTAGTCAACTACGCCTGTAGTTTTAGCAGGGCGTCTTTCTTTGAGGATTTCGGCTCGAATAATTTACGCCGGGAAAAGCTACGCCCTAGGTTCACCGGGTCGTGTTGGGCGCCGACATAGAACAAGCCGACGGTGCGATCAAAGCGGCAGGCGATAAGTGGCGATGATTTTGCGACCGATCTGTCGACGGCGCTCGGGAGTAACCCGGCCTTTGACCGTAGATATTTTGCGCCGGTCAATGGTATAAAGGTGGCCGCAGTTGAATAAAGTCGGATGATCCAAACCGTCTGCGCCGTTGAGGGTGATTTCGTAGGTCTCAGGTGCCGCCGACGGGCGACGAGTTGTGCCGTAAAGCACATTGAGCGCATGCCGTCGTTCATCTGCACAAAAATCATCACAGGTGAGCACGACGGCAGGGTGTTCGTCTCGATCATCGGGCCGGATTCGCACATACACGATATCCCATTGTCGGCATGAGGTGCTCATGTCTCTTCAGGGCCAATATCCGGGCCGGCTAGTTTATCTAGAGCCAGCATCCGTCGATTGACTCTGAGCGTGCCGGGGGGCGGGTACTCGATGGGTTCAAAGGTCGGTATGTGATCGACCGGACGGAGGAATAAACCGCCTTCACGCTCTTCGATTTCCAACTTGGAGCGGGCCTTCAACTTGAGACGACGACGCATCAGTGCGGGCAGGACAATCTGCCCTTTGCTGGAGAGGGTGAGTTGCATGGCTTACTTTTTCCAACTTGCGGAGGGTTTGTCAAGGGACGGTAGTCGCGCTTCGCAAAACTACGCATGTACGGCGTCAACAGCGGAGCTGCGCAGAATGTTAAGGGGTTCCTCGCTATTTACGATGGGTAGAAGCGCGCTGGAGAAGCCGAAGAAACTCAGAGCAACCAAGGCGGGTTTACCACTAATGAGTTTCGCCAATAGGCGAAACTTTAGAATAGCCCTGCGACTAACCTGCCGTCCGTAGCCTTGGACATCCTGATCCCAGCCCATGGAGAGAGGGGGGATGAGGAAACGAGATGAGCCTGTCACGGCGCAAACCGGATGAACGGTATCGGAGGTGGAGCGCGACCTCCGGGCGCGCTTCTTGCGGCTCTCGCTGCAAAACCCGCCCGGAGGTCGGGTTCCACCACCGCAGAGGCATGCGCGGTAACAACTACAACGTCGCTGATCTCGCGGATAAACGCGGATACAGAAAAACCGCCTGAGGTCTTTATCCGTGAATTGATTCGCGCCCTCCGCGTTAATTTTTTTGTCCCGATTCGCGGCGGAGTTGAGCTCACCCTTATTCCTCGGGATCAGGATGTCTGAGCCTTGGCGAAGGATGGTCCGTCTTCGGGGTGGGTTCCGGGGAGTCTGCTGATCGCAGATTGAAATTGGAGTTTCGGGTCCAGGGTCTTGGGGTTGGGGTAGCCACAGGCCTCTGTGAGTGTGGGTGCATCGAAAACTTGCCTGCGATTAGCAGGCCCCAGAAACCCATCAGCGGAGACGACCAGCCTTCGCCAAGGCTACGGCTGGCAGGTCAGTCGCAGCTGCTCTTTGTAGGATTCATCCGTTGATGAAGCCTATTAGTGGTTAAATCCTCCGTATCTTTGAATGGATCGGTCGCGTCTACCCACTGGAACTAGCGAAGAACCTGTTAAGGCTACTTGCTAAGATCCGCTAAGTCTGAATCCACCATTAATTCGGCGAGGGCTTTCATGCGGGTTTTGGGTTCCCAGCCGAGGTGCTGTTTGGCTTTGGAATAATCACCGATGAGCAGATCAACTTCGGCGGGGCGCAGCAACTTATCGTCGAATTTCACGTAGTCTTTCCAATCGAGATTCACCCGGCCGAAGGCGACTTCGAGAAAGGCACGGATCGTGTGGGCTTCATTGGTGGCGAGCACGTAGTCGTCGGGTTTGTCCTGCTGCAACATCAGCCACATGCCTTCGACGTATTCTTTTGCGTAGCCCCAGTCGCGTTTGGAATCCAGGTTGCCGAGGATGAGTTCCTTTTGCAGGCCGAGCTTGATGCGGGCGGCGGCGAGCGTGATTTTTCGGGTGACAAAACTTTCACCACGGCGGGGCGACTCGTGGTTGAAGAGAATGCCGCTGCAGGCGAATAAATCGTATGACTCACGGTAATTGATAGTGAGCCAATGCGCGAAAACCTTGGCGCATCCATAGGGGGAACGAGGATAGAGCGATGTGGTTTCGCGCTGGGGGACTTCCTGGACCTTGCCAAACATCTCGGAGGACGAGGCCTGATAGTAGCGCACTTTCTTGCCGATACCGGATTCGATAATTGCCTCCAGGATGCGGGCGGCACCCACGCCTGTGATATCGGCGGTGTATTCGGGAATATCAAAGCTCACCCGGACGTGGCTTTGCGCGGCGAGATTATAGATTTCGTCGGGCTGGAGGGCGTAGAGCAGCTTTACCAGCGAGATGCTGTCGGCGAGATCGCCGTAGTGCAGAAACAAGCGTTTGTCGGGGCCATGTTCGTAGGACTGGAGATGATCGATGCGACCTCGGTTCATCGTACTCGCGCGCCGCACGAGACCATGGACCTCGTAGCCTTTTTCCAAGAGCAGCTCGGTAAGGTAGGAACCGTCTTGACCGGTGATGCCTGTGACAAATGCTTTTTTTCTCATGTCAGTTTCTTCATTTCTGATTCTACAAGTCGTGCAATCATATCTTTGAAGGGCACGGTGTTTTGCCAGCCAAGTTGACGTTTAGCCTTGGATGGATTCCCGCAGGGCGCAACGGGTTCGACAGTGGTAAGCAAAGCGGCATCATGCCGAACGTAGTCGCGCCAGTTCAGCCCAAGACAATCGAACGCGCTGGCGACCAGTTGCTCCACACTGTGCAACTGGCCGGTGGCGAGAATAAAGTCATCCACGTTTTTTTGCTGAAGTATTTGCCACATACCTTGGACATAATCGGGTGCCCAGCCCCAGTCGCGTCGACCTTCCAGACTTCCGAGCACCAATGATTCCTGCAGACCCTTTTTAATCCGAGCCGCAGCCCGGGCGATTTTCATGGTGACGAAACCCCCGCCACGCCGGGGAGACTCATGATTATACAGAATCGCTGAACAGGTGGGCATCTGGTAAGCGATGCGGTAGATGCGAGCCATGTGCTCGGAAAATGCTTTGGCCGCACCATAGGGCGTTGTGGGGTTGAGTGGGGTCAGTTCATCTTGCGGCGAGTGGGGCGGAGAGCCGAACACTTCGCTGCTCGACGCGTAGAGAAACTTGGTGGGCTCGGGCAGATCGCGCAATATTTCCAAGAGCCGAAGCGTTGCCATACCGATACTGTCAACGGTGCTTTCGGGAAGTTCCAAGCTGAGCCGAGGACTTGACTGGCCGGCGAGATGGTAGAACTCGTTGGGTTTGGCCTTGCTGATGATGCGGCGGAGATGGGTCGCGTCTTCGAATGCACCGTTGTGGAGAAATAATCGCTTGTTCAGTAAATTGGGGTCTGCGACCAGATGGCGAATATTGCTGGCTGGAAGTGCATCGGGCCGATGGACCAGTCCGTGAACTTCATAACCTTTCTCCAGCAGGAGTTCTGCGAGATAGGAGCCGTCTTGGCCGGTAATACCGGTGATGAAAGCGCGCGGTGTGGGCATGTTTTAATTTTGACTGAAAAGAGTCACAGTACGTCGGCGAAGGCGGGCTTCATGCGGCGGAAGGCGAGGTGGCCGAGGTAGCAGGCGCCGAGACTTAACGCGTAAAGATAGGCGAGGTGGGTGAGGTTGAGCGGGCGTTGCCAGAGGGCGGCGTCGCGGGCGAGTTCGATGGCGAGAAGGATGGGATTGAAACGCATCCAGACCCACGCGGCGGGTGGGATTTTCTGCGCCGAATAAAAAACCGCACTCGAAAACATCAGGGCCATCGTGATGAATTGCATGATTTGCCCCACATCGCGGAAGAACACGCCGAGCGCGGAGAAGAACCACGCGATGCCGAGGCACAGTAAAATGAGCGGGAGAATTATGATTGGTAGCCAGAGGATGCCCCAACCGACTCCATGACCAAAAATCAATAAGCTGATCAGGGCCAAAGCCAGACTGATACCCATGTGAAACATCGCCGCGCCTACATTGGCGGCGGGCAAAATTTCCAGAGGGAAAACTACCTTTTTAACGAAATTGGGGTTGCCCACGATCAGAGTGGGTGAGACGCCCAAGGTTTCGGCTAAGAGATGAAAAAGTGTCAGGCCGAGAAATACACCGAGGGCGTAGTCGACGCGGGTTTCACTGGGTAGCACACCGAAACTGCCGCCGAAAATATAGCCGAAAACTAAAACATACAATCCCAGCATGAGCAGCGGGCTGAGGAACGACCAGATCAGCCCGAGATGACTGCCTTTGTGGCGTAGCTCTACGTTGCGGAGCGTGAACTGCCAGAGCAGTTCACGGTGGGTCCAAAGGTCGGTGGCGAAGGGGGCGAGACGGCGTAGCATCGGATTGATGCTGAATTCCTGAATAGCCGGCCTGAGGTTGTCGAGTCAAAGGGTAGGGCCAGAAAGTTTGGCCAAGCGTTGTTCCAATGGGTGCTTGTAGGTTGCGAGCTTGTCTCGCAACGCAGAGCGACAAGCGCAGAACGGCACGCCGGCAAGCCCGTTCGACAGGCTCAGGGCCCAGAGCGAAGTCGTGGGGCGGCGGCCCTACATCCAATCCCATTGAAATTGCTACGCGAGCGAGAGCTGGCCGGTTTCGGCCGGGGTCTTCATCGTGACGTTGCCGGAGCTGAGTTCGAGATGGATGGTGCGGTTGATGTTTCCACCAATTTCGGAACGGGCGACCATGTAGCCGTTCTTGGCCAGATAATCTATCGTGGCCTTGGTGTTGCGTTCGCCGATTTTAAAGGGGTCGTTGCCGGCGATGACGCTGGCTCCTCCGGCCACAAAGATTTTTAGCCGGGATCGTTCAGCCTTCATGCCGCTGAGTTGTTTGAAAAACAGGGGCAGTCCGCTGTCGGCGAACATCGCGGGTTGCTTCATGGCTTTTTCCGGCGAGATAGTGGACTCGGGCAGCATGAGGTGCAAAATACCGCCGGTCTTGATCGAGGAATCGTAGGCGATCACGCCGATGCAGGAGCCCAGCGCATAGGTGCTGAGGATGACCTGCATGTTATTGGAAGTGGCCATATCGCCGACGCCGATGACGACGCGTTGGGCAAACAGGGCGGCAATAGTGGGTGCTCCGGCCATGGGTTAGGGATTGGCCAAGCTTGAAGCCTGATCCGTGCGGTTCTGAGAATGGTTGGGCATGCTAAATGGGCTGCATCACACGAGGGTGACACGGCTTTGTTATATTAACGTCTCTGCCAAATGGAACTTAAGTGGGTTGCGATGAATTTGGCGTTTTTCATTTTCTTTGGGTCCGATGCCCCGGAGCTCGCTTCGGGGATCTTTACTGAGGTCAGGTGTAAACGAGGAGCCGTTGATTGATCGGCGTGATTTGGTTGTGATTGCGAATCTTGGCGATGGTGGCTGGGCCCAAGGCTTGGCCTTCGCCGATGAGGAGCAGGCCGTGTGGGCTGTAAATACCGCTGGCCAACACCATGCCGGGCTCGAGTTCTTCGAGCATGATTTCGCGGACCTGACGGGGCAGGTGGACCAAGTGAGTAACCTTAAGGAAAAGACGGACGGCCTCGGGATCGTAGGCGGAACCGGATTTGGCGAGAATGGTATCGATCGCCGCTTGTTTGGGCTGGCCGGATTCCACGAAGCCCACGGCGACGGCGAGACAGCGGGCGGGCCAGGGAATGTTTCGGCCGGCGATCCCGTCGGGATAACCGGTGCCGTCGAAGTGTTCGTGGTGGGCGCGAATGGTTTCCCCGACATCGGTGCGCGAATCCACGAGGGCGGCGAGGGTCTGGCTGTACACCGGATGATGATGCAGGGTGGCGCGTTCGCGTTCGGTGAGCACACCGGGATTGGCGCGGAAGGCGCGGAGTAATTCGCGGGAGACGCCGATCAGGCCGAGGTCGGAGAGCCAGGCGGCGGAGCGCAGGGCATGGCGTTCGGCTTCGGTGAAGTGTTCGGTCTCGGCCATCTTGTTGGCGAATTCGACCAAGGCTTTGGCCTGTCCGCCGAGGATGGGATCGTAGGCGGTGAGAATACGGCGGCAGAGTTCGAGAGAACTTTCGTAGCGGGCTCCGAGTTCGCGATTGGCGGCGTCGAGTTGCTGGCGGCGTTCTTCGAGATCTTTGACCTGTTGCTCGAGGGAGCTGTTGGCGACCATCAACCGGGCGTTGAGTTCCTGCGTTTGGCCTTGGAGAATTTCGTTGTGGGTGATGAGCTCGTGGCGATGCAGTGCGTTGCGGACGGTGGCGAGCAATTCCTCGCGCAACCACGGCTTGGCGACAAACCGGTAGATTTCTCCCTTGTTAATCGCATCCACGATCGTGGGCAGCGACAACACGGCGGTGATGAGAATGCGCGACGCATGGGGACAAATGCGGCGGGTCTCGACGAGAAATTCGAGTCCGAGCATTTCGGGCATGCGCTGATCGGAGATGATGACGGCAAAGGTGCGTTCCTCCAAAATGGCGAGTGCCTTGATCGGACTGGAACAGGCGACGACGTGGTAGCGTTCGCGCTCGAGGGTTTCCTTGAGGGCGTTGAGGACGACGGGTTCATCATCGACGATGAGGATGGAATCTGTGGGGGTAGTCGTCATGAGGGGGTGGATACGATGGAGGCTTCACGTTGATGCGGGGTATGCTGATCGCTGCGGGAGATGAGAAATTGAGCGATACGATCAAGAGAAATTTGTTGTTGGGCGGCGCCACATTCCCACGCGGCCTTGGGCATGCCATAGACCACACACGAAGCTTCGTCTTGGGCAAAGGTAACCGCGCCCTTTTCCCGCAGGCGCAGCAATCCTTCGGCACCGTCTTTGCCCATGCCGGTGAGTATGCCGGCAAGGGCATGAGGTGCGGCCCCACAATCGGCGGCGGATTTAAATAGCAGATCGACGGCAGGTCGCTGATGCCAGATGGGCGGACCCATGGCGATGCGGACATGATAATGATCGGTCACCCACTGAAGCATCATGTGAAAACCGCCGGGGGCGATCAACGCGAGGCCGGGTTGGATCCGGTCTCCATCGACGGCTTCGCGAACTTCGAGAGTGGAAAGGGTGTTGAGCCGGTCGGCAAAATTCTTGGAGAATGTGGCCGGGATGTGTTGGACAATCGCAATGCCGGGCAGATCTGCGGGGAGAGCGGTGAGTACATCACGCAAGGCCTCGGTGCCACCGGTGGAGGAACCGAGTAAAATGATCGAACGCGGATTGTGGTAACGGCGTGGGCCGGGCACCGCAAGCGGTGTCGCCGTTTGCGTGGGCGGTTGCGCGGGCGGTCGATAGGGTGGGGCGGTGGGGGTGCGGGCGGCCGGGCGGACTCGAGCGATGGCGGCGGCTTTGACCTTGGCGATCAACTGCGGACCGAGATCGCCAAAGGAAAATGAGCCGCTGGGTTTGGCGATGAAATCGACCGCTCCGAGACGCAAGGCTTCGAAGGCACAGTCCGAGCCGCGTTGCGTGAGGGAACTCATGACTACGACGGGCATGGGCTTGCGCTCCATGAGCAATCGAAGAAAAGTCAGCCCGTCCATGCGGGGCATTTCCAGATCAAGGGTCAGGACATCGGGAGAAAGTTCGCGCAGTTTATCCCGCGCCATGTACGGATCGATGGCGGTGCCGACGACTTCGATTTCCGGATCGGCGGACAGGGCGTCGCTCGCGAGTTTCCGGACGACGGCAGAATCATCGACGACGAGGACGCGGATTTTGCGTTGGAGTGTCATGCTTAAGAGGCGGGCGGCCGACGGTAGATGGCAGGCTGGACGCTTTGGAGGGAATGCTTGATGCCGCTGAGACTTTCGGAATGGCCGACGAAGAGATAGCCGCCGGGGATGAGGCGGCGGGCCAGTTTATTGACGAGTTCTTCCTGAGTGGCGCGGTCGAAATAGATCATGACATTACGGCAAAAGATAAAATGAAACGGGTCGCGGAAGGGTGGTTCACCTTCTAAAAGGTTGAGTTGGTGAAAATCAAGATGTTGGCGAAGCGCGGGTTTGACCCGGTAGGAACCGGCCTGTGGACCGATGCCGCGTTGGAAATGCGACTTGATGCAGGCCGGCGGAAGTTTGGCCACGACATCATCGCGGTAGATCGCCGCGGAGGCTTTCTCCAGAATCCGGTGGGAAATATCGGTGCCCTCAATGTGCCATTTCCAACCCGTGCTGTGCAGGGCCTCGGCCAGCGTGATGGCGATGGAGTAGGGTTCTTCGCCACTGGAGGAGGCGGCGCTCCAAGCATAGAGGCGTGGCCAACGTTCGAGCCGGTTGCGTTGGAGCATTTCGGGCAGGACATGGCCGCGCAGGAAATCGAAATGGGGTGATTCACGGAAAAAGAACGTGTGATTGGTCGAGATGGCGTCGATGAGGTGGGAGAGTTCTTCTTCCCGGGACGGCCCTTTCAGCAGTTGGCAATAATCCGTGATGGAAGTCAGCTCGGTGGCGCGTAGGCGTTTGCCGAGGCGCGCGGTGACGAGCTCTCTCTTGTCCGGACCAAGTTGGATGCGACTGTGATCGTAAACCAAGGTGCGTATAAATTCGAACTCACTGTCTTTCATGAAAAGGTAGTCCCTCCCCATCGGCTCAAACCGCTGGGAATGAAGAATTGGTTCACGGAATTTTTCTAGCCCCGGAGTTTTTAGCGGCAAATTTTTCCCGGTAGACGGTTTCGAATTTGGGAGAAAGCCATCCAAGTAAAAAAGCAGGCTACCTGATATGTTTATCGCACTGGAAACTAGTCGTTTGTGAAGCCGGCTCAACGTCTGGCACGCGCCGTGGTATTAACGGATTCGCATGATTGATCCCATCTTCCGTTCCGAGAATTATATGTTGACCCGGAAGTTACTGGATGGCGTGGCTCTGCGGCAGGAAGCGATCGCTGCCAACATCGCCAATGCGGAGACTCCCGGCTATCGCCGCCTCGATCTGGCCCCGAATTTTGCCGAGCAATTACGCGCAAGTCTGGCATCGGGCGAGATGGCTCGGGACAAAGAAAGCCTTCTCCCGACTCTGACTGAAGATAGCCACGCCCGCGCGCTGCGGCCTGACGGGAACAACGTCGAAATTGAAAAGGAACTGCTCGAGATGAACAAAAACTCGGTGGAACACGAATTTCTGGCGCAGATTATCACCAGTAATATCAAGCAACTGAAAATGGCCATCACGGGTCGCAGCATCTAAGCGTCACCATGAATCTTATTTCAGCAATCGACATCACTTCCGGGGCGCTCGCCGCCCAAAGAATGCGGCTCGATATCGTCGCGCAGAATATCGCCAACGCGCAGACGACCCGTACGCCCGAAGGCGGCCCGTACAAGCGTCAAGTGGTTTCGTTTGAGACGGAGATGGTGAAACGGGACAGCGGTCGGGCCTTGCAAACCGTCCACATCGCCGGCGTCACGGCCGATCGGAGCGAAGGCGAGCGGGTCCAGAATCCCCAGCATCCGGATGCGGATGCGGAAGGTTTCGTGCAGATGCCCAACGTGAATATGGCTTTCGAAATGGTCGATCTCATCACCGCCTCGCGCACTTATGAGGCCAATCTCAGCGTCGTGAAAAACGCCCGGACGATGGCGATGAAGACGCTCGAAATTGGCAGATAATCCCAGCCTGAACTGCACTCACATGTCATCCATCGGCTCCATCCCCTCCGCGCTTTCCGGTTTGGCTGCAAACCAACTCGATAAGTTACAGCCGAATCTCAAGATCGCTCTCCCGTCCGATGCGGGGCATCTCGCGACGCCCGAGACGAAAGGCTTCGGTTCGATGCTCGATGGTTTGGTGGGCTTGGTGGATACCAAACAGAACGAGGCTAAAAATATCACCCGGAAAGTGCTCTTGGGTGATACCGATCAACTTCACCAATCGGTCATCGCCATGCAGGAAGCGGGTGTCGCTTTCAGCCTGATGATCGAAGTCCGCAACAAGCTCGTGGAATCCTACCAAGAGTTGATGCGCATGCAGGTGTGAGAACCAATTTTAAAATTTCTGGATGAAAAACTTTGCCCAATCCCTCGTCGCCCTCTGGCTGCAGCTCGGCCTTAACCAGCGCGTCTCACTGATCGTCGCCACCGTCGCGGTGGCCGCCGGCATGTCTGCCCTTGTCGTCTGGTCCAACCGACCGGACTTCCAGTTGCTCTATGCACGTTTGGGGGACAAGGATTCAGCGTCCGTGATCGGCTATCTTCAGGGGCAGAATATTCCGCATCAGATTTCCGCCGGCGGTTCTTCGGTTTCCGTTCCTTCGGACCGGGTTTATAAACTCCGCATGGATCTGGCCAGCAAAGGACTCCCGAGCGGTGACGGCGTGGGCTTCGAAATTTTCGACAAGGGCCAGTTCGGTCTCAGCGATTTTGTGCAACGGACGAATTACATGCGCGCCGTGCAGGGCGAGTTGGCCCGTACCATCGCGCAATTGACCGGTGTACGCGCCGCGCGCGTGATGATTGTGCAGCCGGAAAACCGGCTGCTCCTCACGGACCAAGGCGTAAAGTCTACGGCTTCGGTTTTCGTTGATATGGGCGGAGGCCGCCTCGAAACCGATCAGGTGAATGCGATCCGCCATCTCGTGGCCAATGCCGTGCAGGGTCTGTCGCCCGATCAGGTCGCCGTGGTGGATAATCGCGGGCATGTGCTTTCCGAGGATCTTAAGCAGGATCCGACTCTGGGCACCGCTTCCTCCCAGATGCGTTACAAGCAGCAGGTCGAAGATTATTTATCCAAAAAAGTGGAGAGCATGCTCGCCGCCGTCATCGGGCCCGGCAACGCCGTGGTGCGCGTATCCGCTGAAATCGAGACCGAAGCCAGCACGCAAACTTCAGAAAAGTACGACCCGGAAGGTCAGGTGGTCCGTAGCCAGACCACGACGGAAGATGTGACCAATTCCAGTGAGATGCGCGCCGGTGGGGCCGCCGGAGTGAGTTCGAATGTGCCCGAAAAAGCCGCCGCTACCGATGCGCCTAAGCCCATGTCCACCTCTGAGCAGAATCGCAAGAATCGCACCACCACCTACGAAATCAACCGGACGCTGACCAACGTCACGCGCAGTCCCGGCTCCATTAAAGGCGTCACCGCTGCCGTCTTTGTTTCGCCGCGGCTCGTTCCGCCGGTCGCCGGCGCCGATGGCAAGGTGGCGGCTGATGCGCAGCCGACCGAGCAGAAACGCGCGCCAGAAGAATTGAATGCGCTCCGGCAAGTGGTCGTGAATGCGCTCGGCCTCAAACTTTCCCCCGGTCAAACTTTGGAATCTATCGTGGCCCTGCAAGAAATGCCCTTCGCCGCTGCGCCGGTTTCCCAGCAAATCCAAGCCATTCAGTCGGAGAATCGCGTGCAAGGCTGGATTGAAGTCGCCAGCAAATGGAGTGCCGTGCTCGGTGCCGCGATTGTCCTGTTGATTTTCCTCCGCGTGCTCTCCAAGCAAAAGCCCGAGCCCGTGCCGGTCGAAGTCCTTTCCATGCCGCCCGAGATGGCAGCGCGTTCGTTGCAAAATGGGAGCGTGATCACTCCGGACATGTTGAATCAGCTCATCCGACAGAAACCGGCGAACATCGGCACGGCGTTGCGTGACTGGGTTGCCACCCCGGCCGCGAAAAACTAAACGCGCCGACTAAATTCCTCAGCCATGGCCGACATCGATTACAGTAAACTCAACCGTATGCAGAAGCTGGCGATTTTTCTGATCTGCATCGGCAACGAGGCCGCGGCCGATATTCTGAAGCAATTTGATGATAATGAAGTCGAGGTGCTTTGCCGGGAAATGTCCGTCTTTCAAGTGGTGTCGGAAACGGTGATGAAGCAGTCCATGGAGGAGTTTTCCAGTGTGGTGGCGACGAGCGTAAATTCCTCGCTCGGCGGTCTGTCTTACGCCCAACGCACTTTGGAAATTGCGAAGGGTGATTACAAGGCCTCCGCGATTATCGGTCGGGTCGGTCCGGTGGGAAACTCCGTCGAGGTCATGGCCGAAATCACCGAGATGGAAGGCCGCCAGGTTTTTAATCTGATCAAGAATGAGCAGCCGCAGACCATTTCCTTTGTGCTTTCCTACCTCGACGGAGCCAAATCCGCCGAAGTTTTCCAGTTGCTCAGCCCCGATCTCCGGGAAGAAGTCATCGAGCGTCTCGGGACGATCGAATCCACCTCGCTGGATCTCGTCGGCAAGATTGTTCGCAGTCTGGGCAAGCATTTTGATAGTAAGGCCCGTCCGGCTTTTCATCACAGCGGTGGCGTCCGCGTGGTGGCGGCTTTGCTCAATTCTCTCGAGAAGGATATGTCGAAGACGCTGCTGGCCCGGCTCGAAGAACGGAATGCCGGTCTGGGTGCCGCGATCAGAAAGAAGCTGTTCAGTTTCGAGGATCTCAACCGTCTCACGGCTGCCGATCTGCAACGCGTGTTGCGCGAAGTCGATACGGCCAATCTGGCGATTTCAATGAAGTCCGCGAGCGAAATGCTCCGCGAAAAAATCTACGGTGGCCTCTCCAAGCGAGCCGCTGAGGGTCTCAAGGAAGAAATCGATTTGCTGGGGCCGGTCCGCCTCAAGGACGTCGAGGCCGCCCAAGACACCATCATCCAAGCGGTCCGCAAACTCGAGGAAGAGGGCCTCATCTCGCTCGATTCCGAATCCCAAGCTGTCGTGGGTTGAAAAATATTCTCATGCCTTACGCCAAACTCATCGCTTTCGACCGTCCGCTCTCCGGTGTCATGTTGCCGGGTGGACGTGGCCGATTCTATAATGAAGCCGAACTGGCCGATTTGGGTGAAGCGGCCTATCGCCGTGGCGTTGATGCCACGCGCGCCTCCGCTGATCAGCAGATGGTGGAATTTCGGCACGATATGGAACAGTTGGGCGATGGGGTGTTGCGGAAATTAGCCGGACTTGAGCCGGCCCTGCATACGGAGATTCGTGAAGCCTTGCCCGGACTGGCCATCGAGATCGGCCGACGTTTGCTGGCGGGGTATGAACCGCCGCCCGATGTTGTCTCCCGACTTTGTCAGGAAGCTTTGGAGCATCTTTATCCCGAACGCGAGGGATTGGAGATTTCGCTGAGTGAGCGGGACGTCGATCTGCTCAACACGCTCAATCCTGCGTGGCTGAAACTTTATCCCCAGTTGCGGATCCGCACCGATGTCTCGCTGGCTCCCGGAGATTGTCTGGTGCGAAGCCGTTTCGGCCTCACGGATGCGCGGCAGGAAACGAAAATGGCCGCACTCAACCATCATTTGACCGGTGCCTAACTCATGAGCTCCGCCATCATCCCCTTCATCGATGTGCTGCGCACCCAAGTACGCCACGTGCCTTCGGTGCAACGCGTCGGTGCGGTGACGGGGGTAGCCGGATTAGTGATCGAATCCGAAGGTCCCAATGTGGGGCTGGGTGAGTTGTGCAATGTGCGTTCTCCTCGTACGGATTTCTCGGTTCGCGCCGAGGTGGTGGGTTTTCGGGAACACCGCGTGTTGCTGATGCCGCTCGGCGATATGGCGGGACTGCATGTGGGTTGCACCGTGGCGGCGGCTGATCGTCCGCCGTTGCCGCGTCCGGGTCCGGAATTATTAGGCCGGGTACTTGATGCTTTGGGTCGGCCGTTTGATGGGTTGCCCATGTTGCCGGTAGATCGGGTGGAGCACAGTAACAAGCCACCGCATCCCCTGCGTCGTCAACGCATCCATGATGCCCTCACGACCGGAGTACGGGCGCTGGATGCGTTCACGCCCATTGGCCGTGGACAACGTCTGGGGCTTTTCGCCGGTTCCGGCGTGGGTAAGTCGACTCTCCTCGGCATGATTGCGCGTGGTTGCAGTGCGGATGTGGTGGTCGTCGCGCTCGTGGGTGAACGTGGCCGGGAAGTCCGTGAATTTCTGGAAAAAGATTTGGGCCCCGAAGGCATGAAGCGCTCGGTGGTCGTAGTGGCGACTTCTGATACCCCGGCACCACTCCGGCTGCGCGCCGCGTTCACGGCCACCTCGATTGCCGAGGCTTACCGTGATCAAGGGAAGCATGTGATGTTGATGATGGATTCGGTGACGCGTTTTGCGATGGCCCAACGCGAAATCGGACTCGCCGTCGGCGAACCGCCGGCGACTCGCGGCTACACGCCCTCGGTTTTCGCCATGCTGCCGCGTCTGCTGGAACGCTCCGGTGCGGGCGAGGTTGGTTCCATTACGGCGCTTTATACGGTCCTCGTCGAAGGCGATGATATGAATGAACCCGTGGCCGACGCGGTGCGCGGTATTTTGGACGGGCACGTGGTACTCTCGCGGCAACTGGCGCATTTTAATCACTATCCGGCCATCGATGTGCTGGAGAGTGTGAGTCGTCTTACCCGCGATGTTTGCACCCCCGAGGAAATTGATTCGGCCGCCCGCGCCCGGGAACATCTCGCCCTTTACCGCAAAAATGAAGATCTCGTCTCGATCGGCGCTTACCAGAAAGGCGGCAATCTCGCGATCGATCTCGCCATCGCGATGCACGAGCCCTTGCGCAAATTTCTCCGTCAGGGGGTTAATGAGCTGACCCCGCGGGCGGATTCTTTCACCCAGCTCAGAAGGATCATTGCCCCATGAAACGGTTTCATTTCCCTCTCCGGCCGGTGGCAGTTATCCGAGCGCACAAGGAATTGCGCGCTCGTGAGGCCTTTGCGGCCGCAGTCCACGCCTATGTGCAAACCGAAGAGCGTCTGGCCACCACGCGCGCGCGTGTGGCGGATATGGAGCAACTGCTTTTTGCCGGTCGCAGCGATCGTTTTATCGCGGCGGATGCGGCTACTCTTTTCCGGGTCTACAAAACGGAATGCCATGCGGAATTGGAAACCGAGCGGGAAGTCATCACCGCACGGGACACCATGAATTTGCGCCGGACTGAATACATCGAGGCCAACCGCCAGTTGAAAATCATCCATCGGCTCGAGGAAAAAGCCCGGCATAAAAATCGGCTGGAAAACGCCAAGATCGAACAAAATGAACTCGATGAATTTGCCGGCTATCGGGCCAGTCGGCGGCCCGCTCTGTCATGATGAAACTTTTGCACAATCCCGCGATCATTACCGTCGTGGCCCTGCTGACCGGTCTGGCGGCGGGCATTATTCCGCTTTGGAGCGCGAGTAAACAGTTGGTCGCGCAGGCCCACTCGGGTCATGTGGCAAAATCCAATCACCTCAAAGATCAGGGTTGGGATTTCTGGACCATCGAGGTCGATAATCTGGCGGCGGAACTGAAGGATGAAAAGGCCCGGATGGCCAAGCTGTCCGAACAGCTGGATCTCCGTGCCGCCCGCTTGTCCGCCGAGCAAAAAGAATTGGAGAAATTGCGCACCAGCATTGAGGCCACGCGCAAGGAAATCGGTGATCGGGTGATCGAGATCAGCGCCGATGAATTGAAAAATGTCCGCAGCCTCGCGCAAACCTACACCAATCTCTCGCCCCGGGCGGCGGTCGCCATCATCCGGGAAATGGATGACATTACCGTGGTGAAAATTCTCTCCCTGATGAAAGCGGATGTCGTCGCGCCGATCTTTGAGGAAATGAGCAAGACGACCGACCGGGAGGGTGTCCTTGCCCGAAGGGCCGCCATTCTTTCGGAAAAACTTCGCCTCATGAAATCCAACAAACCGGCGACCCCCAGTTAAGTTAATTTTAAATTCTCTGCACGCTCCAGGGATGGAGCGAGTGTACTCCACGGATGGAAGCCACCTCATGAACACTTCCATGCCCACCACTCCCTCTGATCTCGCCGCCATCATTCCCGGCGGCCCGGCGGCTAAATCGACGGCCCTGCTCAAGGGCATCTTCGCGGCACTCAGTAATTCCAAGTCGGTCTCAGCTGATGCGGGTTCGTCAACCGGCAAGGATTTTGCATCCTTACTCGGGTCCCCTGCTTCGACGCTGAGCTCGTCGGATGGAAATCCGGCTGACGGGCAAACTTCCCCGGAAGGTTCGAGTCAAAACGTGCTCTCGGCAGAACTTAGTTTTAGCGGGACTACTCCTCTGCAGATTAAGGGCATGTGTTGCCGGATGGAACCGCTCATCACACCTGCGGCGGACACGACGGAACCTGTGAGCATCAGTCTGCCACTGACGCCACCGAATATCGATGGATCGATACCAGTCGTGCTGGTCCCAGAGGCGGTCGTGGTGGATCCGAAAGGCCAGGTGACTTCTTCAGTGCAAAATGCACTGAAACCCGTTGAAGGAAATTCTGTGAAATTATCCCGGGCTGGCCTTAAGTTATGTCATCAGAAAACTGAAAATGTGGCCGATCCCGCTACGCCGCTCACTCCGTTGAGCTCTGCCAGTCAGGAGGAGAAAAATTCTTTTCTTTCAGAGAAACAGGAAACGTCGCACTTTTCCCGCTTCGGTCGCGGCGGGTGGCAACCTCAGGGGCAACTGCTCTCGGCCACCAGAGGGATGAAAGACACCAGGGTTGATCCTGTTGTCCTCAGTGAGGAACCGATCCAAGATGCCACGACAGGGATTTCGTTTCTTATTCGTGAGAATAACGTGACGTCGAACGAACTGGGGACCGATTACGGCTCAGCAGTCGTTATCCCATTGCCCAATCTGGCTTCGGTGGATTCTGCTTCGAGCAGTACAGTGATGCCGTTAGTTACCACGACCCCTGATGCATGGGTTGCTCCGGTAGTGATTGCAGACGGGCAGAGCTCAGTGACGCCTCGCCTGGCTCCGGCGCACAGCTTGCGCACGCACGCTTTATTGCATCAGCCAGCGGGTGAATTTTCCGTGCCGACAGAGGATCTCTTGCCTGCAGTGGAAAAGAGTCAAAGCACGAGCGAGATTCAGCCAATTTCTGCGGAAAATTCCGAGAGCGTACCCCTGACTCCCGAACTTCGCCGTGAGGTGGTTGAGGCGGTCGCCGCGTTACTCGCACCACTCTGGTTGGCTTTGCCCCAGATAAAACCCGATGCCTTGCCCAACGCATCGTCGGGTTCGGGGATCGATGCTCTCTCGTCGGAGGGGGGCAAAAACGCGCTGAATACGACCATCACGATTAAAGTGGGCGCTCAGCCACCGATCACGATTCAGCTTCCGCCACTGGCCTCAACCCCAGTTGAACTTGCTCCCACCACTGACGTGCCGCCGACCACACAGCCTGCGGCTGAGGTCGCCGTTTCAGATCAGACGCTCGCCGCATTTGATCGCCAGTCGAATCCTTCCGGCCGCAGCCCAATAGAAAATACGCTTTTGCATCAGGTGGTGCGGCAACTGACGGCACAAGAAACGCCGTGGCGGGAATTGCCTCTGCTGGATTTTCGCCTGCAGCTTAAAACAAAAATCGAGTCGGCTTGGGCCAAACAGGAGCCATTGATCGTTCCTGTAACGCCCGAATTGATGCCTGATCTCAGCGAGGGACGACCGCTCCCGGTTTCAGTCATCTCAGGGGAAAGTGATTCGACCAAACCAGTCACCCCGCCTGTCGTGAAAGAGGGCTCTGCTTTGCGCTTCGCCACGCCGTTGACGGTTCAACCTGAGCAAAAACACCCGACTGCAACGGCCACCGCGACAACACCGGTTGAAGTGTTGATTGAGTTGCCTGGTTTCGGCTCGTTGACGGCTGAGATTCTGAACTCCACTTCACCCGTTATTCCTCTGGATAAGAAACCAGCTAATCGGTTGGGGCGGACGGAAAAAAATGCCGGTGAGGTAAAGTTCGTCAACCTCCTGAGTGGCCAAGAAAATAACGCCGCGGAAAAAACATTTCTAAATACGGCGGTAGAATCACTTAAGTCAAAGGCGAGCGGAACTGGCATCGACGTTGCTAATTCCAGTGATAACATGCCTGCGCAATTCACCTCACGTCGCGTTTCGGTTGATCAACTGGAAATACCTCTGCGGACTAATGGGCGCGAAATATCTCCGGTCCTTAACGGAACCCCGAATTTTTCCGCTTCGACAGAAGCTTCGGTGGAAGCGACTCCTGCTCCCGTTCTCGCGCATCGCGCGGTGGAAACGATTCTGAATGTCGTCGATGCCCAGCGCCAAAGTTCAGCCAATGCATCCAGCGTTAATTTGCACTTTAAGTTTGGGGGCGATGATCTGGCCGTCCGCGTGCAAATGCGCGGCGGGGAAGTGCAGACCCAGTTTTTAACGGACTCGGCCGAACTTCGCAGTGCGCTTACTTCCGAGTGGCAAATCATGGCGGGGCAGGGTGGGGCTGCCGGTCTTCGTTTGCTTGATCCGGTGATCATGCCTGCCAGCGCGAGCGTTTCGTCAGGTTTTGGCAACGCCGCCCAAGGGCAAAATCACGCGCAGCAGCAGGCACAACAACACCAAGAAAAACAAGCCGCAGTCGCGTTCCCCGAGTTGCGGGAGTTGCGTCGCGGCAATCCCGATTTTGCGCCGAAAACCGAATCTGCTCCACGCGTTATTGTCACGCCATCGACTTCGCAACATCTCACGGCCCTGGCCTAAATTTATGAGTACCGTCGCCGCTACTTCTACCGCTACTTCGCCCACGTTCTTAAATGATCAGAACACCACGTCCATCCGGGCTCCCAAAAAAGTTCTGGATCAGGATGACTTCTTGAAACTTCTCGCCGTGCAGTTTTCCACGCAGGACCCGATGAAGCCCATGGAGGATACGGCCTTCATTGCGCAGATGGCTCAGTTTTCGTCACTCGAACAGTCGAAACAAACGGCGAAAAATCAGCAGATGCAGACCGGCAATGGTTATCTTGGTCGCAATGTTACCGTGCAGGATTCGGCGGGGAAACTCTTCACCGGGATGGTGAGCGCCATCGATAATACCGGTTCCGCCCCGGCTCTGGTAATTAACGGGACCAATTATCCGCTCTCCTCCGTGAAGCGCGTCGAGGTGGCCACGACTACTCCGACCCCTCCTTCCACTCCGCCCCCGACGAACAATCCCTACCAGCCCTCGGTCAACACGAGCGAACAATTTCCCAAACTTTACACCCTGATCCGTGATCGGATCACCCAAGGAATATAATCAGTCCCACGCCGGCTAATCCGCCTGCGGCTCAACCCATCACGTCAACTCAAACTCCCGCACAAACATGGCACTCATCGGTACACTCACCTCCGGCGTCAGCGCACTTCGTTCTTTTGGCAAAGGCCTGGAAGTCATCGGCGCCAATATCGCCAACGTCAACACCACCGCGTACAAGAGCTCTGGCACCTCGTACGCCGAAACTTTTAGTAATACGCTGCGAAGTTCGGCCCCTTCCAGTGGCACGGTTTCCAGCCAGTCTGCGCTGCAAATCGGCACCGGTGTCCAGCTCGGTGGCATTACCACCAACTATAACCAAGGGGCGCTCGACAGCACCGGTAACACCACTGATCTGGGTATTTCCGGGCGGGGCTTTTTCATCGTGAAAGATGCCACCGGCGGCCAGCAATATGCCACACGTGACGGACGTTTCCGTCTCGATGATAACGGATTTCTGATTTCCCAGAATGGCCTGCGGGTCCAAGGTCTTTCAGGTACGGCCTTGAGCGCAATCGACGATATTCAGGTCGGTCAAAATATCCCGACAGGTGAAGAACTACAGTCGATCAGTTTTGATACCTCGGGTAACTTGGTTGAGTTTTATTCCGGTGGTACCTCCCAGACGACCAATCGAATTCAGCTTCAGAATTTCAGTGATACCTCCGCCCTCATGCGTACGGGCGGAAATCTCTACACCGGTCTGACTAATGCCGGTCCAGTGGGCGGTGGCATCTTGGCAAGCAATAATACGCCGGGCGCCACCGGCCTCGGCAGCATTCAGGCCGGTACACTCGAATCATCGAACGTCGATCTGACCCAGCAATTTTCCGATTTGATCACCACGCAACGTAGCTTCCAAGCGGGCTCTCGACTCATCACGGTGTCCGATAGCTTGCTGGAAGAAATCGTGAATCTGAAGCGCTAACTAATCTTAGTTTTTTCTAACCAACCCCCGCTATGGCCAAGCCTGACCCGAAGGATTCCAAGGATAAGGAGGCCGCACCAGCGGCCGACAAGGCCGACGCGTCGGTGGGCGCTGGGGCCGCAGATAAGAAGTCTGCGTTAAAAACGTGGCTGCCGGCGATCGTCGCCGTGGTGCTGGCTCCCGCCGTCAGTTTTGCGGTCGCCCAGTTTGTCCTTCTGCCTCGTTTAAAGCAGGAAATCGCGCTGAAACCACCTGCGGCTGCATCCGGTGGTGCTGAACACGAAGCGCCGCCAGGCGAAGAACCGGCCGGAGCGGGGCACGGGGGCAAGGAAGGCGGCAAAGAAGGTGCGGGTGGAGCCGGTAATTACGAATTCAGCAATGTGGTGGTGAATCTTTCCGGCACCATGGGCACGCGCTACCTCAAAACCAGTTTCATCGTCACCCCGGCCGATAAAAAAGGGAATCTCAAGGGACTCTTTGAAGAACATAAGGCCAAGCTGACTGATATCACCCTGAACGTCCTTTCCTCACTCTCGCTGGCGGACCTCGAAGAACCAGGCGCCAAAAACGTCCTGCGCGAAAAACTCGTCGCGACCTATAACCAGACCCTCGGAAAACGCGTGGTCGACCAAGTCTATTTCTCCGACTTCGTCGTCCAATAATTTCTCTCCATGGCTGATGAAGTTCCAGTTCCGTCTTCTGCTCCGGCGGCCTCTGCGGCCTCCACTTTCCTCGATCAATCTGAGATCGATAAATTGCTGGCGCAAAGCAACACGCCAGTCGTTGCCAAATCACTGCTGATTCATGCGGACGGCCATCGGGGCGATGCCAAGGGCGCCGGCAAAGTGGAGACCTACGATTTTCGCAATCCGGTGTTTCTTTCGGAAATGGAACTGCGGCGCTTGCGCCTGCTGCACGAGGACTATATCCGCTACCTTAGCGCCCGGCTTTCGCTGTTTCTCCGTATGGAGTTCGGCCTGAAAATGGCCAAGCTCACCACGGTGACCTACGCGAAGTTCACCGAATTGTTGCCGAGCCCCACGCACATTTGTTTGTTCAAAGCCGAGCCGATGCTCGGCGTCTGCATTCTCGATATCAATCCCCGGCTCGCCCTCACGATTGCCGACCGGTTGCTCGGTGGGCGTGGTCACTCCGTCAAAGCGGAACGCTACCTCACGGAAATCGAAATGGCGCTGCTGGAGGACGTCGTGCTCATCGTGCTCGAGGAATGGTGCGGCCAATGGAAGATCGAACAGGATCTCCACGCGCACATCATCGGCCACGAAAACAACGGCCGGTTTCTTCAGACCTCACCCAAGGATGCGATCATCCTCGCCCTCACGCTGGAGGTTAATTTCGGCGATTGCTCCGAGCAGATGCAGATCGGCGTGCCGTATTACACCATCGAACCTTTGGTTAAAAAAATGCAGGCCCGCCGACAAAAAGATGCGGCCGTGGCCTCGGTTGAGAAACGCGCCGCCTGGCAGAAAAGTTACGATCATATCACCATGCCGGTTCGCGCCGAGTGGGACGCCCTTGAGCTGTCCCTGCGCGAAATCAGCAGCCTGCGGGTGGGGGATGTGATCGAGATGCCGGCGGATTTGTTGCAAAACACCCGCTTGGTGCTGAATGGCACCCCGAAGTTTATCGGCACCGTCGGTCTGGATACCGATCATGTCGCCGTACAACTCTCCAAAAAAATTCCTGCGCCCACAGAGGACAAAACCCTTTTAAAACATGATGGAAGAAAAAACACTTGATATCGTCCTCGACGTTAAGGTGAAAGTCACCGTCCAGCTCGGCTCCTGCCAGTTGCCCATGCGCGACGTCTTGGAACTGGTCCCAGGCTCGGTCATCCAGCTTACCCAGCATGCGAGTGACCCAGTCGGGCTCTACGTGAACGACAAGCTGGTCGCCTACGGCGAAGTCGTGGTCGTGGAAGATAATTTCGGCATCAAGATCACCGAACTCGTCGGCAGCGTAAAATCGTAAGCGTACGCCGGCCCGGTATCCCGAAAAATTACATGTCCCCTACTCAAACCCAAGAGCGTCGTGCGTCTGGTGAAAAAAATCCCGTCGGCCCTCGGGCCGGCTGGTGGTTGGCTTTGCTGCTCTGTCTTCCCTTGATCGTCGCCGCCGAGGAAGAAAAGGTTATTTTCCCCCGCAGTCTCGCGCCCGCCGAAGCCCCGGCACCGGCCCGTTCGGCCGGTTCGAATGCGACATTGCTTTTGCTCGCGCTGGCCGCCGCTGCCGCCGGTGGCTGGTTGCTCTGGCGCCAACGTCGTTCCCCGCAAGGCCTCATGTCGCGTGAGGCGCGCAAGCTCGCCGTCACAGAGACCCGTTCACTCGGCAATCGCCAGTATCTCGTCGTCGCGGATTACGACGGGCGCAAATTTCTCCTCGGCGTCTGTCCCGGACGCATCGATCTGCTTTCCCCTCTCGAGGGGCCTAATCCGCCCCGGACTCCGTGAAAACTTTTCGCATCCTCTGCAGTCTCTTGTTCGCCGGCGTCCTCGGGGCGACCGTGATTTTTGGTCAACCCGCCACGACTCCACCGCCCGCATTCCCCGCCCTCGCCAATGGTTCGGCTGCGCCCGCTGCCACCAAGTCGGCCGGCGATCCGATGCGGCTCTCGATCAATTTGGAAGGAGGCGAGAAACCCGTGCAGTTGAGCGTCGCCGTGCAGATTGTCCTGATGATGACTTTGCTGTCGGTCGCGCCGTCGCTGGTCCTGATGATGACGAGCTTCACGCGCATCATCATCGTGCTGGGCTTTGTCCGCACCGCGCTCGGCGTGCCCTCCGCGCCGTCGAACATGATTCTCACCGGCTTGGCGCTCTTCCTGACTTTTTTCATCATGGGTCCCACCTTTGATCGCGTACACAAGGAGGCGCTCCGGCCGTATCTCGATGGCCAGTTGCAATCCGCCGACGCCCTCGACAAGGCCACCACGCCGCTCAAGGAATTCATGCTGAAGCAAACCCGCACACGCGACCTGGAATATTTTCTCGAACTCGGCGGCTTCGGCCCCACGGCCGTGAAGGATCTGCCCATCCGCGTCGTGATCCCGGCCTTTGTGATCAGCGAACTCCAGACGGCTTTTCAGATGGGGTTTCTGTTGTTCCTCCCGTTTCTCGTCATCGATTTCCTCGTCGGTTCGGTGCTGATGGCCCTCGGCATGATGATGACGCCGCCCAATGTCGTGTCGCTGCCCTTTAAACTCCTGCTCTTCGTCCTCGTGGATGGCTGGCATCTGATCGTGAAGTCGCTCGTGCAAAGTTTTCTGAACTGAAAACCGTCCATGAATCCCGAAGTCGCCATCGATATTTTCAAGAACACGATCATCTTCGCTCTCTGGGTGGTCACGCCGTTTCTCCTGACGATGCTCGTGATCGGCCTGCTCATGAGCCTGTTTCAATCCGTCACGTCGTTGCAGGAACAAAGTCTGACGTTCACGCCGAAACTGCTGGCCATGGCCGCCCTCTCCATGTTGCTCGCGCCTTGGTTGCTCCGGACGCTCTCGGAGTTCACCATCAGCATGATCTCCCGGATCGCGACGCTGGGCCATTAGCCCCGAGGCGTCATGCTTCTTCACGATCAGGATGAAATCGGTAGGGCCGGTGTCTTGCACCGACCGAGATTATTTACGTTCGCGGCGTCTGCAAGACAGACGCCCTACGGCAGGTCGTGCGAACCGTGTAGGGTCGGCCCTTGTGGCCGGACCGCTTTCACAACGTCGCAGGCAAATCGCCCTGCCGGTTTCTCGCCGAAGAACTCACCTCGTTGCCCGGAAAGTAAAGAGCCCCGAGGCAATCCCCGAGGCGTTTCACAAGACCACTCACTGCCCCTTCTGCCTCCCTTTAACCCATGACCATCGGCTATCTGCTCACTTGGTTGATGGTTCTCTTCCGCTCGTTGGGGGTCGTGAGCGTGCTCCCTTCGATCACGAGCAATCCCCCGCCCAAGATGCTACGGATCGCCGTGGCCGTTTGCCTCGCGACTTTACTCGTGGGCTTGGTGCCGGAGGCGAAAATGCCCGCCGATATTTGGGGTCTGGTCTTTGCGGGGATGGGCGAGGTGTTGTTGGGTCTGACTATGGGTTTTATCGCGCGCATGACTACGGCAGCTGTGGAAATGGCTGGGCGCATGATGTCGGCGGAAATTGGTTTGGTCGCCACGCCCGGCATGGGTGCGCCGGAAATCGGAAGTGAACCGTTGGCGGCGATTTTCTCCACGCTTGGCGTGGTGCTGTTTTTTATGTTTGGCGGACATCTCATGATTTTCGGCGCTCTGGCGCGAAGTTTTCTGTTGGTTGCGCCCGGTGCCCCCGCCTTGAACGACGCCGCTTGGGAGCACATGGTGATAGCGGTGGCGAAGATGCTCGAACTGGGTCTGAGAATTGCGGCCCCGTTTATCGCGCTCAATTTTCTCGTGAATCTCGCCTTCTCCACTTTGGGCCGGGCGGTGCCCCGCATGAATGTTTTCGTCATCAGTTTTTCTCTGCGCTTGCTCCTCGGTTTCGGCCTGCTCAGTGGAGCCGGCTCCCTGCTGGCGCGCTATCTCTACGTCGAGTTCGCGGGCATCCCTTTGCAAATGCTCCAACTGTTGCCGATCAGATGATGTTCGTGGGGCAGGGTCAGGTTGGGGGTCAAACCCTTCAAACAAGGATTCATCCTGAAAAACGCAGTGGGAGACCCGATTTCCCGGATTAACACGGAGGAAAATGGGTTAGAGGAAAACGGTTTTTCACCTCGCAGGTGAAGCTCAATCAGCAGTGGGGTTTGCAGCCTCTCCTTCATCCGTGTCAATCGGTTCAATTCATGTGTGCGATCTAGGTTCAGACATGAATGGCGCTCAGTTAAGCGGCCTGATCGTCGACTGCCTGCGTTTCGTCTGCGATGATTTGCTGCGGAATTTAGTAGGGCCGCCCCTTGTGGGCGTGCCGTTTCCGGGGCGCACTCCGGCACGACCACCAGCGCCGGCCCTACATGCCTCAGGCAAAATAGTTGGCCTGATCATGCATGGTAGAATGACGACCAACCTCCTTAACTTAGCGCCATTCGGTTCAGACATCCTGAGCCCAGCCCGTGGAGAAAGGAGGCACGGGGAAACGAGCTGAACCTGCAAGGGCGATTGGTATCAGGTAGCGGCCGTTGCCCTCAACGGCCACGGGGAAGCGGTGCCGCGAGCCGCACTGGCGCTTGGGGGCAAGCGCCGCTACCGGCCACAGCCTCAGGTATCCTGAGCCCAGCCCGTAGAGAGAAAAGGCACGGGAAACGAGCTGAGCCTGTGACCAAGCATTTTCTCGCGAAGGGAAAAAATGAAACGAAGACAGAAAAGCAGCTCACCCGAATTGATCGGGGTCAGGATGTCTGAGGTTCATGCCGAGAACGATCTTGATGCCGCCCAGAAATGGTCCGGCCTCGTAGAGCCGCAATGCACCTCGCCGAGCCGCTGAAAATCAAGCGCGCCTGCGGTTGGTAAATGAAACGCCGCTGCGCCCGGTGTTTTTCCGCGATGGCCAGATTAGGCCCGCGTTGAGACGGCCTCTGTTTCCTGAGTAGTCGCTGCCGATCCGTTTTCGCGCTGACCGGCGTCGGCTGCCCGGGCGTCGGCCGGCGCTTCGCGCAATTTCGAGACCATCGAATCGAGCGTCTCGATGTAGCGGAAAATGGTTTCCACATCCGCCGACATCTCGGCGGAGGCGCTCGCGTTTTCCTCGGCGGCGGCGGCGGTGCGCTGCGTGATCTGGTCGAGCTGGTTGATCGCGTCGCGCACCTGGGTGATGCCCTGCGTGCTCTGCGAGGAGGCGGCCTCGATCTCGGCGACCTTGGAGGCATATTCACCGGTGACCTCGGCGAGTTCGGCGAAGCGTTGCTCGACCAACCGGCCGACATCGACGCCTTGCGCGTTGCTGCGGAGCGCGAGTTCGATCTTGCCGCGTGTTTCCTGAGCGGCGTCGGCGCTGCGGCGCGCGAGCGAGCGCACCTCGTCGGCGACGACGGCGAAACCCGCGCCTGCTTCGCCGGCGCGCGCGGCCTCAATGGCGGCGTTGAGGGCGAGGATGTTGGTCTGAAAGGCGATCTCGTCGATCGTGCGGAGGATGGCGGCGATGTCGTTGCTGGTTTTCTGAATGCCGGCCATCGCCTGGTTGAGGGTAGCGACGTTGCGCCGGCCCTCGTTGGTCGCATTCGTCGCCTTGGTGGAGAGGTGTGCGAGGTTTTGCACGTGATCGAGATTTGTCGCGGTCATGCTCGAGAGTTCTTCAACGGCGGCCGTGATTTGCTCCAGCGTGGACGCCTCGTGGCAGGCGTCGTCACTGAGGCTTTGGGAGGAGTTCGCGATGATCCGCGAGGCCTGGCGTCCGCGGCTGGCGGTCTCGGTGAGTTGCGCGCTGACTTCGCGCAGCGGCCGGGCGATGCCGCGGGAAATCCAAACGATGAACGCGGCGAGGCCGAAGAGAGCAACGGTGCTGGCGGAGGCAAGAAGGACGGCGCGGCGGCGCGCCGCGAGCAGTTTATCGACCGTGTAGGTGTCGATGCTCGCGATGACGGCGGTGGCAAGTTTTTCGAATGGCGGTTCCACTTGGACGAATGGTCCCGTGTGGTAGGGCGTATATTCGGAAATTGCATGGAAGTCTTTCGCGCTCGACCCCAACGCGAGTATACCGTCGCCCGCCTTGGTGATGAGGACGTAAGCGGAATGGTTCAGCAGATTTTGCACGGCGGCGGTGACGGCGGGATCGGCAAGGCTCAGGAGTCGGCTGATATGGTCTGCGAGGCTGAGCCGTTTCGTCTTTAATTCGCCGACGGTGAGATCGCTCATTATATTTTCGCGGAACACCATACCGATGAGACCCTTGATTTTCCATAAATCCTTTTGCATGCGAACGACGTTGTCCTGGGTGTTGATTTTGCGGACGAGTTCCGCGTCGTTTGATTCTAGGGCGAGAATGGGGAGAAAGTTGGATTGGCTGAAATAGGCGGCATCGTAAAATTTGAACATCTTGACATTGAGCTTCGTCAGGGAGGCCGCATCCTGGGCGCGCTTCAGGTCGAGTATATCCTCGCGGATCTGGTTTAGCGGGACATCTGAGCCGACGACTTCGTCGAGGCCCTTGCGGAAGCGTTCCGAATACGGGATCCGGTTGTCCGCCACTAGTTGCCGGAGCCGAGCTGAGGCCGCGCGCGTGGCGACGACTCTTGCGCGGTAGCGCTCGACCATCTGCTCCGGCGTGCCATCGCCAGTCAAGCTGGAGGCCTGATAGGCCATCTGGCGCTCCATCGGGAGAAGCCGCGCGAGATCGTAGGCTGCGACCGAGATCTGCGTGGTGCTCTGAAAATTTGCGAGGCTCACATATTCCTGATAAGCACCCCGGGTCAGCAGCCCGGCGAGAATCGCCACGCTGGCAAGGGCCGCGAGGGCGAGCACGATGAGTTTGGTTTGAACGCGTTTCATGGGTAAATACGGCAAGGTTTCGCCGGGTGGACACGGGGGGGCGCATCGCGCGAGGTATGCAGGAATGCGAAATTCATGAAGCAGGGAATCGGCACAAATCGGCGTTAATTGATTAAAAAATGACGCGGCCAACGATCTGGTTACCTCTCCGCAGTTGCACCGGGCTCGCGGTTGAACCTAAAAAACGCATGGGGTGACACAGATTTCACGGATTAGCACGAAGCACAATTGGTTACAGAAAAACCGTCTTTCACCTCGCAGATGAAGCTCAACCAGGGGTGGGGTTTGCGGCCTCTCCTTCATCCGGGGCAATCGGGGCAATTCGGGTGTGCGCATATCGGTTGAACCTACTCGCACCTTCCACCCCTCCGTCGAAAACTTCCCCGGCTTCGCCGAGGGCGTGGACGGCTTCCAGCTCAGGGATAACCTCCCGCATGCAGGCCACGAAGTTTGGCCCACTTTTCGAGCAGGCGCACGTGAGAGCCGTGGATTTTCTGAACAGTCGATTTGCCCTGTGTGTCCGGATTTGTCGGGGTGGCGTTGTTGGCCAGGCGATCGAATTGCGGGGAGTCGGGCGTCTCAGAGAAGGAATACGGCAATATTTGCCTGAAGTTTTTTGGGATTTGCCGAACGCGGTTCTGCGGATCGCAGGGATTTATCAGATACTTTTAAAACCTTGAAAGAAAGCGGCTAATGGTGGGGGAGGAGGCCTTGGCATCGCCGTTGCTATTTATGGCTCACTCCCCCTATGTCCGATCAAGACAACGACAATAAAACAGAACAACCGACCGGCCGTCGTCTGGGCGAAGCTGCGGACAAGGGGCAGTTCGCCAAGAGTCCAGAGTTGAATGTGGTATTTATTCTGGCGGCGACGTTGGGGGTGATCGCCTTCACCGCGCGGGCGACCGTCGATAGTTTGATTCAATATCTCACTAGCATCTTTACGAATTATACGGTCACGAAAGTCGATATTGATACCATCACTTTGCCCTTGGGTGAATTGCTCATGGTCATCGGCAAGGGACTGCTGCCGGTTTTGTTTGCTACTGCCGGTGCGGCGATTTTGGCGAACGGCCTGCAGAGTGGTTTTCACCTCGCGAACAAATCACTCGAGTTAAAATTCGAATCGCTGGATCCCGTGGCGGGATTTCAACGCATGTTCTCGAAGGCGACGCTCGTGCGTTCGGGGCTCGATATAATGAAACTGCTGGCGATCGGTTTCGTGCTTTATCTCGGGGCGCGCACACTGAGGGAAGATCCGATGTTTTCCGCTCCGGTCGAGGCCGCCTATCTGGGCCAGTTTTTAAATCAGGCCACTATTTCATTTCTCAGCCGGTTACTGCTCGCGCTCAGTGTCTTGGCCGCAATCAGCTATGCATGGGAAAAACATAAAACTAATCAAGACCTGATGATGACGCATCAGGAGGTCAAGGATGAGACGAAAAGTACCGAAGGCGATGGGCGGGTGAAAGGGGTCATGCGGCGGATGGCCCGTCGGCTTTCCCAAAAACAGATGCTGTCCGCCATCGCGACGGCGGATGTGATTGTGACAAATCCCACGCACTATGCCGTGGCCCTCAAGTACGAGCGTGGCCTCGACAAAGCCCCGGTGGTGCTGGCGAAAGGGGAAAATCATTTTGCCCGGCGCATCAAGGCGCTCGCGGCCGCGCATGGCGTGCCGACGATCGAGAACAAACCGGTGGCGCGGCTGCTCTACGCGATGGGCAAGGTGGGGGAGCCGATCCCGCCCGAACTTTTCCAAGCCGTGGCAGAGATACTCGCCGTGGTTTACCGCACGCATCGTTACTATTTCCACGAGCTGAAGACTCGTCGCCTGGAGAACGCCGCTTGAGCCGATGCCTATAAGCTCCAACAGTTTTATCACTCGTCTGCTGCAGCGTGCCGATCTGATCTTCGCGCTGGCTTTGTTTGGCATCATTTTGCTGTTGGTGCTGCCGATCCCGCCGTTCCTCGTCGATATGATGCTGGCGCTCAGCCTCGGTTTGTCGCTGCTGGTCCTGCTCGCCATCGTCTACGTGAAGGATCCGTCCGAGTTTTCCGCGTTCCCGACCATCTTGCTGTCGCTGACGCTCTTTCGGCTCGCGCTCAATATCAGTTCGACGCGTTTGATTCTCACCACGGGTTTTGCCGGTCATGTGATCGACGCGTTCGGCCATTTCGTCATTCAGGGCAACTACATCGTCGGTGCGGTGGTGTTCCTGATCTTGGTCGTCATCAATTTCGTGGTCATAACGAAGGGCGCTGGCCGCATCGCCGAGGTGAGCGCGCGTTTCACTTTGGATGCCTTGCCCGGTAAGCAAATGGCGATCGATGCCGAGTTGAATGCCGGTATCATCGACGAAGTCACCGCTACCGCCCGCCGCATCAAGGTGCAGAAGGAAGCGGATTTCTATGGAGCAATGGACGGTGCCTCGAAGTTCGTGCGCGGCGACGCCGTCGCGGGTATCTTGATCACCTTGGTGAATATTATTGGTGGCTTCATTATCGGTGTTTTTCAGATGGATCTTACGTTGGCGGAGTCGCTGCAGAAATTCACGCTCCTCTCGATCGGTGACGGTCTTATCTCCCAGATTCCCGCCCTCATTATTTCGATCGGTGCCGGTTTGCTCGTCACCCGCGCCTCCGACAGCAATAATCTGGGTACGCAAGTGCTGAGTCAGGCGGTACGCTACCCGAAGGCGCTTACTTTTACGGCGGGATGTCTGGCGCTCTTCGGCCTGATGCCAGGAATGCCAATGCTGCCTTTTTTCGGTTTGGCCGCGCTGGCCGGTTTTATGGCCCGCACTTTGAAACGCGATGAAGATACGGGTGTCGCCGAGTCCGCGACTGCGCCGCCTCACGCTAAGGCAGGCAAGGCGGGTGCTCCCGGCAAGCCCGGCGAGACGCCGACGGCCGGGGCTGGTGCGGCTGCGCCGAGCAGCGATGATGTCCGCAAACTGATTGATGTGGATGTGTTCGCCATCGAGATCGGTTATGGCCTGCTTTCGCTGGCCGACGTCAAGATGGGCGGCGATCTGCTCGCCCGGGTGACGGGGGTGCGCAAGAGTCTCGCGCGGGAAAAAGGTATTATCGTCCCGCCAATCTCCGTCCGCGATAATCTCGAACTTGAGGCAAATGATTACCGCTTCCTGCTCCGCGGCAAAACGCTCGCGAAAGGCGCGCTCGTTCCCGGGCGCTTCCTCGCCATGAATGTCGCCGGCAGCAACGTCCGGTTGCGCGGCCAGCCCACCCGTGAACCCGTTTTCAATCTCGACGCGACGTGGATTGACGAGAGCGAAAAGAAAACTGCCGAGATCAATAATTTCACCGTGGTTGATCCTTCTTCGGTGCTGATCACGCATCTCTCCGAAACGCTCAAGGCCAACGCGCATCACCTCCTCGGCCGGCAGGATGTGCAGGTGCTGATCGATCATGTGAAGGGCACCCATGCGGCGCTCGTCACCGAGTTGCTGCCTGATCTGGTGAATATCGGCATCATCCAACGCGTGCTGCAAAATCTTCTGCGGGAGAATATCGCGATTCTCAATCTGCCGTTGGTTTTGGAAGCGATCGCCGACTTTGCCTCGCTGTCCAAGAATCCGGATGATCTCAGTGAACTCGTCCGCCGTCGCATTGGTTTGTATTTTGTGCCGGAGTTGGAAGCCCGACCCGGCGTACTGCGCGCCATCACGCTCGATCCGCGCTTGGAGCAGATTCTCGCCAGCAAGATTCACCGTTCGCCCACCGAAGTAGGGCTCTCGCTCGATTCCGCCACCGGTCGTCACTTGGTGGAGGAATTGAATCGCCGCTCGGCTGATCTGATGGCGCAGAGCCAGACGGTGATTCTAGTGGTTTCCACCGAGACGCGCCTGCCGCTCAAGCGCTTCCTCGAGCCTTCTTTCCCTCGCCTCATCGTCCTTGCCTTCCAGGAACTGCCTTCGTCTACCGAATTGGAAAACGTCGGTATCATCAGCACTCCCGCGCATCTGGCTCGGCCAATCGAACAGGTGAAAGTTGCTGCCTGATTAAACCATCGCCATGAAAACCGTCCAACTCCCCACCACTCCCGGCACCTGTTTCAAGTTCACCGTTTCGACGGCGCAGGAGGCGGCGCAAATCATCCGCGACCAACTCGGCGAAAACGCGCGCGTCCTCTCCGTGCGTACCGTTTCCCCCGGAGGGCTGACGGGTTTTTTCTCGTCACCCAAGCTGGAGGTAATCGCGCAGATTGTTTCTTCGGAGGTCGATGGCCCCGAGGCGATTTCACCCGCGCAAGCGGATCAATCTTTGTCGCTCGTCCCAGCCCGGACCGTAACCACCAAGCGTTACGGGGCACCCGGCGCGACTTTTCAATCCGAGAAAAATCTGGGCAAGTTGCTCCGGCGCTCCGGTTTTTCCGAGACGCTTTTGCAACAGTTGGAAACGTCCCCGGCGTGGATTACCATCAGTGAACTACCCTTGCACCGCGCCTTGGTCGAGACGGGCCGTCATCTTTGTGAAATGGGGGCGGCTCATTTCGATCGCCAGCCTCTGACGCGTGCGGCCTTTCTCGGCACGCCCGGGGTCGGCCGGACCACGGCTCTGTGCAAATGGCTCGCGGCCGAACTGTTTCGCCGGGCGCGGATGGGGCATGTGATCACGGCAGAGTTTGATCGGCCGAGTGCGACCGGCCCGCTCACCATATTTTGCGAAGCGATGGGAGTGCCGTTGGCGCATTATCCCGCGTCCACTGAGCCGGCCACTCCGGGAGGATTTGTGTATTTCGATATGCCTGGTCTTTCGCTCCGGCATCCGGCGGAAAACACCGCCATTAAGGATTTTCTGAATCGTGAAAAGATCGAACAGCGCGTGCTTGTGCTCAATGCAGCTTACGAACCCGGAGCTTTGCGTTCGGCGTACGCCATCGGGCGGGATCTGGGAGCGACCCACGTGGTCTTCACCCATCTGGATGAAGTCACGCAATGGGGCCGACTCTGGGATTATGTACTCGATGGGGAACTGGAGCCGCTTTTTCTCGCGACCGGGCCATCGCTCACGGGTGATTGCGAGGAACACGTCCTCGAGGCCCTGGCTCGGCGTACCTTGCCAGTTGGTCCGCAAGAGGACGAAACCATCGACCCGGATGAGGTCGAGGTTCCCACGGCCACCTTCAACACGGCCGCCTGATCATGCGCTTTATTTTTCTTCTCGGAGGTTCGTTCGGTTTCGCCGTCGCGGGTGCCACCAGTTGGTATTCCCAATCCGGTCCCAATCGGATTTTCTTCGATGCGGCCTGTGGCTGCCTCGTGAGCGCACTTCTCTTCCGCTGGTTCTGGACCGTCCTCCTGGGTGGTCTCCGTGAAACCGTCCATGCCCGACACAAAGCCGCGCAAGCGGCCTTGGCTGCCGAGCCCAAGTCTAATCGTAGTTGATAATTTTTAACCCACTAAAGTCATGAGTACTGCTGCTGCCACTAAAGTCCAAAGTACGGATTCGAAACCTGCCGTCGCTTGGCGCGCCTACACCGGGGTCACTACCGGTGCAGTCACCGAAAAAGATTTGATCGAACGTTTCCTCCCGCTCGTCCGCAATGTCGTGGATCGAATCAAGATGACGCTGCCCATGCACATCGATGCCGATGATCTGTACAGCGTCGGCGTCACCGGCCTATTGGCCGCCGTGCGCAAGTATGATCCGGAGCAGGGCAATACTTTTGCGAGCTATGCGGCCATGCGTATCCGCGGATCCGTGCTCGATGAATTGCGCCGGATGGATTGGTGTCCGCGCCGCACCCGGGCGCGCGCGCGCAAGTTGAAAGAGTCGATCAATGTCTTGGAGCAAAAGATCGGGCGCACTGCCAATGAAGATGAGATTTGCGAGGCGCTCGGGCTGAGTCATAAGGAATATGCGAAATGGCTGGAAGAAGTACGGCCCGTTACCTTCATCGCGCTGGATCAACACGCGGAAGGCGAGGAATCCGAAGGAGCTTCTCTCCATGAACTTCTGGCTGACGAAGCCGATAAAACCGGGCGGGATACCTTGGAGAAAACGGAGCTGTTACAACTTCTCACTCAAAGAATGACGAATCTGCCCGATATACCACGGAAGATACTCGCCATGTATTACTTTGAAAATATGCGTCTCGCCGAAATCGCCGAAGTATTCGGCCTGACCGAATCTCGTATCTGTCAGATCCATTCCCAAACCATCCTCGGCTTGCGCTCGTTCCTCGGCCGGGCGCGCAATCGCTGAGCTGCGCCCATGCTGATCATTGTTGGAGCAATCATTGTTTTGGGGAGCACCCTCGGCGGTTTCATGATCGCCGGCGGGCATCCTGGCGTGCTGCTCCATGTGTCCGAATTTGTGGTGATCCTCGGAATTCCGTTGGGCGTGCTCATCATCGCGACGCCAGTGCATGTGATCATGGAGATCATCCACAAAACCAAAGAGGCGTTGGCGGGCAAGACGGCGAAAAAATCCGATTTCTTCGATCTGCTCAAATTGTTGTATGAACTCTTCATGATGGGCCGGCGCAACGGGCTCATCGCGTTGGAAGAACATGTGATGGATCCGGCCAAGAGCGCGGTCTTTCAAAAATATCCGACACTGCTCAACAATCACGAGCGGCTCCATTTTCTCTGCAGCGGCTTGAAACCCGTCATCGACGGCAAGATCAAGCCGGACCAACTTGAAAGCCTGATGACCGCCGAACTCAAGGCGAAGGAATCTGAGCAGAGCCACCCCGTGCATGCGCTCCAGATGATCGGCGATTCGTTACCGGCGATTGGGATTGTGGCGGCCGTGCTCGGCATCATCAACACGATGGCGGCCATCTCGGAAGGACCGGAAGCGGTGGGCGAAAAAGTGGCCGCCGCCCTCACGGGCACCTTGATGGGGATTTTCTTTGCTTATGGTTTTATCAACCCGCTCGCCGGACGAATCAGTTCCAATAATGCCTCGGAAATGCTTTTTCTGAATTGCATCATGCACGCGGTCGCCGGCTTTGCCAAGGGACTGGCACCGCTCACCGCCGTCGAGGTGGCCCGCCGCTCCCTCGATAGCTCTGTCCAACCCGGCGCCGAAGAACTCGAAACGGCCGTCAAGAGCCTCGGCAAATAAGGAGCACCCACCAACATGGCCGGACATGGAGGAGCATGGAAGGTGGCTTTCGCGGATTTCATGACCGCGATGATGGCGCTATTTCTGGTGCTCTGGATTTCCGCGCAGGATCAGAAAATCCTGATCGCCACTTCCCGTTATTTTCGAAACCCCTTCACTTCGCCGTTGAGCGATCATTCGGGGGTCATGCCGTTTAACAAGGATAGCACGAGCAGCCAGTCCGCCAAAGAGGACACCACGGCCGCCGGGAAATCCAGCGACAGCAGCAAGCAGGTCCAACTCCAGTTTTTGAATTCGGTGGCGGCGGATTTCAGTCGGCTCATCAATCTGGATCAGCAATCCGATCAAAATCCGCTCGATCTCCAAGTCACCTCCGAAGGCTTGCGCATTACACTTTTTGATCGGCCCACGCGCCCCATTTTTGTGGGTGATACGGCAGAATTTACGGAATTCGGCGAGGGCTTGATGCAGAGTCTGTCGTGGATGATCGAACGAAATCATTTCAAGGTGATTATTGACGGGCATACCCGGGCCGGTTTGCAAATGCCCCGAGCGGAATATTCCGCCTGGGATCTTTCGGCTGACCTCGCTAATGCGACGCGTCGCATGCTGGTGCATTATGCGGTTGATGCCACGCAGATCGAACGGGTTGCAGGCTACGCCGACACCATTCCCTTGCCCGGCGAAAAGCCCGGCTCGGAAGCCAATCATCGGGTGACGCTCAGTCTGTCGATGAAAGCGAAAGCCCGCGATGCGCAGCGGACGACGCCGGAGGTAAAATCGACCGGAAAGTTCATGTCGCTCGGCTCTGGTTCCAACCCCCAAAATTTAAAATGAAACCCTTTCTTCTCGGCAAAAAATCCATTGAGACGGCGTCATTGCGCGTCGCGCATAATGCCGCTCCAGCCTCGTCGCGCGGTGCGGCTCAGCCGGTGCAGCACGGACCCAATGTGGAAGTGGTGAAGCAGGGTGATAAAATCGTGCGGCTGGTCGTGACCTGTTCCTGTGGCGAGCGCATCGAGGTGGAATGCCTGTATCCCGCCGGAAAGTAGACTCACCCACGGCTCATTGACTGGAGGGAGCCTGATTTGGGCTGGGCAGTTTCTGCCTTGGAGGACGGCAATTATTGCCAGAATCACTAAATGAGATCCGTGCTCTCGGTTGTCCAGCATGTGGTGCTAGGATTGAAATTTTTAAGTCATTGGAAAACACTGCTTAGTGTCACGATGACGCCTGTTGGCATCGCCGTTGCTATGATGGGTTCATATGAATATTGGGCTTTATCAAAGCGCAGCTTCGATTTCCGCCTTGGAGCGTTGGCAAGAGGCCGTCGCTCAGAATATCACGTCCTCTCAAACCACGGGCTACCGCAAGCGGACCGTGGAATTTTCCGCCGAGACGGCGGGCAAGTGGAATCTGAATCCCGGCACCAAGCGCAGTTCTGAAAATGAAATGAGGTCGGTGTTTACCCGGGCGTCCACAGGAATCAGTTTCTCCGGCGGTGAGACGCAACCGACCAGCCGTGATCTTGATATCGCGATCCGGGGTGAAGGCTTTTTCGAACTAAAAACCCCGGGTGGTGGTCGCGCTTACACGCGCAGTGGCGAATTTCAAGTGCGCGCGGATCGCACCGTGGTGACGGCCGGCAATGTCGAACTGCTCACGGATAGTGGCAATCCCTTGGTGATGATCCCAGGTGGGGAGCCGCTGACCATCAATGCGGACGGCACGGCTTTTCAGGGTACGACCGCACTGGGCCGCATCTCGCTCATGAAATCCGGCAGACCCGAAACGCTCATTCCTTCCGCCGGTGGGTTATTCACGGCCACCGCCGATTCTCAAATGAGCAAAGTGACGAATCCTGACGTCATGCAGGGTTACTTGGAGCAAAGCAACGTGAAGCCCCTGCGCGAAATGGTGGACATGGTTCTCATTTCCCGCGCCTACGAGGCCAATCAAAAGATCATTTCGACGGTGGATCAGCAGATGGAAAAAACCCTCCAAGCCCTCGGCTAACGCGCCGCGACCACCCATGAATTCCCCAGAAAAGGTACAGCAATCACGACTGCATGGCCGCGCCCGGTATGGGGCCGGGCCGGCCCCAGTCGTGATGGGGACTCTTTCCAAAAACTTCCACTCATGAATCTTTCCCTCTATTCGGCAGCGACGGGCATGGAGGCTCAGCAACTGAACCTGAACGCGATTGCCAATAATCTGGCGAACGTGAACACCCCCGGCTTCAAGCGCAGCAAGATCGAGTTTCAGGATCTGCTTTATCAAAAGCCCCGCGCGGTCGGCAGTGATTCGGGTGGCGGCAATATCGTGCCCACCGGCATCGAAGTCGGCAACGGTTCGCGCGTCGCCTCGTCTTCCAAACTTTTCACGCAAGGCCAGCTGACCAGCTCCGGCGAAAAACTCGATCTCGCCATTCAAGGTGATGGCTTCTTCGAGATTCAGCGCCCCGATGGTACGATCGGTTACACGCGCGACGGCTCCTTTAAACTCAACGCGCAAGGGCAGGTCGTCACGACTGATGGTATGCCCGTCCTCAGCGGTTTCCAGGCGATCCCGGCGGGTTCCAGCATCACGATTTCTTCCAGCGGTCTGGTGTCCGTGGAGAGCGCGAGTGGCACCCAAAGCTTCGGCTTGACGATGACGCGTTTTGCCAATCCCTCCGGCCTACGCTCGATGGGCGGCAATATCTACGAGGAAACGGCGGCCAGCGGCACGCCGGAAAGCGGCAAACCGGGCGAACAAGGTTTCGGCACCACGCTGCAAGGCTACATCGAAGGCTCGAACGTCAACATCATGGAAGAGATGGTGGCGCTCATCATCGCCCAACGCGCGTATGAGATCAATTCGAAGTCCATCCAGACTTCGGACGAGATGCTTCAGAACGTCGCCAACATGAAACGCTGATAACGATGCTCACCTTTCGTCCATTTCAAATTCTCGCGTTGGCCGGCGCACTGGTCCTTGGTTCGCAACTTTCGGCCACGACCACGGCTGGCACCGTTTCGGATACACCCGTGCCCTTCGCCCAAAAAGATTTCATGGCCGCCGTGGCGCGTGAGTTAGCCGATCATTTCAATCTCGAGGGCGATCTTCAGCTGGAAATGCTGCGCACTTGGAGCACCCCAGATCGCGTTGCGCGCGAATGGCAGGTGCAAGTCACTGAGTTTCCCTCGCTGCCTTCCAGCTCGATGCTGGTGCGTTGCCGCGTGCTCGCCGACGGAATTTCCACCGGGACGGAATCCACGCTCATCCTCCGCGCGGCACACTGGCGCGATGCTTGGGTGGCCCGCCAACCACTCGCGAATGGCACGGCCTTTGATGCCGCGCTGCTCGAAACCCGGCGCGTTGATCTCTTCCGTGATCGTGACGCCTTACCCGCCGCCGTGGGTGATCGGACTTTTAACTTTATCCGCTCGGTCCAACCCGGCCGCATTTTGACCTGGCGTGATGTGGGCCGCCGGCCCCTCGTGCGCAAGGGCGACCTCGTCGAGGTGTCCGCCGCCGAGGGCATGCTGGTCATCACCCTCAAGGGACTCGCCATGCAAAATGGCGCCCAGGGTGAAGCCGTTACCATTCGCAATCTCGAGTCCCGCAAAGATTTTACCGCATTTGTCGTCGATGAAAACCGTGTCCAAGTCCGCTTCTAAGCCCGCGCTGATCGTGCTGTTCGCCGCCTTCTTGGTGGCGACTCCTGCCGTGCAGGCTGATTCCCTCTGGCCGACCAGCGGGGGCGGGGACCGCAGTATGTTCGCCGACCGCAAGGCCTCGCGCACCGGTGATATTCTCACCGTGATTGTCGCCGAAAGCGCCGCCGCCAAGAGCTCCCAAAGCAAATCGGCCAAACGTGATTCCGCTTTGCAGGACGCCGTGCAACAATTCATCTTCAGTGTCGCTGCCAGCAAACTCGGGACCCACGCCGGTGAATTGCCCTCCACGAGCACGACGGGCAAATCCACTTACTCCGGCGGTGGCGAAGTGGCCAACTCCCAAACCTTGGATAGCCGCGCGGCTGTGCTCGTCACCGATGTGCTGCCCAACGGCAACCTCGTGATCGAGGGCGTCCGGGTCGTCACTTTTTCGGGTGAGACGCAATATGTCGTCCTGCACGGCCTCGTCCGCGCGGATGACATCACCTCCACCAACACCGTGCTCTCCACCAATATTGCCGATGCCCGCGTGGAGTTTGTGGACAAAGGCACGCTGAGCGACGCGCAAAAACGCGGCTGGCTCAGCAAGGTCTACGAAAAACTTCGGCCCTTCTAAAACGATACCCGCCATGACACGGATGTTACACCGCTATGCTTTATGCCTCGTTGCCACGTTACTCGCGCTGGCGACGACGGCGCATGCCGCCCGGGTGAAAGATATCACTTTGGTGGAAGGCGGACGCGATAATCAACTCGTGGGCTATGGCATCGTAGTTGGTCTCGCCGGCGACGGAGACAGCAATGCCGCGACCACTCTGCGCAGCATCGCCAATACGCTCCAACGTTACGGCATCACCGTCAGCCAGACCGATATCAAGGCCAAGAATGTCGCCGCAGTTATGATTACTGCGGACATCGCTGCGTTTTTGAAACCCGGTGCGCGCATCGATGTCACCGTGGCTTCCATTGGTGACGCCAAGACGTTACAGGGCGGCGTGCTTTTGCAGGCCCCGCTGCTTGGTGGTGACGGACGCGTTTATGCGGTGGCCCAAGGGCCGATGGCCGTTGGCGGATTTCTCGGCGGTGCGGGTGGGGCGGGTGGGGCGACGGTGCAGAAAAATCATCCCACCGTTGGCCAGATCAGCAACGGTGCCATCGTGGAGCGTGAGATTCCCACGCAGATCGTGCATGATGACGTTTTGCGCCTGCTGTTACAAAATCCTGATTTCACCTCGGCCTCCCGGATGGCCGATGCCATTAATCAACGCTGGCCGGCACTTGCTCAGGCCGTCGATGCCGCCACGGTGCAGGTGAAGGTGCCGGCTGATTTTCACGGCCGTGACGTCTCATTTCTCGCCGAGCTCGGCACGATCGAAGTTGATCCCGATTCACTGGCCCGCATCATTATCAATGAACGTACCGGAACGATTGTCGCGACCTCCACGGTGCGGATTTCCCGCGTAGCCATTGCGCACGGTTCGCTGACGATCACCGTGACTTCCAATCTCGGCGTCAGTCAGCCCGCGCCCTTCAGCCGCACCGGCCAAACCGCCGTGGTACCCAGCACGCAAACCACCGTGAACGAGGTCAAAGGTGGCTTCACGGTTTTTAATGAGCCGCCCACCATCGAGCGCCTCGCGACCGCACTGAATTCCCTCGGGGTTTCCACCCGCGATCTGATGGCGATTTTCCAATCGCTCAAACGCTCCGGCGCTCTCCAAGCCGAACTGATCATCAACTGAGCCATGTCCATTTCTGCCACCACTGCTCTCGCTTCGCATTCGGCCGATACTGCCGCCGCCCGGCAGACCCGCGCTTCCGCGCTCGGCCTCGCCCAAGCCGGCAACACCAAGGCGCTCGCTAATCTGCCGCAGGATCAGCAGTTGAAGTCGGTGTCCGGGCAGTTCGAGGCGATTCTCCTCCGGCAATTTCTGCAGGACAGTGTCGGCAAAATTATGGGCGGCGAATCCGGCGGTCCCTCCGCAAGTATTTACGGCTACTTACTCACCGATGTTCTCGCCAACAAACTCAGCGAAGGCGGCGGCCTCGGCCTCTCCTCCGTCATTCAAAAACAACTTTCTCCGCGCGCCGCGCACCCCGCCGGCACGCCGAAACCCACGCCATGAACGAACCCTGGATTAATATCACCGAATGCCTGCGCCGCGAGCTCGCCGAATACGGCTGCCTCCTCCGGCTTTTCGAGGACCAGCAGAATGCTCTCTTCGCCCGTGAGGCCAACACGGTCCTCCGCCTCAGCACCGAGATCGAACAACAAGTCCGCTTTCTCCACGAGTCCCGGCGCACCCGCGAGGAAGCTGTTGCCACCTTCGCCGTCTCGCATGGCCAGCCTGTCAGTGCCACGCTGCGTTCCCTGATTCCACTTTTCGCTGCGGAAGTTCAGCCGCTGCTCGAAGCCTTGGTCAGTGAGATCAATGTCCTCATCCACCGCGTGCGTCGCGTGTCCCGGCACACTCACACCTTGCTGGCCCGCACCGTTGATATCCATCAGCAGATGCTCCGCACCCTGCAGCCCGATTCATTCTTGCAGACCTATGCACCGAATGGGCGCGCGGCTCTCACCACCACGCGTTCCGCTCCGGCCCTGCAAGCGGCCGGCTGAGCTCTTCGGCCATAAACACTTCTTACTTCACTTTTCATGTCCGGCCTATTTTCCAGTCTTAATGCCAGCGTCAAAGCACTCAGTGCGCAAAGTCGCGCGCTGGAGACGACGGGCAAAAATCTGGCCAACGTCAACAACGCCACCTACTCCCGCCAACGGGTGATTTTTGGCGATCGCGGCACGGTGGAAACCCCGGAGGGTGCGGAAAGTCTCGGGCTCGAAGCCCTCGGGATTCAACAACTGCGCGATGTGCTCCTCGATAAACAGGTGATCCGCGAAATCGCGCTCACGGCCTCCACCACCGCCGAACAACAAACCTACCAACGCACGCAGGCCAGTCTCGGTCAGACCGTGGGCAGTACTTCCGGGGCCAATGGTTCTGCCGGTGGTCTGGGCGGCGCGATCGATGATTTCTTCAATGCCTTTCAAAGTTTTGCCTCCCGCCCCACCGATGACGGGGAAAAACAAACGCTCCTGCAAAAATCCGCCATCTTGTCCGACCGCTTTAATCAAACGGACAGCCGTTTGGCTCAGGTGCAGAGCGATATTAATTTCCAAATTGCCAGCGATGTGACTGAAGCCAACCGGCTGTTAGCCGCGATTGCTGATCTGAACAAACAGATTGGCCGCATCGAGATTGGTCGTCCCGGCACCGCGATTGATCTCCGTGATCAACGCCAAGCCCAGCTGGAAGCCCTCGCGGCCAAAATCCCGGTCGAGAGTCGGGTCGCGAATGATGGCATGATTAACGTCGTGATGAAAGACGCCTCCAACGCCGACGTGATTCTGGTGAACGGCCCGAACACGACTGGCACGGTCGCCTTCACCGGCACTACTTTCACCGGCGGGGCTTCCGCGACTGTCCTCGCTTTTTCTTCCGGCTCGGTCTCCGGTTACCTCAATGCCCGCGACGGCGCCGTGCAGACCTTGCGTGATCAGCTCGATACCCTCGCGGCACAGATGGTGACGGCGGTGAATGCGGCGTATAATCCAACGTCAGCAGTTGGGTTTAATTTTTTCGATCCCGCCGGTTTGACTGCGGGCACCATTGAAATGGATGCAGCCCTCACTTCTTCGAGCATTCGCGCCGGCACCGGGGCGGCCGGAGAAAATGCCCTCGCGCTGGCCGTGGCAGCCATCGCCAGTCAGGTTTTCTCCACAGGCACCGGCGGTCTGATCAATGGCACGATCGCCAAAGTTTACACCGGTGCGGCCAGCGATCTCGGTCAGGCCCTCTCCACCGTCAACACGCGGCTCGATGATCAGACCGGTCTGGATAAGCTGGTCCGGACCCAGCGCGACAGCGTGAGCGGCGTCTCCCTCGATGAAGAAATGGCCGAATTAGTCCGCTACCAACGCGCCTTCCAAGCCTCCTCCCGGGTTTTCAATATCATCGATGATTTGCTCGATTTGGTCGTCAACCGTCTCGGTAATTAAACCCCACTTCCGCCATGCGCATCGCTACCACCACCGCTTCCGAAAACATCGTCCGTCAGATCCAACAGATCAATACCCAGCAGACGCGACTGCAGTCGCAGGTGGCCAGCGGCCTGCGGCTCACTCAGCTCGAAGATGATCCTGCGGCCGCTGGTCGCGTGCTGACGCTCAACACGGAGCGCCGTGCCATCGATCAATTTGGCAACAATGCTAATCGGGCGCTGGAGATCACTCAGGCGACCTTTAGTAGCTTGATGCAGATCAAGAAAATTTCCGATCGCGCCACGGAACTTGGTACTCTTGGAGCGGGTACCCAAAGTTCCGATCAAACCAATGCCTATGCCTCGGAGCTCGATCAGTTGATCGAGCAATCCGTGCAACAGGCGAACAGTCGCTTGCGCAACGACTATACGTTTGCCGGTACCGCCGTGAATACGGCTCCCTATACGGTAACGCGCGACGTGAATAATAAAATCACTGCGGTGAATTATGTTGGGAATACGAATCAAATTCAGATTCCGCTTTCCGATACAGCCTCGGTCTCCTCCGGTGCCGATTCCGCCACCACGCAGGGCATTGAGAATTTCCTCAATGGTCTCGTCGCGATGCGCGATGCTTTGGCCGCAGGGAATAACACGGCCGTCACGGCCGCCCAAACCGGACTGATCGCGACTGAGGATGTTTTTGTCGCCTCACTCGCGCAGCAGGGCGCGATCGAAATGCGGATTGAGATCAATCAGGCGCAACAGAAAGACCGTTTGCAGAATCTCCAACAACTCATCTCCACGGAGGTCGATGCCGACATGCCGACGACCATCGTCCGCCTCAACCAGGCTCAGCTGGCGTATCAAGCTTCCCTTCAATCTTCCGCCAGTATCATGCGGATCTCACTTCTAGACTACATTAAATAACAAACACCGCTCCCATGAAAGTACTTCCTGATCTCAGACCATCAGACTTCGAGCTGCCACAGCGCAACTCTTTCACCCTCCCGCAGGGCATCATTGGCTTTGGCGATTATACGCACGCTGAAATTCATTATATTCCCGAGCACCTGCCGTTTCTCTGGCTCAAACTCACCAAGGATAAAGAGGCCGACGGACTGCATTTCATTGTGATCGAACCGGCGGGTTTCATTCCCGGCTATGAGCCCGAATTGTTTGACGAGGATGCCTCCAGCCTCGATCTGCAGGATCCCTCTGAAGTCATGCTCTTGAATATTGTTACGATGAGCAGTCAACAGCCGGTGGAGGCCAGCGTAAATCTCGTCGGCCCCATCGTGGTGAACCGCCGCACCCAGATCGGCCGGCAGCTCGTCGTTTCCAATTATCAACGCTACAGTGCACATCATCCCCTGGCCGACGTCTCCCAACAAGAGGCCCGCGCCACCGCCTGAAAAAATCACCCGTCATGCTTGTACTATCCCGCAAAACAAATGAGGCGATTCTCATCGGCGATTCCATCGAAATCCGGATCAACCGCATCGAAGGCGATGTGGTGAAGATCGGCATCATCGCCCCTCGGGAGATTTCCATCTTCCGCAAAGAAGTGTTGACCGCCATCGCGGCCACCAATCAGGCCGCCGCCTTCAAGCCCACTTCTGCGCAGTCTCTCCCCAATTTACCGAAAATCACTCGGGCCAAGGATTCGGCCCCCGTTTCACCCGCCATGGATGGTGCCCCTCGTCAGACCACTGCCGAACTGGCCAAACCTGCCTCCGACACACCGAGAAACTCGGCGAAGGCTACTGCTGCTTAATTAAACACCTCCAACCCGCACTACCATGAGCGTCATCAATACCAACATCACGGCTATCGCCGCTGCCCGCAATCTAAACGCCAGCCAGGAGATGCTCGGTCGCTCTCTGACCCGGCTCTCCTCCGGCTCCAAGATCGTCAATCCCTCCGACGATGCCGCCGGTCTCGCGGTGTCCGAAAAACTCGGTGCGCAGAACCGCCGCATCAAGGCCGCCGTCACCAACGTGCAGAATACTATTTCTTACACGCAGACCGCCGACGGTTTCATGAGCGGCATGACGAAGATTCTCTCTCGCTTGAGCGAACTCGCGATCTTGGCGAAAGACGTCACCAAAAACTCCACGGATGTTGCCCTCTATCAACAAGAGTTCACCGCCCTCCAAGATCAGCTTCGTGCGACGGTCGGTGGTTCAACGACTGAAATCGGTGGCACCGCCGCGATAGCAGCTCCCCTCGGGGCCTTCAACGGCATCACGCTCTTTGGCTCCAGCGCTACCGGCCTCATTGTCACCATTGGTCAGGCCGTGGGACAAGAGATGACCATCGGTCAGACCAATCTCCGCGATGGCGCGATGGGGACTATCATCGGGCAGTCGAGTGGCGGAGTTTACAATCGAAGCATTAGCGATTCCAGTACGATTGGAGACATCACGGCCGCGATTCAAGATGTCGCCACCGAACGCGCCTCACTTGGTGCGTCGCAGTCCCGGCTCGAACTCGCGGCGACGACCTTGCAGGTGGAATTCGAGAATCTCGGCGCCGCCATCTCGCGCATCCGTGACGTCGATGTCGCCGAAGAATCCACGCAGTACGCCAAGTACAATATTCTCGTTCAGTCAGGCACTGCGATGTTGGCGCAAGCCAATCAAACCCCGCGAACCGTCCTGCAACTCCTGCAAGGCCAGTAACGCCAGTAGAAGTTTAATCGATTCGAATCCACGCCGTTCCCGCCAGGAGCGGCGTTTTTGGCCATCCGCCAGTCGGCCAATGCCGCCCCCGGACGGCCGTACCCGATTAATCGTTCTCATTTCATTCTCCTGCTCGTTCTCGCGATCAAACCGCTTTGCCTCGAAGAGAACGATTACGAGTAAGAGAACGAGAATGATTCAGCCCCCCGAATAGCGGCGTCCTTCCCTTAGTCATGTTGAAGCGCAGCGACAACGCGGTTCAACAACAACGCGGACTCCGCCGCCATGCCAAGCTTGCGGTCACCCTCCCTCTCCTTCTCCCTTTCACTCTCACTTCTTCACTTTCCGCCCTTGATATTCTGCCCCACCACCTTAATTCAACTCACCAGTCTGCCCATTGCCCAGCCCCCGGCCCGACCAGACAGTTTGTCAACATTCAACACGTGACCCCTTCTGAATTTCCCCTCCGTCTTTCCTTAACCGTTAAGGGGCGACCGGAAGATCTTCCGGGGCCTTGGGGGAAACGGTGAAGGCGATTTTATCGACCACAAACGCCGGGCTGCGGTAGCCGAGGACGACCTCGTAGACTCCGGCCTGTGGCAAGTAGGTCATCACCCCTTTCTGCTTAATGTTTTGGGGCGTATGCCCGCCGGGTCCCTTGGGGAGCGACCACCAGCTGAGGCCCTTGCCGTGGGAGCGGATGCCATCGGGCCGGGTGACGTTGTCCGAACCGTAGAGCAGCGCGCCGCCGACGGTCACGTGGACGTCGTTGGTGGAGGTATCTTTTAGCACATTGCCCTTAGCGTCGACAAAGCCGACTGTCGGGCGGCAGCGCAGATGGACGTAGCGCACGCCCGGCTCGTTGAAACGCACGCGATACGTCATGCGCTCACCCACGACCGAGCGAATGACCGTGGCTCCCGCTTCCTCGAAGCGTTCCCATGCGCCGCTGCCGCTTTCGGCTTCGATCATGACGACGCCGTCGCGTTCGGAATGAGTGGGCTCTCCGGCAGCCGGGGCCGGCAAAGGGGCGGGGAAAATCACTGCGGCGGCCGCGACAACTTCAGTTTGGGCGCGAGCGCCCAACGGCATCAGGAAAACGGCCGTGAGGGAGAGGAGGAGTGTTTTGTTCATCGCCTGAGAGCGAAAAATCACGCCGCTGCGTTGTCAAACCTCTAATCTGAGGGCGAATGCAGAAGCACCGCCTATTCACCAAGGACCGATTTTATACATTTCTCGCCCGGTCCATTTAACGTGAACCTGATTTTTTCACTCTCAAGCCGCAGTAATTCCCGTGGATGAAAATTTTTTTCACCAGTGGGTTCTCTCAAGCAATGTATGCTGGATTTCAGTAAGTTACGGCGTATTCAGAAGGGGTCACGTGTTGAATCTTGACAGGCACCTTGATCAGTTGCTTTCGCCGCGTTCGCAATGAACCAGCGGCGCAGCTCGTGCCAGCAACACGGTTGCGACTGCTGAAAGCTGACGGAAGGCGTCGGCTGAGCGTGGCGATGATTGCAAGACTGACGCCCTGCTTGTTGCCGCTTTCGCTCTGGTCGTATTATTTGCCGAAGGGGGGCGCATAAGGATTTTTGCGGACTGTCCGCGCGGACATCGCATTTCGTGGACGATCCGAAGGAGTCACTTGATTGGCTTCATTGGTAGAGGTTGGCTAGGCCGATATTTTTGTGGCCGCCGGGCATTCCACGCTGTAACACTGCAATCTTCCCCTCTCCCGATACAGGCCTCTCCCTCCTCGCGTTGCTCTCCTCGCTTGCTCCGTAGTGGAGCGTGAGTTGGGGCATCTTTCAGCCGTGGGATGCCGGATTGTGGATGCGCGGTATCTGGATATGGGGCTGCATGATCGCCCTGACGTGCTCAGGGCGCGACTGCAGGCGGAAATTGATCAGGTGTCTGTGCGGGACGATTTGGACGCCGTCGTCCTCGTCTACGGCTTGTGCGGGTGCGGCACCGCAGGGCTCGCGGCCCGTCGATACCCACTGGTGATTCCACGGGCGCACGATTGTGTGACGCTGTTTCTTGGGAGCAAGGAGGCGTACGTCGAGCGCCAGGGCCTGTGTCCGTCCGGCTTTTAATACACTCCCGGCTGGAATCGCGGGAAGCGGGTGCCGGGGCCGGATAAAATTGAGGCGCTGAAGGCGGAGTTGTCCCAGCGCTATGACGCCGACGATGTCGCCTTTCTGCTGGAGAGTGAACAGGGTCTTTGGGCGCATCACGACACGGCGGTGTACCTCGACCTGGGAACCGACGACGCGGAGGAGGCGGCAGACTATGCGCGCCGCTGCGCCGACTGGTTGGGTTGGAAATTCGAGCGGCTCAAGGGCGATCCCTCTTTGCTGACAGCGCTTTTAACCGGAGACTGGGACAGTCAGCGATTTTTGATCGTGCCGCCGGGGGCGCGGATCGGTCACAGCGCCGACGCCGCGATACTCAGGGTGGACGCGTGAAAGGCCCGATTCAATTGACCCTCCACAGGGAGGACGGCCCGCCGATGGTCTGGCGGTTGGCGGAGTCCGCTCGTTCCTTGGCTCGGGAATTGGGGCACCGCGGTTTCGCCCTCAACACGCGTTGCGGGGAACGCGGACTTTGCCGGGGTTGCGAGGTTGAGGTGCTGGAGGGCTCGGTTGAAGAGGACGGCGTGGCCCGGCTGGCACCCGCTCGGGTGCGCGCGTGTCGCTGCCTGCTCGTCGAGGCGGCTGAAATTCATCTTCCGAAACGTTCTCTTCTGGAAAACCGGCCTCAGGTGGAGGATTCCTTTGTGGTCCTGGTGCCGGTTCGGGTTTGTCCGGCCTTTGAGTGGATCGCGGGCGTGCGGGATGTGGCGTTTGCGGTGGACATCGGCACCACGACGGTTGCCCTGATGCTGCTCGAATACCCGTCGGGAAAGTGTCTGTCCAAGGCGGGTGCCTTCAATGCCCAGATCAGTCAGGGCGATAACGTCATCACCCGGATCGAAGCATCGGGTACATTGAGCGGCAGGGAAAGCCTGAAGAGGGCGATTCTACAGGACACGCTGGAACCGCTTTTGCGGGAGGCGTGTCGCAGTGCGGGCGTTTCCGTGGACCGCCTCGCCGGCGGTTGCGTGGCGGGAAATACGACGATGTTGCACCTGCTGTGTGGAGTGGATCCGACGCCGATGGGTTTTGCGCCGTTTACTCCGGGATTTCTCGACGCGAGACGCACGTGGTGCGCGGCGCTGGGCTGGCGCGGTCCGGCGGGAGAGGTTCCGGTTCAACTTCTGCCGTCTGACCCCTTATTCACTCGCCTTCGGATCGTCCCCACCGGACTGGAGCGACAACGGAGCGCAAGGAGGAAGCAGGGCGAGTGTCAGCTGTGCTGGCGCGAGACGTGCCGCTTGGATCATTGATGACGTTGCGAACACTGCTGATCGGGGTGTTTGTCAAAATTCAACACGTGACTCCTTCGGATCGTCCAAGAAAGGTAAAGGGTACAACATGACCCTTTTTCAGCCTCCAAAGTTTTACCCCTTCGGATCATCCCGTTCTTTACGGACGTTGCGAGCAGGCGATTATAACAATTTCAACCTGACCCCTTTTTCAGCTTCCTACCAGTTGGATCGTCCGTTGCCTTCGCCAATTCAGCGTCAAAAGCTGCCCTGATGCGCTGCAATGTTTTGAGCCGATCCAACGCCTCATCTTGATCGTAGGAGTTCACGATGTGCTTCGCCAAGTCGGCCAGCATAATTCCCCAAGCGCCGGGATCGCTCCAGACCCCGACCCGCAAACTTACATGCTGCTCTTTGTTCGCTATCCATACCCGCAAAAGCTCAAAGGACTTTGGATCGGCTTTCGCTGCATCCGGGATTAAAAGTTGATCGCCCTGAGCCATGGTTAATTTGAGTAGGCCACACCAAAATCTTCCCGCTGGTGCGAGTAGTGGCGACGATTTTGAAACGAGACGCGTGCCAAGTTTTTTTGCCGCATCAACGGCGCAAGATCACCGTCCACGATGTTCGTGGATTCGTAAAACAGCACCGACTCTAAGCCATCGAAGTTTTCTAACGGCTTCAAAGACGCGATGGCTCCATCGTTATTAAGATGAAGTTTTCTGAGCCGTAGCAGATGGCTCACCTCGTCAATCGAGGTGACGGCCCGGCAGGTGTGTATCTCCAGCTCTTCAAGAGCGGCCAATCCTTCAATGCCGGCAAGCGAGGTGAGTCGCTTCAAATTCCCCAACCTCAGCGAACGAAGATCACTCAACTTTAGAAGCCCATGCAGGGTCTCAACCGGGGCATTCAAAATCGCCAACGACTCCAATCTCTTGAGCCGCCCAAACGGCTCCACGTCCTTGCCGCTATAACGATTAACGAAAAGTTTTTTCAGTGTTCCACAGTCAAACAGCGACGTAGCTTTCGGACGCCACTCCAACGCACATTCTTCGAGGTATGGGAACGCCGCAAACTGGAGTTCCGTCTTGCAGTAGGTTATCACCTCAAGCGCGCGCAGTTCGCGCAAAACGTGGATCGGTTCCACCGAAGAGATCGTGAGGTCGATAATCTTCAAGGAGCGCAATCGTGGAAACGCTGACAAGAAAGCGAGCGTATCCCCGCGCCATCCCTTCGCATGGTTCAGCTCGATTTCGGCAACGGCCTTCTCCTGTAAATAACGCCCGATGGCTTCCGACCATGCTGAAGTCAGCACGGCCCGAAGCCCGTAAGCGCCGCTTTCGATGGAAACACCCGTGATCATTGCGGCCCACCCGGCAGCAGATGCTGTCGCGCCGGGCCAATCGGGTTCTTGATGTTCTCCAGATTCTTGACGCCACCGAGCTGGTTAATTCGTAACTGCTCGGCGATTTCACGAGCCCTTCTTCCGTCTAGAACCTCCGTCGTTTGGACGGCATTCCCCGGCGGCAGCTTGCCCGATGCGATGTGCTGTTCGAGACGAGTGGCAATGTTCCCGGATTGACCAACGTAGGTCTTACCCGATGCGGCCGAGAATTCATATATTCCCTGGCCTGCACGGGCCGCTGTTGTCTCTGCGGCATTAAAAATTCCGGAGGCGTCGTAGGTGTAGTTTTGTGAGTTGGGGGCGTTGGCTTGGGCCTGAGGGCGAATGGATCGGGGGCGGCTGGGAATGTAGTCGGTGGGCGAGTCAG
>Ga0105049_10000316_pt1 | contig 50751 bp, 39 predicted proteins | sample MAT06_FD_78087 | JGI IMG/M metagenome (GOLD analysis project Ga0105049, IMG submission 78087) | Freshwater microbial communities from Lake Fryxell liftoff mats and glacier meltwater in Antarctica - MAT-06 | ecosystem: Environmental > Aquatic > Freshwater > Ice > Liftoff microbial mat | place...
GCCGACAGTGTCAATTTGGGTTACATCCGCCAGTTGGAAAACATGGACACGGCATCGCTGGGTTACAGCTCCTACTGCTTTTTGCACGCCATGCAAGCCGGATTGTATTCGCCAGCCGAGCCGACGGAAGAAACACAAAAAATATACGAATATTTTGCCGAAGATAGTGTGCTTTTCCCCCTTGCCCGGTCAATGGACTATGCAGGACCGCAGGGATTCTGGAAAAACGAAGCATACACCACGATGAATCTGTGGCCGCTGCTGGGCAAATGCATGGCGGCAGGTCTGCCCGTTTACGGCATTTACGGCAAAGAAGACGGCCTGTATTCCCGGGCGCATGTTCGGCGCTTAGAACAGTATTTAGGCGAGGCAAATCTGACCTATCTGGACCATTGTTCGCACAACCCCTTTGTTGATCAGCAGGCTATCTTTTTGGCCTTGATGCGAGGATGGTTAACACCATAACTTTTGTTGTTATCAAGATAATATTATAAGTTATGGTTTGGGCACTAACAACACCCCCCCCCAGGCTGGCAACAACCGGAATCGGATGAAAGGGCAGCAAGGCTCACTTTGGACTTGTGACTGGCCTGTCGCGCTGTTGCAGGCATTTTATCTGCGGGAATGCCGCATTGATCTTTAGCCAGACAGTCCGTTCGCTTGGCTACTAATCGGAATGCGTTGCCCTCAAATTCCAATTGGTATCGCCCAATGGTTTCTGCCTGATACTCAACCTCTACTTCTAAATCCTCCAGCGGACCTAAGGTTTGTTCAGAAAGTTCGATGATCCGCAAAAGTTTTTGGGGCTTCAGCCGGTGATCTTCATCCTGGGCCACCCAAAGTTGGAAGTTGACCTGGCGCTCCTTGCGGGCTGTTCCACCGCAGTCGATAAAGTGCCGGGTAATCAAGCCTACTTCCGTCACGTGAAAATGGTCAGGCACGCGGTCACCGTTGTCTAAAACAAAGGGCAAATCCAACATAGCCTCCAGGTGATCTTTAACGGCAGACAGTTTCATCGCAAAATGGTGTTTAATGATTAAGGAAAGACGGCGTCAGTTCGGTGACCCTGTATCACCCAAACGGTATATTGCAATATTACGATGAATAAATCGGAATCACAACCCTACCGGACAGCTATCCATCAATTTTCTCAGCGCTATCCACCAATTTTCTCAGCGCTATCCACCAATTTTCTTAGCGCTATCCATCAATTTTCTCAGCGCTATCCATCAATTTTCTCAGCGCTATCCACCAATTTTCTCAGCGCTATCCACCAATTTTCTCAGCGCTATCCACCAATTTTCTTAGATTTAAAAACAAGTGAACGTTTTGAACGATAAAAATAAACTTATTTAATATCTATAAATCACCTTAATTATGAGAACCACCTTACCCTTTCTAGTCCTGTTTTTGGCTGCTGCCAGCCTGAACGCCCAGTTTTGGACAACCGCTGTTTCTACCTCACCAAACCCGGCAACGGCGTGTGGGCCGTTCAATTTGGTCATTGACGGCAACAAACCCGCCACTAATTACAGCTTGACCACAGCAACCGCATTGGTGGTAGGCAGTACCATCAACGTGACCGTGGTCTACACTTCCGCCGGCATTGGTTTGCCTGCCATTACCCCGGTCAACTACAACGTGCCCGTGGCGACCGTTCCCGCAGGTACTTATACGGTCAATGTCGATTACACGGCTGGAGGCAACCTGGAAATCTCCACCTGGACCATCACCGTAGACCCATGCACCACTACTCCGTGCAGCCAGGCCCCGTCTGGCCTGACCAGCAACGCGAATCCCAACGGAAGCGTTGCCCTAGCCTGGTTACCTGTTAGCGGTTCCATCGCGTGTCGTATCCGGGGCAGGCTGTCCGGCGCGATCGCCTGGGCAACCACATCACCAGTATTCGGAATCGAGCCTACGAGCTACATCATCCCCAATGCCGTTCTGACGGACGGCGCGACGTATGACTGGCAAGTTCAGTGCGCCTGCAGCCTCAGTCCAATTTCGATCACTGGCTGGTCGGCAACGGCAAACTTTACCGCACCAACACTCCGCCAGGCAGCTGCATCGGCCCTGCAAGTTTTCCCCAACCCTGCTACAGACTGGCTGCAGGTTGCCTCTGCACCCGCAAACGAACCCTTTGAAATTATTGATATTCTCGGACGCAGCGTTGAGCGCGGCATGATCAACGGACCCATTGGGGTCCAAAACCTGCCCACCGGCTGGTACACCCTTCGCATCGGCGAACACACCACGAGTGTGCCGTTCTTAAAGAGCGAAGAAGGAACCTTCGTCCCATAAAAAAACCCGGCTCAATGGCCGGGTTTTTTTGCTCCCCAGGTAGGACTCGAACCTACGACCTACGGATTAACAGTCCGACGCTCTAACCAGCTGAGCTACTGAGGAATACGAACCCCTTGCTTTCACAAGGGACAGCAAATGTACACCAGCATCGGTTTTTGTGCAATGGGGAGGCAGAAAATTGCCGGGGAAGGGCCAAAAGTGCCTTGAACAGCCACAGGGCTTAGTACCCATTTGCCGTACCTTTGCGCCGTCAAAACGGGCCGGAGGCCCAAACCTTTTAAAGACCCGCAAACCCCGAGTGTAAATGAAGACTGTTGTTGTCGGTACTGTTGCCTTTGATGCCATTGAAACGCCTTTTGGCAAAACTGACCGCGTGGTGGGTGGTTCAGCTACCTACATCAGCCTGGCAGCCAGCTATTTCAGCAAGGAAATTGGGATTGTATCGGTGGTGGGCGATGATTTTCCGCAGGAAATGATTGCCATTTTTCACCTTCGCGGCATTGACACGGCGGGCATGGAGGTCAAGGCAGGCCAGAAATCGTTTTTCTGGTCCGGCAAGTACCACATGGACATGAACAGCCGCGACACGCTGGTCACCGACCTGAATGTGCTGGCGGATTTCAACCCGGTTTTGCCGGCCAACTACCGGAAAGCGGAGTACCTCATGCTCGGCAACATTGATCCGAATTTGCAGATTCAGGTCATTGAGCAGATGAACAAGCGGCCGAAGCTGATCGTCATGGACACCATGAATTTTTGGATGGACGTGGCGCGCAAACCGCTGGATCGCGCCATCAGCATGGTGGATGTGCTGACCATCAACGATGAAGAAGCCCGGCAATTGTCGGGGGAATATTCGGTGGTCAAAGCAGCCAAGGCCATCCTGAAGCGCGGACCCAAGTACCTGATCATTAAAAAAGGCGAACACGGCGCCCTCATCTTCCACGGCGACTTTGTGTTCTTTGCCCCTGCCCTGCCTTTAGAGGAGGTCTTTGACCCCACGGGTGCCGGCGACAGCTTTGCCGGTGGATTCCTCGGCCATTTGGCCCGTTCCGGCGATATTAGTTTTTCCAGCATGAAGCGCGGAATCATTTTCGGATCGGGAATGGCTTCGTTCTGCGTAGAGAAGTTCGGTCCGGAGCGCTTGTTTGATCTGACCCAGGCCCAAATTGACGACCGTATGCACTCGTTCATTGACCTGGTCCAGGTGGACATCGAGTTGGTGGGGTAAGTACAGCCCCAACCCCTAGCCATACTCTTGGATTTGCGATAAAAGCCTTGGGCAGCCTCGTGGCTTTCCTTATCTTGAGGAAAAGAGGCTCCTTGTTGAACGTTTTTGGCCGTATTCTGCTGGTGCTGATCCTTGGAATAGGGCAGGCCAGTTCCCAAACCCTGTCGCTCAGTGAGGCAGGCACCCTTTCGCCGGTATTGTCGGAAACTTCCGGCTTGGAAACCTCGGGAACTGATGGCTATTGGACCCACAACGATTCAGGGGGGCAGCCTAAACTTTACCGGATAAACGCCAGCGGCATGCTGGAGCGCACAGTTCATGTGTCGGGGGCCACAAATATGGATTGGGAGGATTTGACGCGCGATGCGGCTGGCAACCTTTACATCGGTGATTTCGGCAACAACAGCAATTCCCGCACGGATTTAACCATTTACAAAGTACCCGATCCGGACGCTTCGCTTTCAGACACCGTGGCGGCAGTGACCATTCAGTTTCACTATCCCGAGCAGTCGGCCTTTCCCCCACCCCCTGCCCAACTGCAGTGCGACCTGGAGGCCATGGTGCACTTGAACGGGAACCTGTTTCTCTTTACCAAAAACCGCAGCGAACCTTTTAGCGGTTACACCCGCATGTACCGCGTACCGGACGCGCCCGGCACTTACGCCGCGCAACTGCTGGACTCTTTCTATGCCGGCCCAGGACCGGCACTAACTGACTGGATCACCGCTGCCGACATCAGCCCCGACCGCCAGAAATTGGTGCTGCTCAGCTACAACAAACTGTGGTTATTTCCTTGCCGCAACGGCCGGCCGCTCTTAAGCGGCGCAGCCGTGAGTATCCCATTTAGCGGCGGTACTACGCTGAAAGAAGGCGTGGTCTTTACCGACAACCAGCGCGTTGCCATAAGCGACGAAGCCCTTTCCACCTTTTTGCCGCCCCGGCTCTACACTGCCGATCTGGGACCCTGGATTCCGATCAATTGCTGCGAAAAACCCGCCGGGCTGCGAGCTGTCCCAGCAGGCAGCAACAAACTCAGATTCATCTGGCAAGCCGTTCCCGGCGCAGACGGTTACCGCGCCCGAATTAGGGGGAATGACGGCAGTCTGGCTCAGCGAACGGGTTCGGACACCACGCAGTTGTTCTCCGGGCTAACGCCTGGACTTACGTACCAAGGCTTTGCACAGGCTCGCTGTGGCAACCAGGTGTCGGCTCCCTCGGATACCATAACATATAGTCTGTTGCGTTTGGCCTCAAGCCAACACGCTGCAAAGAACAAACAAGCCTCCATCACACTGCTTTGCTCGCCTTACCGGGAATGCTGGCTGGACCATGGTACTTCCTCTGGCGTCTTGCAACTGATTAATGCAAATGGGGCCATCACAATTAATCAGCAGATCTCACCACAACAAATTATACGCTTGGAGTCGCTTCCTGCCGGATGGTATGCCTGGATGTTTACCCCGGATGGAAGTTGCCAGCACGAAGCCCCAGCAATGCGAGCAACGGCTGGCTCATGCTGGTTGCCTTGAGAAAAATGCAACCCGGATTGGCAGCACGCCAGGCTAAGCCGAAACAACTATCCGCGGCCTTGAATTGGGTAATCCGAAAGCTTATTTTGAATGGCGTATCGCACCAGCCCCGCTGTATTCCGTGAACCTGTTTTCACCAGCAGATTCTTGCGGTGGGTTTCTACGGTATGCGGGGAAAGCTGAAGGAAATCTGCAATTTCCTGGGTGGTGTATTCATCCAAAATCAACTTGAGGACATCATGCTCCCGACTGGTCAGAGTTGCGGGTCGTGCTGTACGCTTTTCTGTTGAAAGGTCGGGACTATTCTGCGAAACATGAAGGGGCATTTCCCGGTCTTTATAGTACAGTCCGCCACTGTGCACTTGCTGGATTGCGTAGAGCAAAGTTTCTGAATCACAGTCTTTGAGCAAGTAACCGTTTACACCAATTTTCATGAGCATTGGTATGAGGCTGGGCGGATTAATTCCAGAAAGAATCAGCAAAGGAAGTCGTGGATACTTTTTTCGAATTTCGGACACCATCTGCAGGCCCGCTTCAAGCGTTAGGTCAAAATCAATTAAAAGCAAGTCAGCACCATAATAAATCATACGCTCGAGGCACTGGGATTCATTGCTGGCCGTAAAGGCAATTTCAATCTGGGGTTCTCGACCCAAAAGAGCCTTCATTCCGTCTTGTTCCAATCGATGTTGGTCCACCAATCCAATTCGAATAGTTTCAATAATAGTCTTCATTTGATTGCCGATTTGCATAACACTGAGTATGGTAAACCTAACAAAGTTTTCTTAATAATAACTACGTGATGAAAAATTATTTCCATTAATACGAAAGTAAGGGGCCAGAAGTCCATGACACGGGGATTTTCGGCGTCAATTTATGTAACTAAATATTTATTTCAAGTGCGGACTTACAGTTCCTTTAGCTGAATACCACCAAGTGAATGTCTCTATTCGGAGGGCAACAAACGCCCAACAACCGGGAGACGGGAAAACACTAATTCAGTATGAGGGGCTTCAAGCAGCTCCTCGGTCAAATCCTGACCCGCCCAATGCAAGCCATAGTGAAGCCCGCCGCGCCACAGGCGGCTGCCACTGGCATCGTAAACAATTCCCCGGTAGGCTACCCATATTTCGGGCCGGTCACTGCCATTGCGAAGCGAAAGCGCATTGCGGGAAATTACAGGCAGCTCGTCTGGCGTTAAAAGCTCTTTCATACGCTGCGCTGGTCAACACCAAAAGTGATAAATCCAGTCTTCGCGCTCCAGTTTGTAGCCCATGGCTTCGTAGAACGCACAGGCACCCTCATTTTCAGCTTGCGTGGTTACTTGTGCTTCGCGGTAATCCCGATTGATGGCCCAAACCAGCGAGGCCCGCACTAAATCACCGGCCATTCCCCGGCCCCGGTAAGCCGCTTCGGTGGCCAGCAACCCAATATCCGGGCGTCCCCTATGAAGTCCTATGGTAAGCAACGCCCGCTTTTTTCCAAAATCTTCTATAAACAAAACCTCCTCAGCAAAAGACCGATTCACTGAATTGCGAATCCAAGTCAGGTAAAGCCGTTTAAACGCTTGTTCGCCAAAACGCGTGTCGCGGCGAAAACGGGAATGTTCTCCAGCCGCCAACGCCAGCGCTTCCATGTCGGTGTCTGGCATTGGCTTTCGGTAACTCTCAATAAACCAATTGACGATCAGGTCAGCAGGGTCGATTTCCTCAAGATTATGCACGTAAATGCGCTTGCGATCCATCAGTGCACCGCCAACGCTGGCGGCAGCCTCTGCATTTTCTGATTCTGGCCTGGCTGCCCAATAAAGCAAACGGTAGCCTTCGTTGCGAGCCTGTTCTAACGTGCGCCCAAGGTCCACAGCTTGCATGCGTACCGGCAAAATTTTACCCACAGGATAACCAAAAAATCGGCTGTCCCAATCCAGCGAACTGTAAGGATTTTCCATGGTCCCGACGAAGATAATTGCTTTTGGTAGGCCTGGCGGCGAACTTTCTATCTTTGGCCGGTGCTGCAAGTATCCCACCTGACCAAAGCCTACGGACCCATCCAGGCAGTGAACGGAATTTCGCTGTGTATTGAGCGCGGTGAATGCTATGCCTTACTCGGTCCCAATGGGGCGGGAAAAACCACCACCATCAATTTGCTGAGCGGTTTGTTGCTTCCCGACTCCGGCCAGGTGAGCATCAACGGCTACAATCCGGTCAAGGATCCCCTGCTGGTTAAAGCCTCCATCGGAGTTATTCCGCAGGAAATTGCCCTGTACGATGAACTGACTGCCCGGCAAAACCTACACTTTTGGGCCGGGCTCTACAACATTTCCCCCGCTGAAATCAGGCGAAGGGCTGACGCCGCCCTGGAGCGAATTGGACTCAAAGACCGGGCAGACCAGCCGCTCCATACCTTTTCAGGCGGCATGAAACGCCGCATCAACATCGCAGCCGCCATCTTGCATCGACCGGTGATCCTTTTTATGGACGAACCCACCGTGGGCATTGATCCACAGAGCCGGATTCACATCTACGAGCTCATAGACGAATTGCACCGCGAGGGCATGACCATTCTGTACACCACACATTATATGGAGGAGGCCGAAAAGCTCTGCGACCGGATCGGCATTATGGACCTGGGCCTGCTGGTAGCGGAGGGCTCGTTGCGCCAGCTCCGCGATCGCCTGCCCAACCAATCCCGAATTCATTTGGAAACCCGCGGCCTGACCCCGGAGGTTGGCGTGCAATTGCAACACTTGTACGGAGATAGAATTGCCATTGGCGAAGAGCAGGTCTGGCTGAGCCCAACGTTGGTGCACCGGGACATCGCGGAATTGGTGCGCCACTGCGGTGAATTGCACGTAGATATCCAGCATTTGGAGGTTACGGAGGCCGACCTGGAAGCGGTCTTTCTGGAACTCACTGGCCGAGCCTTGCGCGACTAAAGCCCGAAAACACTATGGTTCGCACTATTCTGCACTTGGCCCGAAAGGATCTTCTGCTCTTTCTCACAGATAAGCGAGCCATCGCCCTGACCTTTCTGTTGCCGGTGGCGATGATCACTATCTTTTACTTCGCCTTTGGAGGATCACCCGATGACGGCAACAATCCTGTGGTAGCCCTAATGCTGAGCGACATGGACTCCACAGAAGCGAGCCAGCGTTTTGTGGGGGAATTAGACTCGCTAAAAGGGCTGCGGTTAGACCGGGCCACCAGCGAAGCCGGGAGCCGCAACGCCGTTGCCGAAGGCAAACGCGTCGCCGCCCTCATCATCCATCCGGGCTTTGGCGATTCACTGGCCCGGGGTAGCAGCCTGCCGTTAGAAGTCATCTATGACAGCGGCCGGCCCATGGAATTCGGCATTCTTTCGCAGTTGCTCTACGCGGCAGTGGGCAATTTCGCCGGCGAGAGCCAGGCAAAAGCACGCGCCAAAAAGCAAATGATGGAAACCTTTGGCATGGACGAGGCAACGGTGGAAGGGCTTATGGCGCAGATGAACGGCAGGGCTTCGGATGCCCAATCAGCGCCTCCCTTTACTGTGCAGGAGGTGGTCGGCGAGCGCGACAACGACTTTTCGCTCATTCAGGCTGTGGCGGGAACAGCGGTCATGCTGTTGTTGTTTAGCGTAGCCGGTATGGGGTCAGGATTGTTGATGGAACGAGAGGCCGGTACGCTGAAGAAACTCTTGTACGCGCCCATTTCTCCGATTTCCATTTTGGGAGGAAAATTTGCTTCTACGTTGATTCTTTCCGTAGCGCAGCTCCTGCTGATGTTTGTTTTTGCCGCGCTGGCCTTTGGCCTTGACCTGAGCCGCAATCTGCCGGCGCTGGTGCTGATGATTGTCGCAACGGCTGCGGTCTGCGCCAGTCTGGGCATGATGTTGGCTTCCGTTTCGCGCTCTCGCAAGCAGCTTGATGGCTTTTCGACCATTTTGATTCTGACCATGTCTGCCATTGGCGGCAGCATGATGCCCGTCGTGTTCATGCCCGTACTCTTTCAAAAACTGGCGGTGGGCACCGTCAATTATTGGTCCATTCAGGGTTTTTACGACATCTACTGGCGCAACCTGCCCATCACGGCCGTGCTGGACAATGCGGGTGTGCTCTTGGGCTTAGCGGCGCTGATGATGGGCGTTTCCGCCTACTTTTTCAGGCGCAATCTGGTTAGGCTACTGTAGGTCGAAGGGCCATGGTTTTTCATGGCAACAGGGCGAGGTCAGGCCGACGCAGACGCATCGCGCGCACCAGCTTTCTTCCTGTTTTTTGGCACATAATCCCGCGCGTCATACCGGGCAAGTGCAAACAAAAATCCGAATGCTTCGGCGTCGTTTTTGCTCAATGACTTGTGGTGCACCTTGTGCGCCCGAATAATGCGCTTCATATAGCGGCTGGCCGGCTTGAAATTCATCTTGATTCTGCGGTGCACGATCACATCGTGAAAGACCATGTAGGCAATGCCATACCCCGTGATGCCCGCGCCCAACCAGAACCAAAAAGTTGACGGCCCGCCGCCGAACACCATCAGCAGCACGGCAGGGCTGGCAAAAAAGAAGGCGAAAAGGTCGTTGCGCTCCAGCGGGTGATCATGGGGCTGGTGGTGGTCGCGGTGCAGGACCCAAAGCGGGCCATGCATGATGTATTTGTGGGTGAGCCAAGCCACCCCTTCCATGCCGAAAAGGCCGATTAAAAAGGCGGTGATTGCCGTAATAACCATCATGGCGCAAGAACTGGTTTGGCGGCGCGGGCCCGCATCCATTCAAACAAAGTAATAGGCAATAAAAGCATGGTCAGGCTGTAAAAAGCATCTTCAAACGGGATGGTGCCCATGCGAATGCCCAAGTTATGGGCATCACTGTACCATACCACCGGTTCCGGGGTAAAGCTACCCGTCAGCGCGCTGTTGACCAGAAAAAACGGGATCAATTGCACCAGAAAAAACAACCCGAAAAAACCGAACCACGAAACGCGCAGCGCGCGAACAACGGCGAGCAACACAGCGGCAAAACCAAACGCACTAAAGGTGTACCAGCGGTCCATGTAGATGAAAGCGACAGCAGCAAAAGTTGCGCTTAAAGCGGCACAGAGCCACCAAAGCCCTTCGCCCGTAGGAATGTTAGGCACATACACTTTCAGCGTTTCATACAAGAACAAACAAGCGTAGGGTATGGCGATGAAAAACAAAATTTCTTCTATCGGCAGACCTGCCAGGCGTGGGCCCATCAGGTAGCGATCGTTGAAGCCCCAAACGCCGTGAGCAGTGAACAGGGCATCCTGGGCCAAAAACAGGGCCGCGTTGATGCCAATGGCCGGCCAAACGAAACGCCATTGCCGGTAAAAAGCCACTTTGCGGTCAAAACTCAGGGCAAGCGGAAAGGCGATAACGGCCAGATCCAGGATGAGGTAAAGGGCGTTCACTGGGTTTGGTTGGTGCCAGCTATTTCTGGCTGAGCAGGTGCCGTTGGGATCCCTGACCTGGATTACAGCAGGCCGACAGCGTTGGTCACGTAGGAACGCGCCAACAGCAGGGCTTTGCGGGGATTAGACACCCGAATGCGCTCCTCGCGAATGCGATTAGCGGGCACGGTGCGGATTTTGGCGAACAACTTCCGGTAGTACATGTATGCCAGGTACACCCCAAAACGCGCTCCATCGGGCAGTTGAACAATGCCGCGATAAGCTTCCGCGAAATCCTGTTCTATTTCTTTTTCAATCCGGGCTTTCTCGGCGTCGCTAAAGCGCCCGAAGTCGACTCCGGGAAAATACACGCGACCCAGGTGCTCAAAATCAGCCTGCATGTCGCGAAGGAAATTCACTTTTTGAAAGGCTGCTCCCAAACTGCGGGCCGGAGCGCGCAATTGTTGGTAACCAGGGTCATCGCCGTCGCAGAAGACGCGCAGGCACATTAAACCGACTACTTCGGCAGACCCGTAAATGTATTCTTCGTAGCCGCTGCGCTCATACCGATCCTGGTGCAGGTCTTTTTCCATGGAGTCCAGGAACGCCTCAATGAGCGACCGTTCAATGCCGTAGCGGTTTACCACCTGAACAAAAGCGTGCAGCAGTGGATTGGTACTCAAGCCATCGGCCAACGCCGTCCAAGTGTCTTCGCGCAAACGTTGCAGGAGCAACGCCTGGTTGTGACCGTGAAAGGTGTCCACGATTTCATCGGCCAACCTTACATAGCCGTAAATTCCATAAATAGGATCCCGGAAACGGGAGTGAAGGGACCGGATACCCAGACTGAACGAAGTGCTGTAGCGCTGTGTAATTACCTTGCTGCACGCAAAGGACGCGTTGCGAAAAAGCGCTTTTCCGGAATTCACTTCGGTCGACATAAGGTCATTAAACAAAAGGTGTTAAAAAAGGTTCAGACCGGGAGAGGGAAAAGCGGTCGGTAGGGCAATCAAAAGTAATCCTTTCGGGGGAAAGGGTTTGGCGGCCCTTGGCGACTTCGGCGCGGGGCTAAAAAGGCCGGACCCGGCCCAAAGTTGCTGCTTACCCCCAGCGCAAGTCTTTGAGTGCCTCTCCGGCCACCACTTTGCCCGAAATCAACGAAGGCGGAACTCCCGGCCCAGGTACGGTCAATTGCCCTGCGTAAAAGAGGTTGTCCAGCTTTGGATTCTTGAGCGAAGGCTTGAAAATAGCCGTCTGCATCAGGGTGTTGGCCAGGCCGTAGGCATTGCCTTTGAAGGCGTGGTAGCGGCTTTCAAAGTCGCGGTGGGCAAAGCTGCGCTTGTAGATGACATGATCGCGGATGGGCTCTCCAGCCAGTGCTTCAATCCGGTCCATGACTTTTTGGAACTGTGCTTCGCGGGCTTCATCAGTGTCTTTTAGCGCCGGAGCGACCGGAATGAGAATATATAAGTTTTCGCAACCTTCCGGGGCGGTAGTTGGGTCGGTTCGCGAGGTGACGTTCACGTAAAAAAGCGGCTCGCTGGGCCACTGCGGTTGATCGTATATTTCGCGGGCAAATTCGCTGAAGGGCTGATCGAAGAAAAGATTGTGGTGCAGCAGGTTTTTGACCCTCTTGTTGAGCCCGAGGTAAAAAATCAGCGAAGAAGGGGCCATGACCCGCTTGTCCCAGTATTCGGGTGAGTAACGCCGATACTGGGGCTGCAGAAGCTGTTGCTCCACATGGTGGTAATCCGCCCCGGCAATGACCGCGTCTGCCGCATGGAGTTTGCCGTCCGTTGTGTGAAGCCCGGTCACTTTTCGCCCGGAAACAGCAACCTGCTGCACTTCCTGGTGGTAGTGGAAGGTAACGCCCTGTTCTTCAGCCACGCGCACCATGCCTTTGATGATTTCGTGCATGCCGCCCATAGGGTACCAGGTACCAAGCGCCAGATCCGCGTAACTCATCAGGCTGTAGAGCGCCGGGGTGTTCTGCGGAATGCCGCCGAGAAAGTACACGGGAAACTCCAGGATCTGCTTGACCCGGGGGCTTTGGAACAAACTGTCCACGTGCTTTCGGTAGCTCTTGAACAGGTCCAGTTTGAATAGGCCCGTAAGCAGCTTCAGGTCAAAGTACTCAGTAACCGAGCGCGATGGGCGGTACACCAAATCGTGAATGCCAGCCTGGTATTTGTGCGCTGCTTCCTTGAGAAAGCGGTCCAGGTTAGCGCTGCAGCCCGGTTCAAAACTTTCGAAAAGTTCGAAAAGTTCTTTGCGCTGTGCGGGAACGTCAGTGTAGTCCTGCCGGCCCCACCAGACCCGGTAGCTGGGGTCCATACGCTCCAAATGGTAGAAATCGGCAGGCGTGTGGCCGAAATCGGCAAACCAGCGCTCGAAAACGTCCGGCATCCAGTACCAACTGGGGCCCATGTCAAAGGTGAAACCGGCCTCAGTATACACCGAAGCCCTTCCCCCGGGGCCTTCATTCTTTTCCAATACTTGTACCTCACACCCGGCTTTTGCCAGGTATGCCGCCGCGCTGATTCCGGCAAACCCCGATCCAATGACCACTACTTTCTTGGACATGACTGCGTAATTACAAATAAGGAGAGACATGGTTCAAACGCCTTACAATAATTCCAGTTGAAGGAGTCGAACGCATCTTTCAAAAAGGGTATTTCACAATATCAGATCAAACTCATAAAAAAACTTACATAATTACTAGGTCAGAGAATTTTTATATGCTAGAGTACAGCAATTAACATACCTTCAACAAATTAACGGCACCATACTTGCTATTGTGTTTCAACTCTTCTATTAATTATCTTTTTATAAATCTGCGCTACTGATAAACTGCTCGTTGATTTCAGGTAACGGAATTTCCACAATGACTCAATCCAAAAATTTCACATCAGAAGAGATAAATCATATAGATGCATTAAATAGCTATTTGATTTTAAATACTGATACAGAAAAAGAATACGATGATATCACGCAGTTGGCTGCCAGTGTATGCAATGCTCCTGTAAGCCTACTTTGCTTTTGGGGTGAAAATGAAAAGTTTTTAAAGTCGCAGCACGGACTGACAAACCTGCAAACTCCATTTGACCAGCTGGACCTTGATTTTGCTTATAATTCGACACAAGATGTGCTCATTATAGAGGATGCAAAGAATGATAAACGTTATGTGGACACATCTGTGGCTGCCTCCAACTCAGCCTTAGGATTTTATGCTGGGGCACCGCTGATTACGCCGCAAAACATTTGCATTGGAATTCTCTGTGTAATTGATAGTAAATCTAGAACATTAACGGAAAAACAGATCGCTTCACTTAATGCATTGGCCAATCAGGTAATTCAGTTACTGGAATTGCGCAAAGCGAGGAAAGAAATTGAAAAAAAGTGCGGAATTGAAAAAAAATTCCGTGCACTGGTAGAAAACGGTGCGGATGCTATAATCATCGTTCGCGCAGACACCACCATCACCTATGCTTCTCCCTCTATCACTAAAGTACTGGGCTATACAGAAGAAGAAGCGCTAAAACTGAACTTACTCCAAGTATTGCATCCAGATGATGTGGACGCGATACAAGAAAAGTTTGCTGAAGTTATGAATCGGCCTGGAGGGTCCATACAAAATCATACTTCCCGCTGCAAACACAAGGATGGATCATGGCGTTGGCTGGAAGCTACCGCAACCAACATGCTTCACGATCCTGACATCCAGGGAATAGTAGACAATTTCAGGGACGTGACGGAAAAAATAGAAATCCAAAATGACCTACAAATAACAAAGGATAAATATAGTAAACTATTCGACACGAGTCCGCTTCCTGCATGGATACATGACCTAGAAACTCTACAGATCTTGGATGTTAACAAGGCAGCCATTGCCCACTATGGCTATACACGGACAGAGTTTATAGGTATGTCTATTGTACTAATAAGCCCATTCAAGGAACAATCAAAAATGAAGGAGACCTATCACTCCTCCCTAAATCAGGTTGGCCTAATGTGGTTTGGAACCTTTATGCATGTGAAGAAAAACGGTGATACTATTACCGTTGAAGTAAATGCAAATAAAATTAACTTAGGAAATAAAGAATGCATAATTGCCATATGCAACGATGTCACGGAAAAGGAACAGGTACTTACACGTTTGAAGGCTAATGAAAGCAAACTAATTAAGGCACAACAATTAGCCAATCTTGGATACTGGCAACTACAGCTAGATGGCAATACCCTATACTGGTCTGACGAAGTATACAAAATATGGGGAGTCAGCAAAGACAATTTTATCACGAACTACCCGAACTTCCTCGCCACCATTCATCCTGATGATATAAAAGAATTTAAAAAATTCCAAAAGAAAGCAATTTCCGGAGAGGGTATCCTTGAGTGCGAGCATCGCATTCTACTTCCAAATCAAAGTGTCAAATGGGTTCGTGAAATTGGAAAATTAGAAATAAATGAACAGACGGATTCCATTGTCTTTGAGGGAACTGTCCAGGACATTACCGCGAGTAAGCTTGCTGAAGAGCGACAGAGAAGTACTGAGGCTCGTTTAGCGGGCATTATCGCTTCCGAAACCAATTACGTGATCCGTACCGACCTGGGAGGCCTATTCACGTACTACAATCAAAAATTCATAATTGACTTTGGCTGGATCTACGGAGAAGCGAACCTCATAGGATTGCATTGGATGGACTTTATCGTGCCATCCCATCACGAACGAGTGGAGGCAGCAATGGAGAAATGCTTTATACAACTAAATGCAGTGGTGCAGGTTGAGGTAGATAACCCAGCTCAAAATGGTGGCATTCTGACCACAATCTGGGATTATGTTTGCCTTTCAAACAACAGGGATAAACCAACTGAAATTCAATGTGTCGGAATTGACATAACCAGAAGAAAGCTTGCAGAGAATGCAGTTGCCGAAACAAACCAGAGAATTGAAAATATACTTTCTAGTATTCAGGATGGGTTCTACGCGCTTGATAGGAATTTTAAGGTAACTTATTGGAACACAGAGGCTGAGCGGTTGATAGAAATAAAACGAGAGGACATTGTTGGTAAAAATCTGTGGGAAGAAATAGGGTATATGTTCCCTCCTCAAATTAAAATTTTATACCAGAAAACCATGGATTCCGGGGAACCGCTAACTTTTGAAGATTACGTTCCGATTATAAATCGCTGGTACGAAACAACAGTCTACCCGCTCAAAGACGGATTATCAATCTACTTTAAAGATGTATCTGCACGCAAATTTTCTGAGCTAGAATTACTGCAATTCAAAAAAATTATAGAAAGCACAAAAGATGGTATTGCAATAAGCAATACGAATAGTGGCATTGTTTACCTCAATTCAGGATTTACCGCACTACTAGGTTACGATGAGAAAAGTCTTGAAGTTGTAGGTGGACTTTCGAAAACTTATGCCGATAGATTCTTAGCCAACAGGGTTTTCGAAACGCTTATATCAGGCGAGCACTGGAGAGGCGATGTAGAATTAATAACTAAAGATGGGAAACACTTGAGTTTCTTTCTGAGTGGTGGTCCCATTTACAATGATAAGGACCAACTCATTGCATACTATGGCATCTATACGGATATCACTACACGAAAGGAAGCGGAGCAGCACCTGCAAATAGCATTTGACGAGAAAAACAGAATACTGGAGAGCATTGGCGATGGCTTTTTTACCATGGATAAAAATTGGTACATCACTTACTGGAACAAACAAGCAGAACAGATACTCCATAAAAAGAGAGAAGATGCTGTCGGCTACATGTTATGGGATATCTACGATGAGAACAGTAATGCAATCTTTAAACAAAAGTACCATAAGGCGATGGTAACCGGTGAATCGCTGGCATTTGAGGAGTACTCACAACAATTAAATCTCTGGTTAGAAGTATCTGTCTATCCTACAGACAGCGGGCTTTCAATATACTTCAAAGATACAAGTAATAGGAAGGAATCAGAAGAACTAATCCGATCAACCAACGAGCGGTTTGAAATGGCCGCACAGGCAACTAATTATGTCATTTGGGATTGGGACATGCTTAAAGACACTCACTTTATTGACTCTGGATTTGTTACTATGTTTGGTATAAATCCGGATAAACCCTTTATAAAGTCGCACTCTTGGATGAAACATGTTCATTTAGATGATGTTAATAAGGTGACGGAGTCCCTAACGCAATGCATTGAAGACCCGGAAAAAAACAAATGGATGGAGGAGTACCGATACCTCAAAAAGGACGGTCGTTATGCCTATGTCTTGGATCGCGGGGTTATTCTACGAGATAGCAAAGGAAAGGCAGTTAGAATGGTTGGGGCAAGATCTGATATTACTCAGCGAAAACTGCATGAAGAGTCATTGAAGCAATTGAATGATGTGTTGCGACAGAAGACCATGGAGTTAATCTCAACGAATGAAGAATTAGAGAAGTTTGCCTATGTTGCGTCGCATGACCTTCAGGAACCGCTGAGAATGGTTACAAGTTTTCTTACAAAAATCGAGGATCGCTATGAACCGTTGCTTGATGAACGCGGCAAAAAGTACATACACCTAGCTGTTGACGGTGCCACCAGAATGCGAAGAATTATCCTTGACCTGCTGGAATACTCCCGAACAAACCGCTTCGCCTTAACAACAGACGAAATTGATATTAATGAAGTAATTGATGAAGTTACCGACTTGTACCGGGTTGTAATCGCAGAAAAAAAAGCTCTGATTATATATAAACAAATGCCTAAAATCAAAAGTGCCAGGTCTCCCATTCAACAATTGTTTAGCAATTTGATTGGTAATTCATTAAAGTATGCCAAAGCTGATGTGGCACCCATCCTCAAAATAACCAGCCATGAAACTCAGTCGCATTGGGAGTTCAGTATAAAAGATAATGGAATTGGGATATCCCCTCGTTTTCACGACAAGCTCTTCATATTATTTCAACGACTTCACAACAAATCTGAATATTCCGGTACGGGTATAGGATTGGCCATATGCAAAAAAATTGTTCAAAGATTGGGCGGAGAAATTAGGTTGGAATCAGAAGAGGGTCAAGGAACTACTATATTATTCACAATTTCTAAACCCAACACAACAGTTTAATCATGAAGCACATAAAAATTCTTCTCGTTGAGGATAGCGATGGAGATATCGTGCTCATAACAGAAGCACTTGAAGAAGGGAGAGTATGCAATGATGTAATTGTCATAAAAGATGGATACGAAGCGATTCAATTTTTGGAGCGAACTGGTCCCTACGGTAAGGAAAGAAGAAGCCCGGATCTAATTTTGTTGGATGTTAACCTTCCTAAGATGAATGGCCACGAAGTTCTGTTAAGAATAAAAAACAATGCCACGCTCCAACACATTCCCGTCATAATGTTAACAACATCATCCGATGAAAAAGATATTTATGAAGCATATAAAAATCACGTGAACTGTTACATTACTAAACCAGTTGATGTAAGAAAATTTGTGGATGTGGTTGCGAGTATTGAAAGTTTTTGGATTTCCATTGTCCAGATTCCTCACAAAATGAGGTACTGAGTTTGCTTCACATTTTGACAAAATTCGAAAAACCTATTAAACTACTCATCGTTGAGGACAATGAGGGTGATTATGTAATTATCGAAGATTTACTTATAGATAATTTTATAAATGTTGAAGTTGTCAGAGCAAATTCTTTTGCTCAATCACAAACAATCCTGGCATCTGAACGTGATGTTAATGTAGTCGTGCTCGATCTCACTTTACCAGATGAACACGGTGAAAGTCTAGTCTTGAAAGTATTAGAAATAGCTAAGAATGTTCCAGTTATTGTACTAACCGGATATTCCGATAAGGACTTTGGAATTAGGTCCCTTACTTTGGGCGTTGCAGACTATTTGCTTAAGGACGAATTGAATGGCATGCAACTTTATAAATCAATATCATACAGCATAGAGCGAAAGCGAATATTTAATGATCTTGCAAAATCTGAGCAAAAGTACAAGAGCCTGTTTGAGTTGAGCCCAATACCCATGTGGGTTTACGACGCAGAAACTTACCAGTTTCTCAAAGTCAATAAAGCTGCCATAAAAAACTACGGCTATTCCGAATCAGAATTCCTTTCGATGGGTCTAAAGGATATTCACCCACAAGAAGATCTTGTAAAGCTGGACCAGGCAACTATAAAATCCAGATTGAACGAACGAAAATACTACAAGGGCAATTTTCGGCACATCAAGAAAAATGGTGATATTATATTTGTAGAAATTGAAAGCAACCGCATAGCCTTTAACGGACCAGAGGCTGTTTTAGTTTTGGCCAATGATGTAACGGAAAAATTAATTGCAGAAAATAACCTAAAGAACAGCGAAGCGGAGTTAGAGGCCTTAAATGCAGAACTTGAATCGAGAGTCATTCAGCGTACTAAAGACTTAACAGAAGCTTACAGACAATTGGAATCTTTCTCCTTTTCTATTTCTCATGACTTGCAGGCACCGTTACGTACGATTATAGACTTCATGAAGATCTTAAAAGATAAAACTAAAGATACTATTTCTGATGATCTCAAAACATGTGTTGATTATGTTATTAATTCATCCTGCAAGATGTCCAGCCTGATCACCAACTTATTGGATTTCTCAAGACTCGGTAAGGTGAACGTGCAAAATGTTCAAATCCAAACAATGGACCTCGTTGTTCAAGTATGGCAAAATTTGGTTCACCAGCATTCGGAAAAAACTGAATTTGTGCTAAATAAGTTACCAGACGTTCAAGGAGATGCCCTCATGATAGAACAAGTGTTTGTTAACCTGATTTCGAACGCCATAAAATATTCCTCTAAAAAAGACAGGCCATTGATTGAAGTAGGAACAAGGACGATCAACGGAGAAGTCTCGTTTTACGTAAAAGACAATGGAGCAGGCTTTGACATGGCCTACTACCGCACGCTTTTCGGGATTTTTACCAGATTGCATGATTCAAACGAGTTTGATGGCACCGGGGTAGGCTTATCCATTGTTAAGCGCATTATTGAAAAACACGGTGGCAGAATTTGGGCCGAATCTAAAGTGAATGAAGGCGCCACGTTTTCGTTTACCCTTCCATTAGCCTGAATTGTCAACGCTCCGATGCCGTGGGTAAATCAGCGGCTATCTTGACTGTGCCCTTTTAGGATTCCTTCCAGAATGCGCTTTCACACTATTTCTGACTGGCTCGCTTGTCTAAGTGGATGTCCTCTTGACGAGACTTACCTTTGTCACGTGATGCTTCTAACCCACAACTTGCACTTTGCTTACGCCGGGGCATCGCCCATGCGGTTTCCCGATATCGGAGTTCAGAAAGGGGACTCGCTGCTCATCACCGGCGAAAGCGGTTGCGGCAAAACGACTTTGCTCCACCTGCTGGCGGGGCTGCTGACGCCGCAGCAAGGGTCGGTGTTGCTCGGGGGAAAGGCGCTGGAGCGCATGGCCGCTGCCGAGCGCGACCGCTGGCGGGGTCGCCAGATTGGACTGGTGTTCCAGCAACCGCATTTCGTGCGCAGTCTGACGGTGCGCGAAAACTGGATGGCGGCAGCTTGGTGTGCTGGCCTGCCGGTTGAGCGCAGTGTGTTGGATGAACTGGCCGATCGGTTGGAGTTGAGGCACGTTCTGGATCGCCCTCCGCATACCTTGAGTGCCGGCGAAAAGCAGCGGGCCTCCATAGCCAGGGCTATGGTTAACCAACCCGCGCTGCTGTTGGCCGATGAGCCCACTTCCGCATTAGACGACCGACGCTGCGCACAAGTGGTGGAGCTTTTGAAACGTGAGGCCAGCGCGGCCAGCGCGGCTTTGATTATAGTAACGCATGATGCGCGGGTACGGGAGCATTTCGCCCGGGAGCTTGCCTTGGCACCGCCAAGCATGGAGCACTTAACTCCGCCCAGCGCTGCGCACTTAAACCCGCCAAGCATGGAGCACTTAAACCCGCCCAGCGCTGCGCACTTAAACCCGCCCAGCGCTGCGCACTTAAACCCGCCAAGCGCTGCGACATAACATTTAATATGCGATAATTGATTGGTACTTTTTACATATCATTAAGAAATCTTTTTTCAAGGCCATTGGGCACCTTGATTCATATTATGCTGACCGGACTTGGCGTGGGGTTGGTGGCACTGTTAATGCAGGGGCAAAGGCAATTGGACCGGCATTTGGAGCGCAACCTGGCGGGCGTGGACATGGTGGTGGGTGCAAAAGGCGCGCCGCTGCAACTGATTCTCTCTACGCTGCTGCACGCCGACGACCCGACAGGCAACATTGCGCTGGCGGACGTGGCGGCATTGCAACGCAACCCCATGGTGGCGCAAGCGGTGCCTCTGGCTATTGGCGATAGTTACCGCGGCTACCGGGTGCTCGGCACGACGGCAGCCTACGCCGGGCTGTACGGCGCTAAGCTAACACAGGGCCGTTATTTCGAAAGGCCCTTCGAGGCCGTGGCCGGTGCCGGGGTTGCCCGGGCGCTGGGGCTCGCTCCCGGCGATACCTTTACCGCAGCCCACGGGCTGGTGACCGGAGCTGCTGCGCACGGGGAGCCGTATCAGCTTTGTGGGGTATTGACTGCTACGGGCACCGCGCTGGACTACACGCTGCTCACGAGCCTGGAAAGCATCTGGCAGGCGCACGGGGAGCATGGGGTCGTGGTAGAACATAGGGATACTTCTGGTCATGCGGGGGAAGAAGAGAAGGGCGCTGCGCACGCGGCGGATGATGCCGCTCACGAAGCCGCTGCGCACGCGGCGGATGATGCCGCTCACGAGGGCGCTGCGCACGCGGCGGATGATCCCGCTCACGAGGCCGCAACTCCAGACGAGGAAACCCGCGAAATCACGGCGCTGCTCTTGCAATTCCGCAGTCCGCTGGGCACACTGACCATGGGCCGCACCATCAACGAAACAACGCGGCTGCAGGCTGCGGTGCCCGCTTTCGAAATCGCTAAACTTCGCGAAAATTTAGGCATCGGCACGGATGTTTTGCGCAGTACCGGACTAATCCTTATCCTGCTGGCAGGGCTCAGCATTTTTGCCGCCCTCTACCAGGCCCTGAACGAGCGGCGCTACGAACTGGCGCTGCTGCGCGCCATGGGCGCTTCCGCGTTTCGCGTGGGCCGGTTAATTGCGGTGGAAGGGCTCTTGCTTTCCGTCGGCGGCCTATTGGCCGGATGGCTGCTTAGTCGCGGTGGGCTGGTGCTGCTGCAACGCCACCTGCTCGGCGACGGCGCCACCGTCTGGAAACCCGCGTCGCTGTTGCCCGAAGAATGGATGCTGGCGGGGGGGGTACTCGCGATGGGCTTGCTTGCGGCCTCGCTGCCCGCTTGGCGAGCTATGCGGGTGGATGTGGCGAAGGTGTTGGGGGGGTAGGATGATTTAGTACTTTTTAATCTTAATCATTTGATTAATGATTGCTATCTTTTGGCGGGTTTGGATCATTGCCGTAGCTATCCTTATCACGGATAACACCACTCGGGCGATGTATAATCACTTCACTCCTTTGGTTCTTCGCAATTTCTCTTGCTACATCGATAGCTCGGGCATGGGTAGGCACGACTTTTGTTACCTTGCCATTGCCTGCACCTTTCACAGCCCAATCTTTTCCGTGAGGCACAACGTGTTGATTCTTCTTGCTCATAATACTATTGTTTTAGTTGTTTAATAAGTTTATCGACTTCTTGAAGGGGTATTCGGTCGTTAATCCGTTTCAATTGCTCCAAAAACTCAACGCCCACCTTCTTGGTCACAATTTCCTGTTCCGCCATCTTCATTATCACCCACAAACTCCCATGCACTTGAACGCCTTGCTCTTCTGCTTCCTTTCTCAATTTTCCATCGCAGGTAAGCAACGGGCATTCTAACTGCTTCGCCTTCCACAAAACCGTTTTGTCAATCAGTGTTTTAAAAACTCTTTTTGTCTTAAAGCGGATTACCTCATCAATTTCATCACCACTTAATTCAAAAACTGTTAATTTCTTTGTGCGTACAAATACTTCGATTTGCTGCCGCTGATCAAACTCAAGAATTTCATTTTGAACAAAATCAGATGTGCATATTTCAAAATCCAATGTGAAGAAACCGGACAATGCCTCTATCTTGATCATGTCAAAGAACACACTCGAATCAGTAACAAGCAGCATCATACTATCTGCTGAAGTTGTTCACGGAATTTCCAAGTTGACATACCCAAATAGTAGGCAGCTTCGTTTACCGTTAATATTTCTTTTGATAAACCTATATACACTAATCGCTCCATCCGAACAGGCTTTTCTCTACTCATAAATCTACCCGGTTCATTCAAATGTAACTTCTTAGCCTTGTACCCAATATTAAATTTTTTATATATATAATCACCTATAATTTCTAACTGCAACGCCCTTGCAAAAACAGCAGTATAGCTGATTCCCCAACGCTCCTTGATCAACTTCAATTCATTCTGGTAAAAATGAAAACGGTCTTTACTCAACTCACGAATTGCCATATCAGCAGGATATAAAATAGCACTTGCAAAAGCATGACACAATTTTTCTTCTTCCCTATGAGTTAAGTTCTTAGAAAACTCCAAAGAGTGGTGAGCCAACTCCTGCAAGGCAGTTAACCGCTTGCGTACGACATCTTCGCCCTCTTGTTTAAACTTCTTCAACACAATTACCTTCTTATCCCCAACATCTGCTTTCATGCCGTCAAACCCTTCAGGTGCATCCAATTCAATCACCTTGTATCCTTTATCCTCCAACATTTCCACCACATCGGGTATAGGATCATAACCCAACTTCCAACTATTGCGCAACTCTTTGGCCGCATCTTCCGCATCTTCGGCAGTGGTGATCACTTTTTCATAGGTAAAGTACTCCGCTTTTACAGCAGAGTTTATTAGTTGCTCCAATTCAAAATACCTCGTAAAGCATTCCTTCGCCCTTTCTTCAATGGAAACTTGTTCGATTTTTGAAATCTTGGTAGAGAATTTTCGGTACTCCACTTTATCCAACTCTACGTGCAAAGTAGATTCGGAAACAAAGTAGTCTACTGCCACGCCCAACGCTTTGGCAATTGCATAAAGGGCTTTGCTGTCAGGTTTCAATGTACCCTGTTCATATTTATGAAGAGTTTGGCGCGATACGTATTTTCCCATTTTATCTTCCAAGTCCTGCAAAGACATCCCCGCCATTTTTCGGGCAGAACTTATTCGATTTGCAACTAGGCTTTCCATGGTTTCATTGCGTTGTAAACATGCATCTAGCGACAAAACTACCAAATTACTTCGTTTTGTCGCCCACACTGAATAGATAAATTTAATGAAAATAATTTTAAAATTATGAGCATCTCCTTTCCACCCCTCTATACGTTAGGGTGTACTTTTCAATTAATTGCATCACTTCAAACTTCGAAGCTCCTCAGTCTTCTCCAAAAGGGGTGGTTTATTGTACCCCCAAACTTGCGAGGCCATATACCACCAAAACCACCCAATTACTAGCCACGTAAAAGTTCACCTTGCACCTAACTCCTGCGAAGCACCAGCATCATACGTCAACCCAAACACCGTATCCGTCAGCCAGCGCCGGAAACCATCGTTATCCATGATCCATAAATAATTCCAATGTCTTATCAATTGTCCAATCTTGGCAAAGCGCAGCTAATACAATGCTTCCTCCAGAGTTTGCAATAACCATATCAAACTCTCTAAGGATAGCATGACCGTTAAGTGTTGGTATTTCGTTTTTGAAGCGCTCCTTTAAGGTGAGGAGTTGCAAAATCGACCAGCTTCCGCCACCATCTAATGAAAGTATTTTGTACATAAACTACTTATATTTTAAATATCATTTCAATAAAAACTTAAAAGAAATGACCCGGTAGCAGTTCTTATGGTATGCTACCGGGTACTGTTATCGCAAACATAACTTCATTATGCCTAAGATCAAAATGACTTAGCCGCAAATTACAAGAAGTCACTGGAGCCAATTCCCCCCCCTACCCCCCCCCCAGGGGCCGCCCCAACTCATAATCATACAACGTGAGTTTGCGCAGCGTGTAAAAGTCGTTCCAATAGGAAAGCAGCGCCGCGATGTAGGCACGGCGAGCTTGATCTTGCTCGGAGTTGGCAATGTTTAGGTCGGTGATGTCGGTTTTGCCGATGAGGTAACGGGCTTTGGCCACGTCAAAGCGTTTGTGCGACACGGTGTCGGCTTTGGCGGCGATGCGCACCTGGTTGCTCTGTAGATTAAATTGCTGGACGAGCAGGATTACCTCTTGTTCAAAGTTGATGGTGTTCAGCTCAATTTGGGATTGCACCAGGTCGCGGTTGGCGAAGGCGATTTCGCGCTCGGAGCGGGCGCGGCCCCAGTCTACGATGGGCACGCTGAACGTAAGGCCGACGTTCTGAAAGTCCTGAGGATCCTGGTAGGCATCGCCAATAGCGGTAGCCGTGTTGTTAAGGCCGTATTGGGCAAAGAGATCGGCTGAAAAGCCGTTGTTTCCTTTAGCGACAGCTACTTGTTGATCGGCCTCCAATTGTTGGCGTTGAAATCCGACCACATCGGAACGGTATTGCCGGGCATGCTCCAGTGCAGTGGCCGGATCAATGCGCAAATCCGGAAGTTCGCTTGGAATAGACAGGCGAAGGGGCTGCCGGTCATCAAGGCGAAGGAATCGCTTGAGCCGAGCTCCAGTATTCGCAATTTCATTCTCGGCCTGCGCCAGCGCCACTTGGGCATTGAGCACAGACAATTCAACTTGCAAGAGATCATTCTCCGCAATCTTGCCGAGGTTGTAACGGCCCCGCGAAATCTTGTAGATGGTGTCGTTGTTGGCAAGGTTGGTGGAGGAAATGCCCCGGTTAATTTGCGCCAGATGGAGTTGGAAAAACAAACTGACCGCGCGAATAGAGACGTCTTCAAAATTCTCCAACAAAACGCGGTCGGCCTGATCCAACTTCAGCGGCTCAATCTGCCTGCGCCATTGCCAGTCATTGTACCGAAAAATGGGTTGTTGCCAACCGACAAAGAACGGTGAACTGAGGTAAGAAGACTGCGTAGAATCTCCGAGTAAGTCAATGCGCTGTAAGCCTGAGCCTGCAAAAATGCGGCCTCCTGTCAAGCCTATTTCCTGACTCAACGACAGGTTCAACGCTGATGAAACCTGGTTTCGCTGGATGAACAGGTCGGAACCATCGGGCTGCGTAATGGCCAAAATAGTGCGGTCAAACCGGGGAACAGTTCCGTCCAGAGCCAGAACCGGGCGGCGGGCGGCTTGCCAGGAACGAAAATTCCAAAAGGCGTTGTTGTACTGGTTCTCCGCGATCAAAGCATCCACCGATACTTCGCGGGCTAACCGCACGCATTCTTCTAAGGTCAACACGAGCGTATCCTGCGCGTGTAAAAAACCCGCGTTCCCCAACAGCAAAAATAAGACCAGAAGTTTTCTCATGGATCAGGATTCGTAGCGCAGCGATTTAATCGGGTCCTGGTAAGCCGCCCGCCGGGCCGGCAGGAAACCGAAAATGATGCCGATGCCCACTGAAATCATAAACGCCATTAAAATAGACGAAGGGCTCACAATGGTCAGGATGCCATAGAGCCGCTGAATAATCACTGACGTGGCCACGCCCAAAGCGATACCAGCCATTCCCCCGGTAACGCTAATGAACACCGATTCCATCAGGAATTGTTCAATGATGTCGCGGCGCGTAGCCCCAATGGACATGCGCAGGCCAATTTCCTTAATGCGTTCCAGGACCGAAGCCAACATAATGTTCATAATGCCGATACCGCCAACCACCAGCGATATGCCGGCTATCAGCCCAAGTACAATGCTAAAGCGCTCTTTGGCCTTGCGCTGCTCATTCAATTTCTCGATGGGAATATCAATAACAAAATCTATGTCGCCGTTGTGACGCCGCTGCAGCAGCCGCCCGATAACCTCCGCCGACGAAGCCAGAAAATCGGCTTCAGAAACCTGAACCGTAATCCGGTCTACCTGGTGATAATTGACCGGAACGTCTTCCTTCTCCTCCGTATTCTCCTCCTGGTTGTTGGCCTCATTTGCAGCTTGCTGAATGCTGGCGTTGGTCAGCAATGCGCGGTTTTCAAAGCGAAGCAATACGGTTTGAAGGGGCGTGTAAATGTCGGCGTCGTAATCGCGAATGCCCAAGTTGGCCTGGGCCGATTCCGAAATGTTGCGCGCCTCCAACACGCCGATTACTTCAAGCCAGATGCTTCCGCACTTGATCTGTCGGCCTACAATATCCTCTTCTGCAAAATACTTGCGCGCCACGGATGCCCCTAAAATACACACGCGGCCGCCTCGCTCCAGGTGCACTTCGCTGAACAAGCGTCCGTCGCGGAGCGCAAAATTATTCAGGTCGAAATACTCGTTGCTTACCCCGACCACGTTGCCCTTGCCGGAGCGCCCTTCGCGGAGCATGCGCGTTTCGACCACAATTTCCGGGCTGAGCTTACTGGCCGTAGGCAGAACTTCTGTTATGGCGCGAACATCGCGCATGTCCAGCCCTTCGGAGTAGCGCGGATTCTCGTTATCCTCCTCCTCTCTGCCTTCCTGCCAAACCGGTGTGACCACCAGGTTGTTGGCCCCGATCAGCTCAAACTGGCGGAGCACTTCCACTTGATTGCCTTTGCCAACCGCCAGCATAGCAATAACACTGGCCACCCCGAAAATGATGCCAAGGCCGGTTAAGGTTGACCGGATTTTGTTCCCAAGCATGGCGTTGAACGCAATGGACGCATTCGAGCCCACCCGCTTTAACGAGTGGGCTGAGCCAGATTGGCTGTTCGCTGATTCTCCAAAAGGCTTGCTCATATTCGGCCTGCGGGAGAAGGGGCAGCGCCACCGCGGCGACCTGCTCCAGGGGCTTTTGGCTTGGTGTTGGCATCGGGGACCAGGGCGTCTAAAGGCAGCGAGTCACCGGGAAGACCGTCAGCAGGCATTTCCGGTTCTGGCTCCTGTTTTGGTGCCCAGCGCTGCTTCTCATCGGCCGATAACAATTCCCATGCTGCGTCTTCCGCTCCTTCCGGGGCACTGAGATAAACCACTTCATCTGCCTTTACCCCTGCCAGTAAAACGGTCTGGTTTTCGTTGTACAGCCCGGTTATGACCTGCCGTCGCCGCAGGCCTGAGGGCCCTTCGACATAAACATAATTTAAGCTATCATTGCGGAAAATACATTCGGAAGGCGCAAACAATGACGTATCTGTTTTTGCCGTGACAATGCTGTTGCTCGTGGTCATGGCCGGGCGAAGGGTAGTGTCGCTCTGCAACAACACGATCTTTACCTCAAAAACTTTGGCGTCGCTGTTCGGGCGCTGTTCGCCGATGTTGGCCACTTCGATGACCTTGCCAGAATACTGTCGATCAGGGAAAGCGTCAATGCCCAAGGTGACTTCCTGACCTTCAACAATTCGACTTATATCAACCTCGTTGATATAAGTCAACGAGATCATTTCAGATAAATCGGGCAGCGTGGCCACGGTGCTTTGCCAGGGCGAAATGGCTGAGCCTACTCCCCGGCGGGTACCGTCCCAGTTGCGGTCGTAAATGACCATGCCATCTGAGGGTGCACGCACTTCAAATTGATCAAGCAGGGCCGCCAAGTCATTGAGCTCGCTCCGTTGCAGCGACATGGTCCCTTCGATCTCCTGCAACCGGGCGCGCTCTTTATCGCGGCGGATCTGATAATTTTCTCCGGCCTGGTCGTAGGCCCGCTGCGACTTTTCCAGGTTGATTTCCGCCTGTCGGATGATGGCCGGAGGCTCGTATACCGATTGTTCCAGGGTAATGCGGGCCTCTTCCAACGCGTAATTCAGGTTGACTAGCGCTTCGCGGCTTTCGCGCAAGGTAAGCGTACTATCGAGGACCGCCTGCGTGCGCTGGGTAACGGTTTTGTCCAATTCGCCCTGCAAGCTTTTTAGCTTAGAGGAAGCTTCTGTGCGATCCAATGTAGCGACGTAATCGCCCGCTTTAACGCGGCTACCCTCCGCAATCAAATCGGTAATCTGTACCTGCCAAAGCCCGGCACCTCGCAATCCGGCCGGGCCCTGAATGTCAAGCGAATTGCGCGCCTGCAATTCTCCGGTCACCGTAACCGTCGCTTGAAAAGCACCTGCAGACACTGGAACCGTAATGGGCTGATCGCCCGAAGCGTCATCCGCGCATGCGCCAAGAGAAAAAGCGACCAGCAGCACGGCAAATCGGGCGGACAAACGGAGCGCCTTTGCGTTGCAGCCATCCGGTCCCATTCGGTTTTCAGATTCCAACATCATGAGTCAAAGATAACCGTTTCAATAGGGAGGCAACGGCTACCGCGTATTCAACAACAAACGTTAACAGTTTAGTGTGTGCGCTAACTCGGGCGCCTTTTGTTTGAGACGAAAGGGGATCGCTTAACGAAACAACTTCATGAAAATCTTAAAGAACCAGGTTTCTTCTGCCCGGATAACCGATTCCAGCACGCGGTCCGCTGCACCGGCGAATCGCCGGATGCGGGTTACCGAGTCGTGGAGGACGCGAGCCCGTGGTTCGGTGCTGCCTGCGCCCACTTCGCCCAATTCCTGAAGAAGCTCAATGAGTGGAGCGAGTTCGCGTTTCTTGCGCTCCCGGGTCACCTTGCGCGTCACCTGCCAGATGTCCTTGTCTGCCACGAAATACTCGCGGCGCTCGCCGAGGCGGAGTTGGCGCACCACTAGGCCCCAGTCCATGAGCGCGCGCAGGTTCATGTTCACGTTCCCGCGGCTGATGTTCAGGCGCTCCATGACTTGTTCCGCGCTGAGCGGCTCGGGTTCCAGCAGCAACAAGGCGTGAATTTGCGCCATGGTCCGGTTGATTCCCCAGGCGGAACCAAAATTGCCCCAGGCTTCTATAAAGCGATCCCGGGCGTCTTCTACAGCGAGATCTTCGCTTCGGTATGGCGCTTGTTCTTCTGACATAAACTGGAATACGGCAAAGGTACGGAATGCTTCGTTCAGTTTTTTCAAAAAGAATTGAAACACGGGTTATTGTCCTGTTTGTCCGTGTTCGCCCATTCAGCGCGTAAATTGAGTGATGGAATTCAATTACTCCATCCATTCAGTTATGAAAAAGAACCTCTACTCCCTCTCCCTGACCGTCTTGATTTTAACACTGGCGTCCTGCGGTCGTGTTGTCGCTCCCTACCAAAAAACCAGCCTCGGCGATCAACAAGAACCCTCTAATCGCCAGCAAACTGAGGCCTCTGGCGATGCGCTGGCGGAGCAGGATCAGCGAGGATCCGAGCAAACCCGTTTGGCCGAGCTTTCTCAAAAGGCGGAGCAATCCCGAGCCCGTACCACCGAAAGCGCTGTTGCATCGGGCGCCGATCGCGACGAGAAACGGTCTTCCGTCAGAGCGCCTAAGCTGGAAAAAACCGGACGCGCCCAGCGCATTTCGCGGAAAGACCCCTTTGGTGACCGCTATGCCCAGGCTAACCAGTACTCCGTTGGCGTTCACAACCAATCGCCATCCCGCGAGCGCTCGCTGCTTTCTGCCAGCTCGTTGATGATGGCCGCGCCCGCCGCAGCTTATGCTCAAGCAAGGCAGCGTTACGATTTCAGTGACCCGCTCTACTTGGCGCTGTTCATCGTTTTGGTCGTCTTGCTGGTGATTCTGGCCATCGCGATCTTAGCAGCCGCTGAAATTTCAACCGGTGGCTTGGTGGGCGTGCTCTTGCTGGCCCTCCTGATCATCCTGCTGGTTATCCTCCTGTAAGCTGGATTGAAAGCAGGCTTCACTCTTGGTTGCGCTGAAACTGCACCCCGATGGCGCGATCGTCGCCACGGGGGTCAGCGCCTCCTTCGAACCGGCCATCCGGTAAAATACGCACAGCATCCACGCGGCCAATGGGCGTGGTGGTGTACAATAAGTGGCCCATTTGCCTGAGCAGCTGGGCGGTGCTGTCAGCTAAAGCGCCTGGATCCGTGCGAATGGAATCAGGGAGCCATTGATGGTGAACCCGGGGCGCGGCAACCGCCTGCTGCATGGTCATGTCAAATTCCACCAGATTCAAAAACGTTTGCAAGACCGACGTAATGATGGTGGAGCCTCCCGGGCTGCCGATGACAGCGTAAAGCTTGCCTCGTTTTTCTACGATAATGGGGGTCATGGAGCTGAGCATGCGCTTGCCGGGTTCAATGGAATTGGCTTCGCCACCAAGCAAACCGTAAAGGTTCCGCGCCCCGGGCTTTGCGGAAAAGTCGTCCATTTCGTTGTTGAGCAAGAAGCCGGCTCCGTCAACAAAGACGCGTGAGCCAAAGGCATCGTTGAGTGTTGTGGTCACCGAAACGGCATTTCCCCCGCGGTCAACAATAGAAAAGTGTGTGGTTTGGTCGCTTTCTCTGCGGCGCGAAAACGTGCCGGCCTCAACGCTGCTGCTGAGACTGGCCTTCGCGGGATCGGTGTCTGCCATGCGGGCTCGCAAGTAATCGGGATCCAAAAGCTGCGTCTGCGGCACCGGCCAAAAATCGGGATCGCCCAGGTGAGTAGCGCGATCGGCGTAAACGCGGCGCTCCGCTTCGGTCAGGTAGTGCACTGTACGGCTGCTGTTGTGCCCCCATTGGCGCAGGGGAAAAGGCTCCAGCATGCCCAGCAACTGCGCAAGCGCGATCCCGCCGGAGGAGGGTGGACCCATCGTGATGACCGAAAAACTGTCATAGCGGGTCACGAGTGGGCCGCGCCATAGGGCTTCATATGCCGTCAAATCGGCCGTGTCCAGCAAGCCGCCACCGCGCTGCATTTCTGCCACTATGGCCAACGCCGTTTGGCCCTTGTAAAACCCGTCTGGCCCCTGGTCGCGAATGCGCGTCAACACGGCGGCCAGGTCGGTTTGCGTGAGCAGGTCGCCGGCTTTCCAAAGCGCTGATTTGCGCAGGTATTCGTTGCCCGGATTCCAGGTTTTAAAATCGGCGGCGTAGGCATTCAGGTCAGCAGCTTGGCTTCCGGTTATGGCAAAGCCCTTTTGTGCCAAGTCAATGGCCGGTTGCAGTAGTTCCGCCCAGGAACGCGTACCGAAACGCTGGTGGGCTTTCCACATGCCAGCAACCGTTCCGGGTACACCAACGGCGCGATGGCCTTTTACCGAGAGATCCGGAATCAAGTTGCCTTGCGGATCCAGGTACATGCCAGCGCTTGCACGTGCCGGGGCTGTTTCACGGAAATCGAGGGTGAGGGCAATGCCGTCCTCTCGCCGAAAGATCATGAAGCCCCCTCCCCCGATATTGCCCGCAATAGGGTAGCAGACCGACAAAGCGAACTGGACCGCCACCATGGCATCGATGGCGCTCCCCCCCCGCGCGAGCACGGCAGCACCGACGGCAGAGGCTTCGGGATGCGCGGTCACCACCATGCCCGCATCCGCGACGGGACCGAGTGGCGACGGCGGTGCCGGGGTCGGCTCTGTACTCCGACAAGCGGCCAGAAGGGCACAAGAAAGCAGCGCTATTGCAAAGCGTTTCCCCATATCGGTGGCCTGTCCGCGAAAGTTCGACGAATCAATTGCCCCGACAAAGGTAGCGAGAAGCTAGCGCGGCCCGCTGAAGAACTTGGTTATCTTAGCGCACAAAGCCCCGTTCGCTGAGCGCTTGCTTGAACCCGATTCGCGCATAACCACTCATACGCTGAGCGCGCATTCCCCAATTCCTGCGCCCAGCAATACCGGCAAAGACCCCCCAACGCTGTTTCCATGAACCCCCGCATTTTCCTGCATTTGTACACGGTTGCCTGCATGGTGGACATCTACTCCCGGGCCGCCGGCCAGGGCTCTTGGGAAATGCTGGTCAAGCCGCTGCTGATGCCGCTGCTCATAGCCTGGTTCTTCTTCTCCGCGCCGGTTCGCACGGCCTTGGAGCGCTGGACCCTGGCCGCATTGGCCTTTTCTTGGGGCGGCGACGTGCTGCTGCTCTTTGCCGACCGTTCCGAAGGTTGGTTTATCGCCGGGTTGGGCTCCTTCCTTCTCGGGCACCTCTGCTACATTCAGGCTTTCCGCCAGGGACCCTTCCTTTTTGCACCAACCACATTCGGCGAGCAGGCGCCGGAGCGCGGACTGCGCCCGATTGCCTGGACGGCGCTGCCGGTTCTCGCATTTGCCGGCTTTTTGATCTGGACCATCTGGCCGTATTTGGGCGAAATGGCCGTTCCCGTGAGCATTTATGCGCTCGTTATCGCCAGTATGGCCGTTGCGGCGCTAAACCGTTACCGAAAAGTGCCGTCGGCCAGTTTCGGGATGGTCCTGGCCGGGGCGCTGATTTTTGTGGTGTCTGATTCCACCATCGCCTGGAACAAGTTTTACCAGCCTTTTGACGCCGCCGGTCCAGCCATCATGGTCACCTACCTGACGGCACAATTGCTCATCACCGCGGGAGTTCTTGCCCAGCGAAGCCGCATGGATGACGAACAACTAGTCGGAGCGCTGACGCCCTGATTCGCGTTCGTGTCTATTCCTGGACCGTCAGGAGGAGGGCCTCGCTAAAAAAAACCCATTGGCAGAAATCTACCAATGGGCACAAAAAACAATCAACATGAAAACAACTGTCGTATACGCGGTTCGGGGCAGCAGTTGTGACCCAAAATTGCGGAGTAGAACGGGGGAAATGTCGTCGAGCGCTTAGGCGCCTTAGGCAATCAGGGGGCTGGAATCAGTGCTTCAGACGGGCGGTCCTGAACGGTTTCCACTTCTTCAGCAAAGGGATCTCCGTGACTAAGATCGGGATTGCGGAAAGAGGAAATCAGCAGGCACACGGCCAAAATGAAGAGAATCTCCAGGGTTAATACAATCGTTTTTTCGTTCATGACCAGCATTTGTCTCCCTTTCGCTTGCCAGTCTTGGATTGCTTGCATTTTAGTGAACAGCAGGACCTGATGAACCCTGTGTTGCTTCAAAGCTATACAGCTAAACCCTGGATCTAATTACAGTTAAAGACTAAAAGTGACAGGGTTAAAACGACATATCTAGCTTAAAGAGCAGGCTTAACCTCCTGGCTGAAAATCAGTTGTTGCCCACTAACCATGCAAAGCGCTCAGGCAAACGGACAGAGGCTTGTTGGGCTCTCTGAGGGATTCAAGGAACAGTGAACCAAGTTGTTGTGAGGGCCTGCAAAGGGCGGATTTGCGCTGCCGCAGCCTCGTGCTTTGCGTAAAGTGCTGATTGCGAAGCGTTGCGAAATGGCGCCAAATTGATACGTTTGAGCAATTCGTGAAGTGCGCTCGGGGCAATCAAACTCTCCAACCTGTCCAACGGTGCTAAAGTATGGTTGTTAAGCGCTGATAACGTTGACTTTACGAGATAGCTTTTCCACTCAAGCAAGCCTTTGTAGCCTTTTGTAGACAAGCAAACCGATTTATTGCCCCGCGAGTGCTGCATTACTCGGAGCCCGATCAAACAGGGTTTGAACAAAGTGCGAGTGCACCCTTTCGCTCCAGGCGCGTGGTGAATCCAATGGAAGATCCTTGGACAGCAATCCCGTACTTGCGGAATCGGCAGGCACTCGGTAGCTGACAAAAACTCCTTGCAAGACGGCGGCAATTAATAAGACCGGCAACCAACCCCGGCGGCGTTTCGCGATCAACATACCCATAAGGTACCTTATGCCTCCTACCAGGGGCCAAACGGTTGCCCCGCTGGTTGTGACGAGCTGAAATAGAAATAAAACGGGGCGAAGGCTTGCTAAACTCCTTACGAACTGCCTTTGAAGAACGGCTTCTGTGTCCAATAGCCTTCGGTGCCAGCCCGCATCAGGTACCAGCCGGATGGTAAATCCTTTAAGTTCCAGGAGGCCTGCGGTGTCGCTGGTTCTCTTCGGATCAGGCGCCCGGTGCCATCCACAAGTTCAAACCAACCCTCGCCGGCCGTCCATTCCAGATTAAGCCAATCCTGTGCAGGATTGGGAGCAAGGCTTAAGGCAGTTTCGGGCAAAGCGGGTCCGAATCGCAACGTATTGGTACTGAAGGTGTTGATTGATGACCACGCACTCCAACCGCTGCCGGGACATTCCGCCCGAACCCGCCATTCATACGCGGTGCCTTCGTCGAAAATGCCCAGCCACTTGGCCGTCAGCGGGGTGGAGAGGTAGCGCCAACCGGTAAGGCCCAATCTGCGTCCCGCTACCTGGTACTGGGTCGCTCCGGCCACAGGGCTCCAGTTGACGGTGGCGCTGGTCCAGCCTATAGGACCAGTAAAGGTGCCTGAAGGAGTGCTACAAGTGACCCCACCGCTGCTGGTCCACGACGCGGCAAAACCCGCAGCGGTGGTAGAGCAATCGGCTCGGAAATCCAGGGTCATGGTGCCGCTGGTCGCGGTCAACGCACCAGGCAGTGACGTCCCGGTAAAACTGCCCAGCAGAGGATTGAACACTGTCGGACCATCGTGCACGTAGAGATAATCCCAGTTGGTTTCCAGATTGAAGGCGCTGAAGGTGAGCGTGACGAGCCCCGCCCCGGCAGGCTCAATGCGGTACAGCACCCGCTGGTCATCGGCATAGTTCCCGGAAGGCCCGCCCGGGTCGTAAAGCGTTCCCGAAGCCGCAGTGTACAGCAGCGGGCTCACGGGCTCGTTGATTAACCGGAAGTAATACGCCCAGTTCCAATGAATGCCCGGATCAGTGTGTGTTTGTGCGGGGAAATGCTGGTGTCCCTTGATGTGCGTGCAGGAACCCAACGTCAATACGCCGGTGGTGCCCGGCTTGGCATAGGTTCGCACCGGATTGATGCCGCGGTCGTCCGCAATGTCGCGCGCCAGTGCGGCCGAAGTACTGTACACCAGGGGGGTGTACCAGCTTGGATCGCTGACAAAGCCCTCGTGCTCCAGCCCTACCGTGTAGGAATTTTCGGAACCAACGTGCCATGCCTTGTCCGCTTCGCACACCATTTGGGTGATTTGCCCGTCGCTGGCCCGCAGCAGGTAATGGGCCGACACATTAGCTGCCGGATTTTGAAACCAGGAAATGCTGCCAGCATAGTACCCTTGCATGGTGTGCACGGTGATGGCCGAAATAGCGGCGCCCGCCCGCGAGCTATAATTGCTAGGATCGGCCTCCTGCCATAATGCACTAGGGAATTCGGAGCAGCCGTCGCCCATGAGGGCCGCTGCGGCATCATCCGAATCGTCTTCCGAATTTTCTTCCGCGTCCTCCTCCGCGCTTTCCTCCGCGTCCTCCTCCGCGCTTTCAGAAGCACCTTCAAGCAGTACAACGCGTTGCCGCAACCGGGCGTAACGATTCAGACCAAAATACCCTTCCAAATCCAGGGAATAGGTCTGTACACCCCATGCAGCGGTCAACTCCGGGTCATTGAGCGCGGAAAACACCCCGTATAAATAGCTATCCAGGGCAAAGCTTGCTGTGCTTTCCGGCGAAAGGGGAAGTTCACTGAGCATCAGCAACGGAAAATCCCAGGCGAGCGGCTCTTCCATACCAAGACTCGGTGGCGAAAGCTGGTAAAGCGCTTTGGCATAGGCCAAAATTTGCTGAGCTGGTTCGCGCTTAAGCACCTCCGGATCAACGTCGCTCCATCGCGACACTTCGTTCAGGTTGTTGCGAAACCATCCCTTGCCGTCCTCCACCAGCCCCATTGGCCCCCAATACGACGGCAAACCCGCACAAGAAGGCGGTTCCTGATCCGGTTGCACGTTTCGCATCCGGGTAAGCGTATGTGAGACGGCCTGCAACAAGCCCGGAGGCAGCGCAGGATAGGCTGCATAGGCCTGGTCAAAAGCTGACGGCCAGGCATTTAATCCGGACAGACGCTCTCTGACTTCCGATTGACTCCTTGAAACCGAATGTGCGGCAACTAGCAGAAGTAGCGGCATCCATAAACGATGTACCATGAAGGCAAATTACAAAGGCCGCGCAGCGAACAGGAGTCTTTCGCCCGAAAAATTGCAAGCTGTGCATAATAACGAAAGGGTTGCCCGCAATGGACAACCCTTTCGAAAAAAGTCAAAACAGGAAACTATCCTTCCGGGCTTGCCGGAACTGGACGGCTCGGGCTGCCGCCGTCGGGCTGCGCGTTGGAATCTTCAAGCGGCGAGGTATTCATAATGCGGCGGACGCGCACCGTGACCCGGTCCACGATGAAGTACATGACCGGCACCAACACCAACGTGAGGAAGGTGGCAAAGGTCAGACCGAAAATGACGGTCCAGGCCATCGGCCCCCAGAACACCACACTGTCGCCGCCGACGTAAAAGTCGGGGTCAAAGTCGCTGAGCAACGTAAAGAAGTTTACGTTTATGCCCACCGCCAGCGGAATGAGACCAAGCACAGTGGTGATGGCTGTGAGCAAGACCGGGCGCAAACGAGTTTCGCCAGCCCGGACAATGACGCTAATGACTTCTTCGCGCGGCAAGTTTTCATGCGGCAGTAAACCCAGTTCCTCCTTGCGCTCGTGGCGAAGCTGCAACATGTAGTCGAGCAAAACGATGGCATTGTTCACCACAATACCCGCCAGCGAAATGATGCCAATCATCATCATCAGGATGACGAAGTCCATGCCGGTAAGCGTAATGCCCAAGAGCACACCAATGGTTGAGAACAGCACCGTCAACATAATGATGCCGGGAATAATCACCGAATTGAACTGAGAAACAATGATGAGCATAATCAATCCTATGGCAATAAAAAGTGCCGTGGTCAGAAACTCCGTGCTCGCTTCCTGTTCTTCTTGTTCACCAGTGAATTTGAAGGAGTATCCAGAAGCTAACTTATGGTCTGCCATCAACACCTTCATTTCCGCTGCAATGGCGGTGGCATTGTAGCCCTCTTTCACGTTGGAGTAAACCGTGATCACGCGATCCAGGTTGCGGCGTTTTACTGAACCATAGGTAGAACTATACTCTACATTGGCTACGGCCGAAATCGGAATCTGCTTGGTTGTGCCGGTTGTCTGATCTTTGAACGTTATGTTTTGGTTCATCAGGGCACTTAAATCGTATTGATACTCGGGAGCAAAACGCATCTTGATTGGATAGTCGTCTTCGCCTTCTTTGTACTTGGAAATCTCGCGGCCAAACAGCGCAGCGTTAATGTCACCCATGATGGCTTGGCTGCTAGTGCCGTACCGACGTGCGGCATCGCGATCAATGTCAATGAGAATTTGGGGCTTCCCGGTTTCCAAGTCAATTTTGAGTTCCTCTACCCCAGCAACGTTTGCCCGCGCCATGATGTTTCGAATTTCCTCTGCCTCAGCAAGCAGGCGATCAACATCTGGCCCACTGACTTCTACGTTAATCGGGTAGCCGACCGGAGGTCCTGATGGGTCTTTGTCCACAGTAATCAACGCACCCGGAGTTCCATCCACCACTTGTTGGATGTCCGCCATGATCTGGGAAGTGCTGACCCCCTGGCGCTCCATGAATTTGAGGAAAGAAATATTGATTCTGCTCTTGTTCGGCGACGATTGTTGTCCCGTCATGCCTTGATTCGGGTCGTTAGTGCCTTCGCCCACTTGCGTGGTCACCGCTTCTACAACGTCATAATAAGGAACACCGTTCTGTTCCTTCTCCTTCATCATGGTTACAATCTTGTTTTCCACCCGCTTCGTTCGCGTATGGGTTTCTTCAATGTCTGTACCAATAGGCAACTCAATGAAGACGTTCACGTATGTGGGGTAGTTCTCCGGAAAGAGCGTCACGTTAGGCTTGCTAGCCCCAAAAGCCATTACTGAAACGATAAAGAGCCCAAATGCCCCTAGCAAAAGAAACACAGGCATGTAGCCCTTCAGCGAAAAGGAAACTACTTTTTTGTACCCTCGCTCCAATCGGGGCAGGAAAGTAGCCTGGAAACGCCGCGAGGCGGGAATCAGAACGAACCGGTTCAAGGCAGAAATCAAGGCTATGGCAGCAAAAAGGCTACCGACCGTATTGTTCTTGATGACAAAATAGCCAAGAGCACTGAGTACAATTAAAACAACCGTAGACCAAAGAAACGTTCGCGCGCCCCGTTTACGCGCACCGGGCTTATCCACCTTCATGAACAAGGTTGCTAAGACTGGATTCACGACAAGCGCCACGAAAAGTGATGAACTGAGCGTGATCATCAGCGTAATTGGAAGGAACTTCATGAACTCACCCATGATATCCTTCCAGAAAATGAGGGGTAAAAAGGCCGCTACGGTAGTAGCCGTTGAAGCAATAATGGGCATGGCTACTTCGCCTACTCCTTCTTTAGCTGCACGTATATTGGACTTGCCCATTTCCAAGTGCCGGTAGATGTTCTCCACCACCACGATACCGTTATCTACGAGCATACCCAGTGCCAGGATGAGGCTGAAGAGCACCATCATGTTCAATGTCACGCCCATAAAATGCAGGATGGCAATGCCCATAAGCATGGACAGCGGAATGGCAATACCAACGAAAGCCGCGTTGCGCAAGCCCAGGAAGAACAACAAAACCAACACTACTAATATGACCCCGAAGATAATGTTGTTCTCCAGGCTGTCCACCATGTCCTGGGTTTGCGTGCTCTGATCGTTGGTGATAGCCACTTTCAACTCCTTGGGCAACATTTCCTTTTGCGCTTTGGCGATGATTTTATCCACCTCCGCCGCGGCTTCCAGAAGGTTCCCACCGCTTTTCTTCTTGACTTCAAGGATGATTACTGGCTCCCCGTTCAGGCTGGCAAAGCTGGTAGGCTCTTCGTAGTCAAAGGTTACCTCCGCGACATCGCCCAGGTAAACAGGCTTGCTGTTTTCATGGGTAAGGATGATTTTCTCCAGCTCCTCCGGATTCTTGTATTCACCTTCCATGCGAAGGTTCCGCCGGTAGCCATCCACCAGAAGGTTGCCGCCAAACATGGTCAGGTTCTCCTGACCCACGGCCTGCTGAATGTCGTAGAAGCTGACTGCGCGGGCTTCCATAGCCTTCGGGTCAACATTGATGACCACTTCGCGCTCCAATACACCGCGCAAGTCTACCGCTGAAATGGCCTCCACAGCCTCAATTTCATCCTCCAGGTACTCCGCGTATTTGCGCATCACATCAAAATCCATGTTCCCGTAGAGGTTCACGAACATGATGGCCATTTCGGAAAAATCCAGTTCGAAGATGTTCGGTTCCTCGTCAAGGTCTGTGGGCAATTCGGGCTTGGCCTTGTCCACGGCATCCTTAACTTCCTGCAACGCCTTGTCTACATCAACATCCAGGTTGAACTCCACCACTACGGTGGAATAGCCTTCAATGGAAGTGGAAGAAATGTTGTCGATGCCCGAAATACCCTTGATCTCCTTCTCAATGGGTCTGGTGATTAGGTTTTCAATATCAACGGGCGAATTACCCGGATATACCACGCCAACGAAAATGGTGGGCTGGGTAATTTCCGGGAAACTCTCCTTGGGCATTTGGTTGTAAGCCGTAATGCCCATGAAGAAAATCAGCAGCGTCAACACAAATACGCTGGTGGTGTTGTCAACGGAGAAGCTCGTGATTTTGAACTCCCGAAACATCTCTTTAATGTTATTCAAGTTGGCCATGGGTCGTGAATTGTGGGACGTTACAGCTTGCGAATGCGCACAAAAGCCGAGTCAGAAACGGTGCGGAACCCGTCATCCACCAGCCATTCGCCTCCCGCGAGGCCAGCCTTAATAATGGATTTTCCTTTGGAGCTATTGCCCAACTGTATGTCGCGCTTGACGGCGATGCGCTCCACCGAATCGACAACATATACAAAACTCCCGTTGTAGCCGCTTTGTACCAGACGGCTCGGAACGAGCACTTGGTTGGGTGCGCTGAACGTACGAATACTTATGCTTCCGACCAGGTTGGGCTTGAGCGCACCGTTTTGGTTAGGCATATCCACTTCAAGGACAAAGGTGCGGTTGTTGGGATCAATCACCTGGCCTACCGCTGAAACGGTGGCAGGTTGTTCTAATCCGATCGATGGGAAACGCAGCGTGACTTGATCGCCAGGAGCAATGCGTCCAACGAAGGCTTCCGAAACATCGGCCTTGATCTGAACGCGATCCAGGTTAACGACGCGTAAAATTGGCTGACCCGGACTGGCCAATTCCCCCGTATTTAACATGACTTTATCTACGGTTCCGCTGATCGGTGAGCGAACATTGGTTTTCTCCAGCTGGGAATTGACCGTGGCCAGGCTCTTTTCCAGGCTCTGTACGTTGTTCTCGGCCTGGAGGTATTCCACCTCTGATCCGATGCGCTGATCCCAGAGTTTTTTGCGCTTCTCAAAAACCGTGCGAACCAGGGAGAGGGAATTTTCCAACTCGGCTATCTGCTTGCGAATGATTTCGCCGTCCAGTTCGGCTAAAACCTGTCCGCGGCCCACGCGCTGGCCTTCGCGAACGCGCACCTGCATGATGCGGCCGCCCATGTCGGAACTGATGAGGAGGTTTTCGCGGCTCGATACCGATGCGGAAACCTCCACGTACTCGGTGTACTCGGCTAATTCAACGGGCAACACTGTGACCGAAGTTGTGTCGCGGGCTTGGAGCGTATCGATGCCCAAGGCGATCAGTTCCTCGCGCAAATCGCTGATGGCGGCTTTGCTGGCGCGGATCTTCTCTTCCTCGGCGAGGATTTTGCCATCAATGGTGGCAATCTTTTCTTCGTTGGAGGGCGCTCCGCAGGAGGCCATCACCAACATGCTCAGAAACAACAGATAAAGGGAAGATTTCATCGGGGGTCGTTTGTCGGGTATTTGCCTAATGCTTTTTTCAGATCAGTGCGTGCGATGAGCAATTGGTACATGCCGGCGATGTATTGGTCTTCGGCATTTTGAAAGTCCTGCAAGGCGGTGTTCAACTCCAGGCTTGAACCCACACCTTCGCGGTACTTGATTTGCGTAATGTTGTAAATCTTTTCGGCCAGATCGCGGCTTTGCTGCAAACTAACCAGGCGGTCGGCGGTGCTCAGGTAGTTGGACCGCGCCCGGGATACTTCTAACTGCAGCGCCATGCCCACGCTTTCCTGTTGCAGGAGGACGCCCTCCAGTTGAAGTTGGGCCTGCTCCAGCAGCGAGCGCTTGTAGAATCCATCGAAGATGGGAATGTTCAGGTTGAAGCCCACCACGGCGATTTCAAACCAGGGCTGATCGGAGTCAAAGAAGTCGAAGCTCTGGCGTTGGGCCTGTTGCTCGTAGCTGGCAAAAGCGGTCAGTGTGGGCAAAAACAGGTTGCGGTTGTAACGAACATTCATTTCGTTGGTCTCTTCCTGCAACAACAACAACTTATACTCCTGTCGGTTCTCCGGAGCAAACCCTTCCTGTCCACTGAGCGCATCGGTGAGCAACAGGCTGTCGAGCCGGTCAGTCAGGCGGATGGGCTGGTTCAGGTCCATGTTCATGTAATAGCGGAGCATGTCGTACGAAAGGCTTTGGTCGCGCAGCGCGGAATTGAGGCTGATGCCCAACTCGGCCACCGCCCGATCCAGGCGATCCGCCTCGATTTCTTCTACAAAACCCGCGTCGAGGTAAGCCCTCGTTTCGCCCGCCAACTTTTTAACCAGATCAAGGTTGCGTTTGACGCTGGCCACCTGCAGGTTGGCAATCAGGCCAGAATAGTAAGACTGCGTGATGTTGTGGCGCAGGTCAATCTCGCTGAGCTTGGTGCGCTCCACCTCAACGTTCACCAGCATTCTAGTGGCCTTGACCCCCAGAAAGTACGCCCCGTCAATGACCAACTGACTCACTTCAGCTTTGGCGGAAACGTTGTGCGGTGTGCCAAATTGTACTTCAAGAGGCTCGCCGCCGGGAGGTGCACCCGTGAACTCGGATGGAATCAGGCTAATGGGAAGTGAAAGGAAATTGGTGTAGCCCACCTCAGCGCTCACTTGCGGATACCCGCGCGAAATGGCTTCGCGCTTGCGCTGCTCCGCCGAGGCGATAATGCGCTGGGCATCGCGGGTGGACACCGCGTTTTTGATGCCGTACTCGATGGCCTGGTTCAGGCCCAGAGCGGTGGTGTCCTGGCTGGGCGTTTGTGCCAAGCTGCCGACAGGCGGCAACAAGCCGACCGCAGCCAGTAACATGGCAATCCGCTTCATTTGTTTAATCGTTCTTACCATCTTGTTCTTGGCGGTTGATGCGTTCTTCCAGGTAAACAACACCCTTTCGAGAGGCGATGCCCCGGATGTGATAATTCATGAATTCACGGTAGACTTCGGTAAGCCTGAATTGCTCCGGAGGAAAAAGTTGCGTGTCAAAAAACAAGTCAATTCGGGCTATATAGATTTTAGCCAGTACCACCGGATTGATCTCCCCGCGGTACAAGCCCTGCGCAATGCCGTCTTTCAGGTTCTGCAAAATGCGGTCGTGAATGACGTGGTTCTTGTAGCCCTCAAACAGCGCCCAGCTTTTCGGGTAATACTTTTTGGTTTCGTACACGATGGCCGGGTTCATGCTGGCAAACTGCGCGTTCACGTGCCGCGTAATCCGCAACATCTCGTCAATGGCATTTTCGGCGCTGTTGGTGATGTCTTCCAGCGAACACACCTCAGCCGATACATGGTGCACCATGGCCTTCTCGACCAGATCGCGCTTGTTGCTGAAGTACTTGTAGAGCGTTTTTTTGGACATGCCCATGTGCTGGGCAACGTCATCCATAGTGACGCTGCGAACCCCTACGGTCTGGAAAAGCCGGGCTGCCTGGCTTAAAATTTGAAGTTGTTGTTCGCTTGCGGTGTCCACGGGGGAAGGGGGGCGGTAAGGGTTGCGGGGGGGGATCGGTTTCCTGGAGTTAAGTTTAAGCGACGCTGGTATGGCGTTACCGAGACGGCCCTCTCGGTTCTTTAAGCCCGTTTGGACGGTCCTGCCTTGCCTAAAGAGCGGCAAAGATACCCACTGGCCACTATGGAAACAATTTGAACGCCAAAAGTTTCCATTGGGAGTAAAATAATTTATAGCGGAACCGGAAAAGCAGCGAAAATGACGTGTTAAAAAGTGTTAAAATACTGCTAATCAACAAGATAGGACAGCGAAAAACACCCCTTTTATGATGTTACGCAGCCTTTTATACATGTGTATTTTCATTCCATAACTTGCACATTGCTGCCTGGACCAAACGGGCTACCATCCTGGCCTGGGTGAATATGCAGGAGGCCGGGCCGTTTTCCGGGCGCCAACGCACCCAAATCGGGCCAGTTAAAAAACCTGGCCGGGTTGCCGCAGGCCCATTGAATGGCCAGGGCGGGGTCTAATTCGGGATCTGCTTGCAGAAGTTGTTGTATTTCGTTTAACACCGACAATGTGCCGTTTGACGCCAGTGAATCCGTGCCGATAAGCACGCGGTCCGGGTAACGCCGGAACAGCGGCACTTCGGGAAGACGGTTTTCGATGTATCGGTTGGTGCCGGGGCAGAGGCACCAAAAGACATCGCGGCCGGAGTTGGCGGCCAGTTCCAGGTCGGCGGCGGTGGCGCAGGTGTTGTGCACGAGCAGGAGGCGCTGGCCGGCTGGCAAAGCATCCAGGGTGGCTTTGAGCGATGAAGAGCCAGGCTCAGGAATGCTGACTGGGATACCCAGATTTTGGTAAAACGAGGGAAATGCCCCTTCGCCCGAGGCAAAAAAGAGGATTTCTTCAGGGCTTTCCTGCATGTGGATGCTGATGGGCTGACCGGCATTGGCCGCGCCAATGTGCTGCATAAGTTCCGGATGAACCGAATAAGGCGCGTGCGGGCTTAAGCTCACAGACAAGCCCGCCTGCTGGAAAGCCTCCAAAACCGGGCGTCCGCGCTCCAGCCCTGCCGGCCAACCCTGCGCCGACATGCCAAAGACCTCGACAAACGTGTGAAAATGAATTTTTGACGAACGCTTGATGCCAATGCTGGCCGTGGTATTGGCAATGTCGCCCATGCCCACGGTACCAGCGGCTTTTAACGCTAGCTCCGCAGCCTGCATATGTTTTTCTATTGTTGCATGGTCGGCTCCTCTACTGCGGGTCACGGCTTCAAGAAAAGGCACCAGCCCGGTGTGCTGCGGAAAATGCCCGTGCAAGTGGCTCAGTTCCAGGTGGCCGTGTGCATTGATGAATCCCGGCGTCAGGCTGCCCGGTTGGTAATGCGCATTTGGCGCCAGTTCCGCGGGGAGCAGCGCCTCAATGATGCCGCTGTGGGCGTTGACCCCAACGGCGGTATTCAGTAGGCAACGGCCATCACCGGTATACACTCTATCTGCTAAAAAAAAGTTAATATTTGCGGACACAGGACTAAATCTAGCGCCAAATCTGCTTGAGTTTTCTATTTTTAGACGGGGTTTTTCTAGCCCTTGCTTGCCTGTGTGTTTATAAATACAACTGCAAGTATCCTGGCTGAACCTAAACCATCGCTGAACCAAACGCTTATTCCCATGGACGATACGCTACTTGATCGCCCCTCCACCGGCCAGGCTGGCGGAGTTGATTTTGACACCCGCGCTGCTGAACTGATTCGGGATGGTTTCACGGTTGAAATCCGCGGGTGGATTCGCAAAGGCTGGGAAATTTTCCAAAAAGAACCCGGCTACTTCATTGGCCTGTTGATTTTGTCACAAGGCCTTAGCTTAGGTGTGCAGTTGGTGGGTGGTCAATTAGGCGAATTTGTAGGTGTATTTGCGACTATTGCTGTGGCAGTTTTACTGCTGCCCATGCAAATGGGTTATGCTATTCTGGCTAGAAAAATTATGCGCAATGAGCCCTACACCTTTAGTGACATGTTCGGCGGCTACAAATTGACCGGCGAACTAATTGTGGTGTACTTGTTGTACGCGGTTTTAGTCGTGGTTGGAATGGTCTTTTTGGTGCTTCCCGGCATTTACCTGGCCATCGCCTTTTCGTGGGCTCCTTACTTGCTGCTGTTCTACAACAAACCCGCCACGGAAGCCCTGAGCATAAGCCGCAAACTCCTCCATAAATCCTGGTGGGGCATGTTCCTCTTTCTGATCGTTGCCGGCTTGCTGCTCAACATAGCCGGATTGCTGGTCTGCCTAGTGGGAATTCTGGTCAGCCTTCCGGTTTCGTACATCTCCATGTATGTAGCGCTTGATGAGACACTCGGGTTGCAGGATAGCGAGCCCGTAAAGGAGGAGTATTGAGGCCCGCTTAACCCTTACTGAGGGGAATAACGCGGCAAAAAGAACCGCGACTTCGCCTCAAAATGGGAAGAAGAGCGGTATGATAAACGAAGCCGCAATCCACACGATAATGTTGAGTGGCGTGCCTACTTTCAGGAAGTCATTGAACTTGTAATCACCGGGAGCGTACACCATGGTATTGGTGGGGTAGCTAACCGGGGTCATAAAGGTTAGCGAGCAGGCAAACATTACGGCGATGAGAAAGGGCTTTTCACTAATCTGCATAGCAACAGCCAAACTTAATACGATGGGAACCATTAATGCGGCCGTTGCCTTGCTCGAAAGGATATTGGTGGAAAGAAACGTAATGAGAAAGATTAAGCTCAGCGTGATTCTCGGGTCAAAGCCCCCCATGGTGTTGTAAACGAATTCAGCGACAATGGCCGCCCCACCGGTCTTTTCCAGCGCCGTGCCCATAGACAAGACACCCGCCATCATAAAGATGACTTTCCATTCAATGGCGTCGTAGGCTTCTTGCGGCTTTAGGATGGAGGTGGTTACCAAAACCAGCGACCCAACCATGCTGCTAATGAGGATGCTGGTTATTCCAAATGCAGCAGCACTCACCACCCCAACGGCAATGAGCAAGGCCGGTATGGCTTTCTTGTAATCAATTTTGGAAACGGCATGCTCCGACAACAAGATAATCAGCTTGCTTTGCAAGAGTTTGTCTAACTCCACTTTGGTGCCATAAATCAAGATCATGTCACCTTCCTTAATAATGATGTCAGATATGTTTTCATGCGTAACCTCTTCTCTGTGCCGGATAGCCAGCACGGAGCAATTGTAAATGTTCCTAAACTGGGAACTCTTCAGTGACTCTCCAGCGAGTTCAGAACCAATAGGTACCATGGTTTCGTACAAAATCCTTCCTGCATCGCCGTTGACTACATCACCTTTTTTACCAATAATAACGTATTTCGCATTATCGCTAAGCTCGCTCAATTTGCTCGGACTAACGATGATCTTTATTTGATCATTTTCACGCAACAAGGTATCGCGATCAAAAAAGGTAAGGTTTTCTCCGTTTCGAAAAATAGCAACAATGTTAGAATTCAAAGTAGATTCTAGCAGCGATTTTTGGATAGGCTTGCCAATGTCTTTGTTGCCGGGTGCGACCAAAATTTGAGCCGTGTATTGTTCTACGTTGTCAAAAACGTTTACGGCATTGTTCTTTCTATTGGGTAAGAGGAAAGGAGCTATCAAAAAAATGTACCCCAATCCAATTGCCAACAAACACAACGCCGGCAAAGAAAACTCAAACATGCCAAAAGGCTCAAGACCGTTTTTTTCTGCAATACTGCTGACTAGAATATTGGTTGAGGTACCAATGAGTGTACAAGTGCCTCCAAACAGCGCGGAGAATGAAATGGGAATGAGAAGTTTCGAAGGGGCAATTCCGGTATCCCGGCAAACAGACAGCGCCAGCGGGATCAGAATGGCTACCACCGCAGAGTCATTGACAAAGGCGGAGAATACGACCGCGATAAGGCAAAAAACAATCAGCGCAATCATGTAATGGATGCGCGCAATTTTTACAATCCTGCCGCTCAACCCACCAATTAGCCCTGATTTGAAAATGGCTCCACTGACCACAAACATGCAACCCAAGGTGAGGGTTGCCGGGTGGTTAAATCCCGAAAAGCCTTCTTCTGGGTTCAACACGCCCGAAACAATGAACAAGGCCATGATTAATATAGATGTAGTATCTATACTAAAATAATCCCTAACAAACAAAAAGATTCCAATGGCAATGATGCCGATGGTCAAGTACAGCTGCATAGTATTCTATTATAACGATATGCCTATATAATGCATTTCAGCACAACCCACGCTTGTGCTGAAATCTGTGCGATACTCTCCCGGGATAAATATGCTGCTTTTTTTGGAGGACACGGGCCCCAGGCATGAAGACGGTAGCTTTTAGCCCATGCTATCAAGTGATTCCACCGTTGGTTAGTTTAGCTCTCCTCGGGTGCTATCACCAATATTTCCGGCCAAGGCACTATTCGCGTGGATATGATGATGGAGCAGTAAACAGTTCCGCAGATTCCATCCAGAAAAATAACTAACCCACTATAAATGGCAAAGGGTCAAAATAGAGGGTTTATCAATCAGGGGTGAGCCTTTCACGGTAGGTAAAAGCCGCTTGTGAAAATTTTTTTTGGTTTCTGATATGCTTAGCGTTCATCTTGCTTCAGACGCGCGTCCACGTCCACTGCTCCATTGGATTTAACACGAATTACATAGCTTTCCTTCAAACTGCATCCGTCATCGTAACAATACCCTTCATAAATTTTTATCTTATTTTTAATAATGTTAAAGTATCGAAAACTAATGTTTTGCTCGCCGCTTACTTCGCGGTGAATATTCAAGACATTGCCTCTCTTGGAAATTGAATCAAGAAGCAAGAGGTTGCCATATCCGCCATAACCCCCTGCGCTCTGCTGATAAAAATAGTAGCCCTGCAGTTTGCCAATATTGGGTAGTCTGTACCTTAAACTATCGAGTTGTTGCTGGTAAAGGGTGCCGTTCAAATTCGCTGCAACGTCATCACCTTCAATTTTAGTAAAATGCAGGGATTTAACTTCGGGTAGTGGACGTTGGGATTCCCGGCTATTGATGGCGCGAAAACAGGCTTGAATGACCTCAAAGTCTTTTCCACCCTGTCCTTGAAGTTGCCCATAATGAGTCGTGTCGGCTTTCCATTACTTTGGATGCTCCAGCGTGGTTAATAGGGAACACCCAAAAGAACGTTCGCTGTTGCCTTCGATGCCATGCGTAGTACCGGGGTCTTTTGTAAATTCAGTTGTTCCTCTCGGGTCGGTACCGCTAAAGGCGCCAACCTTACAGGACACTGAAAAAGTGGCTGCAACAAACACGCCAATTGTGACCCAACTCATTGCACCCTTGAATGTTGTCATGCCCGATCTTTTCTTGAGCCTGACGGAGCTGAATACTCAACGCCGATCGGTTGAAGATACATCCTGGAGCAGCAAAGAGAGAAACTTCCAGCCCCCTCACAAATCAATAATCAACCCAATGGAAGGTTGCACGAATCCATCCTCGTTGGCGATGTCCTGGGGTTGGTAACGATCCGGTTGAAGCGGGTCTGGTTGCGGTTGACCGGTGGCATCGCGAACCACGCTGAGGTCAGGTTGCAGGGTCGTGGTCGTGCTCAACACGTTGCGAATATCAACGTATAAATTAATATCCCATTTTTCAAAGTACCAGCGCTTGTCTACGCGCAAGTCCCATTGAAAAGCAGTGGCCGTGCGCAAGCTGTTGAGTTGTGTGTAGTCCAGAACCCCTTCGCCCGTTAAATCCCATTGCGTACTCTCCACGCTTGCCGCTACGTTGAAGGGCGTGTAAGGGTAACCCGTCGCCGAGGAAATCCTGCTGCCCAGGTCCCAGTTTTTTGCCAATTTAATGCCGCCGGCAACGTTAATGATGTGGCGGCGATCCCAGGAGCTGGGCAAATACTCGGACTGATCAGCTGCGGTAAACTCGCTGTAACTGAGCGTATAACTCACGATTCCAAACACATTGCGGTACAGCTTTTGGCGCAGGGCAATTTCCAGCCCGTAGGCTCTACCACGGGAGCTCGCATCCATGGCGGCGTCGCCGACAACGCCGAATTCCGCGCCGAGATTGGCCAGCGAGATGCTGTCCTGAAGCAGAAATGGATAGTGGCGGTAATCCTTGAAAAAGCCTTCAATCGAAAGGCGGCTGTTGATGGCACTGACCCAGTCTATGCCCAACACGTATTGGTCGCGAATAATGTGTTTCAACGTGCTTTGGTTCAGCAGCGCTCCGCCTGCATCGGTAAACGCCAAGGCGGTGTAAGGAGGCAATTGCGCGGCTCGACCGGCGCTGGCGTTGAGGTTAATATCAGGTGTTAGCGCCAGCGAAAGGCCTATGTTGGGCGAAAGCGACTCCAGCGGGTTGCGCGTGGAACTGTTGTAATCTGCAACATCACTTCGCAAACCTAGCGAGAGCGACAAACGCTCCGCAAATAGCTTGCGGCTGTACTGGGCAAAAGCACTGAATTGACTGAGCTCCAACCGGACGATCCTGGGCTGAATGCTGCCGTCTGACGTGCTAAATCTGCTGTCATCGGAGTATCGGGAGTATTCATACCCAGCGCCAAGCGTCAGGGAACCGGCCCGTCCGACGATGCGCTCTTCATAACGGAACTTATTTTCTTCGCGGTCGCTCTTTTGGCGAAAAAGGAGTGCACTCTCATTGCCGAAATCATTATCAGCAAACTTTTCGTACGTATCGGTTACTTCGGTGCGGCTGATCACAAACGTGGAATTGCCTTTCTCTTTAAAACGGCGATAGCGCGCACCTACGGTATAGGTGGTTTGGTCAATTTCTGGCAGCAGCCCGAGCTGGTATTGTTGCTCAGGCGTTTCGTTGGCGTTCAAGTTCAGATTGAAATGATCCAGCGTGCCAATGCCCAGTATCGTCAACTCGTTGCGGGCATCAAATCGGGTTTTGATTTTAAACTGAGCATCGTTGTAGGTAGGCAGAAAGGGCAAGGCAAAGGCCCGGAACAACAGCTCCTGGTAGCTTCTGCGGTAGGAGGCCATAAAGGTGGACTTAGCCGGCGTGCTTTCGTCACTGATCTTGCTCAGGCGAAGGGGCCCTTCGACCGAAGCACCCGCTTCGAGTGCCCCAAGCGTTACGCGTCCTGCAACCCGGTCAGAGCGGCCGTCTTTGAACGTAAATTCCATGAGGCTGCTCAGCGCATTTCCACGTTCAGCCGGGACGGCGGCTGATGAAAAGGTTACGTCCTGAATGAAATCAACATTGATGGCTCCATTGGAACCGCCCGATGCGCCCTGCGTGGCAAAGTGGTTGATGGCCGGAATTTCAATGCCGTCCAGGAAAAACTTGTTTTCGTTTGGACTGCCGCCGCGCACGATGATATCGTTGCGGTAAGAAACGGTTCCAGCCACTCCGGGTAGGGTTTGAATAACGCGGCTGATGTCGCGGTTGCCACCGGGAAAACGTTCAATTTCAGCGGCGCCGACAGATTGTACCGACACTGGGCTCTCCGCTTTTTTCTCAAATGGGTTGACTTTAACCACCACCTCTTCCAACGCCGTGCTGGAAGGATCGAGAGTGATGTTCAACTGGGTGGCCTTGGCCCCAAGAACATCAATTTCAAAGATGGTTTTGCTTTGGTAGCCCACAAAAGAGATTTGA
>Ga0105049_10000318_pt1 | contig 50672 bp, 45 predicted proteins | sample MAT06_FD_78087 | JGI IMG/M metagenome (GOLD analysis project Ga0105049, IMG submission 78087) | Freshwater microbial communities from Lake Fryxell liftoff mats and glacier meltwater in Antarctica - MAT-06 | ecosystem: Environmental > Aquatic > Freshwater > Ice > Liftoff microbial mat | place...
AATAGTGTTCCGAGTGGTTCTGTTTGGATTCCTACCCTGAAGGTGAAAGGAGAAGATAGAGGAATTAGACATACCTTTTCAGTAAAAGAAGATGCTTTTGCTGTTGGCGAAAGAAGGTTGGTCAATCATAAAAAGTATTATTTTGCAGCTGTTGCTTACGCATTCAATACCTATCCAAATCTTCCATTTGATCCCTCAACTGGGGTTGGTCAGAGAAATGGCTATCTTCCAAGTTTTAGAAATATTTTTACAAGAACTGGTATACCTAGACCAATAACTGACAGAGATCAAAACGCTCAGTATGGGACAGAGCCAATTATAAGCAGATTAGATGGAGGTGGCGCTAACTCAACTTTCCTTCAAATTTCTGAAGTGGAACGAACTGCTTTATATGATGATGCTGCTAAAACTGAAATTGAATACATACCTGGAGCCGGTCCTTTGAATGTCAAAGTTTACAATCCTTTATTCAACAAAGCTGGTGAATTCGTATTGACGTTTAGAGATTCAATTATGTCAGATGAAATCCTTGAGGCTGACGCAAGTTGGGTATTATACAAAGTTGGTACAACAGATAAGGATACTGTCTTGTCAGCAAGTACACTTGATAGATTGAATGAACAAGTAATTGCAAATTACGGATTTTCGGTTACCTTGAAGCAAACACCTGATGCAGGCCAGACCAAGAATGCTAAAAACGGATTTATAGGATCGTCACTAACTTATGCGAGCGAATCAGGACCAGCTTGGCTGGCATTTGTCCCTCAAGATAACAATAATGATTATCTTAACTTCATGCAGAATGAGTCCGAAGGAAGTCAATTCTTTGACCTAGATCCTTTTCAGGCCTATGGAAAAGCAGAAGATATTCAAGTATTCCCTTACCGTCTATGTGATTTTGTAGATTCAGTAAGAAATCAGCAAGGCAACATTGAAGGAGGTTTAATAACTCCGGCTTGGGTAAATAATAATAACAATAATGTTATTGCTGCACCTACATCACCACTTGCCAGACTGAATAACGTAGATATTGTTTTCACGAAGGATAAATCAAAGTGGAGCAGATGTGTAGTTGTAGAATCAAGTACTCCTGCTTTGGTTACTTTAAGTACAGAATTTACATTAGATAATGTCAAACAGTTCCAAAAGAGGAAAACTCCTTCAATCAGCAAGGACGCTGATGTTAACGGTAATCCTATTCCTGATGGTTCAACTTCACCGGGTTTCGGTTGGTTCCCTGGTTATGCTGTAGATGTAGAAACGGGACAAAGAGTTAACATCTTCTTTGGTGAGTCTTCTCTCTATCGCGATGGTTTAGGTTTAAGTAACTTGATGGAAGAAAAGAATGGGGCTGATATGATATTTAACCCAAGTTCTCAAGTTGTTATGCAAGGAGCGCCATTACCTTACCTTTTGGTCTTCGGTGGACGCCATGTCATGTATGTTACCGACGAGCCTTATGATGAATGCGCAGCTTTAGGTAAATCCTTCGAGGCAAACCCAAGCGCTCAATATATTGCACCATTGCGAAAAATCACTTGGACTGCAATGCCTTATGCTTCAACGGACATCAAGCTTTTGAGTTATGCTGATGGTTTGATTCCTAATGATTGTTTATTGTCCATGCGCGTTGATAATCCTTACTTTGTATCTAAGAAGGACAAGGAATATGATACCAATCCCGATCAGTCAGTAATAACAAATCAAAAGCGAACTGATATATTTAGAGGATATCCATCTTACAAGATCAAATTTGCTGATTCATTGGCTGTTGCTGATTTAACTCAAAATCTTAAGGAAGATAATTTGTCTCAGGTAAGAGCTGTCCCTAATCCGTATTACGCATATTCAGCTTATGAGACGGCACCCTTGAGAGGTTTGGTTAAAATAACAAATTTGCCTGCCAAGTGTAATGTAAGTATTTATACATTGGATGGTAGATTTGTCAGACAGTATCGAAGAAATGAAAGTGAAGTAGAAGTTAATTCTGCATCGAGACCACTTAAAACTTTGCAGATTTATCCGGATATTGAATGGGATTTAAGAAATGATAAAGGTATTCCAGTAGGAAGCGGAGTTTACCTTATTCATATTGAAGTTCCAGGAGTTGGTGATAAAACAATAAAATGGTTTGGTGTCACTCGTGAGTTTGACCCAGCTGGATTATAACGAGATATTAATTTCCGGCCTTGCATATTTTATGAATCAACAGGGCCGGTTATTTTGGAGAATGAATTCAATTTAGACTTATGAAAAAACTTTTGTACACTCTTATTGTAGCACTTGTTCCTTTTGCACTATTTGCAGGTAATCCTGATAGACAAGGTGAACCTGGGGCTGGTGAATTATTAATTAATCCTTGGGCACGAAGTGCAGGTTTACACACAATGAGCACAAGTTGTGTATCAGGTGTTGATGCAATGCATATCAATGTTGCAGGTATGTCGCGTATCAATAAGACCCAAATATTAATTGGTAATACCAATTATTTGAGTGGAACGGAAATACGTTTGAATTCTATAGGACTCGCCCAAAAAATTGGGGAAAGAGGGACCTTAGGTATAACATTGACAGCAATGGACTTTGGTGAAAACCAAGTTACCACTACTGGTCAGCCTGAAGGTACTGGAGCAACCTTCTCTCCTTCATTTTTTAATATGGGTTTAGGCTATAGCTATATCTTTCAAAATAAAATATCTGTAGGATTTTTAGTAAGAGGTGTATCTCAGGCATTGGCTGATATTTCTGCTTTCGGTATTGCATTGGATGCTGGAGTACAGTATGTAACTGGTGCAAAAGACCAATTCAAATTGGGAATATCTCTGAAGAATATTGGATCACCAATGCGTTTTGGCGGAAATGGTTTGGGTGTAGTTCGACCTGCATCTGAAGGCAATTACAATCTTACTTATAATGTACGTCCGGATGATTATGAACTGCCCTCTATGCTTAATATCGGAATTTCTTATGACTTTCATTTGGCTCAGGCCTTAATATTGACTGGAGTTGGGAATTTCACATCCAACTCATTTTCACAAGATCAGATTGGAGGTGGTGTGGAGTTGGGTGTTGCTAATTATGCAAAGTTAAGAGCTGGTTATAAGTATGAAATTGGCGAATCAGAAAATGGTGGTCTCAACTCATCTTTGGATAGAGGCATAAGCGCAGGAGCGACGCTAAGTATTCCTTTGAAAAAGGACACTCAGAATTCACTGGACATTGATTTCGCTTATAGAAATACTCCTAGATGGGGAGGTATCTATAATATCTCTTTAGCCTTGAATTTGTAGTAATACAAATAGAATAATTAAATCTTACTATCTTTGTGAAAACGTTTCCAGGCTTTGACTGGAAACGTTTTTGTTTTGCATAAAACCTTAATTTAATAAATATTTTATTATGTCAGGACACTCATATTTAACCCAAGAAGGGTATGATCGAATAAAAGGCGAACTCGACGGATTAAAAGATACAGGAAGAAAAGAAGCAGCTAAGGCTATAGCTGAGGCTAGGGAGAAAGGTGATTTGTCAGAGAACGCGGAGTATGATGCAGCTAAGAATGCACAAGGAATGTTAGAGTTTAAAATCAATGAATTAGAGAAAGTAATATCAACCGCAAGAATTATTGATGAAAGTCAACTTGATGATTCGAAGGTATCAATATTGTCACACGTTAGAATTAAGAATATTAAGTCTGGAACAGAAGTAACTTACCAGTTGGTATCAGAAGCAGAGGCAGATTTGAAGGCAAAGAAAATTAGCATGTCTTCACCTATCGGTCAAGGCTTGATGGGCAAGGTTGTTGGGGACAAAGTTGGAATTTCCACACCCAATGGTCTGATTGACTTTGAAATTTTAGAAATCTATCTTTAATACAATCATGGCCAGTATTTTTACTAAGATTATTTCGGGTGAGATACCATCTTTCAAAGTAGCGGAGAATGATCAGTTTTATGCTTTTTTGGATGTTAGGCCAGTCGCTTTCGGGCACACCTTGGTTGTTCCTAAATTGGAAGTTGATTACATCTTTGATTTAGAGGATGATTTATATGTGGATTTATTTTTATTTTCCAAAAAAGTAGCAAAAGCTTTGAAAGAAGAAGTGCCATGTAAGAAAATCGGTATTTCAGTAATAGGATTGGAAGTATCTCACGCACATGTTCATTTGGTTCCAATCAATGCTGTTACTGATATGACTTTTGGAAAATCAATTGAAGTCTTACAAAGTGATATGCTTGAATTGAGCAACAAGTTATTCAGCAAGTTAAAATAGTTATTTGACTTTATTTGGATTGGCAGAAGCAAAATTTGCCCAACTTGAAAATTTACTCGTATTTGTTTGAAGCGTTTTGTTTTGATGGTAGTGGCAGACCACTGTGGCAAGCGCATCAGAGGCATCAAGTGAAGTCATTTGTTCAGGAGGAATAGTGAACATTCTGGCAAGCATAGCGGCTACTTGTTCCTTGGTTGCATTCCCATTTCCTGTTATAGATTGTTTAATTTTTTTCGGAGAATACTCTTCAACTGTTAAACCACGAGACATTGCAGCAGCGATGGCAACACCTTGCGCCCTGCCTAATTTTAGCATTGATTGCACATTTTTTCCATAAAATGGGGCTTCTATAGCCAATTGCTTTGGATTGAACTTATCAATGAGTTCGTTCAAATGCTTATGTATGTGTAATAGCTTAATGGTATGACTTTCTAATTTACTTAAGTTGATTGTACCAATTTCTATTAATTTTACGTCTAATTGAAAAACATCAATGATAGCGTACCCGAGAAGATTGGTTCCAGGATCGATTCCGAGCAATTTATATTCAGGTAATTGATTCATTTGATGCAAAGGTAATGTGAGTCATCAGTAAAAGTTAATAATGTATTCAAAGCAATTGAAATATAAAGAACAAGGGATGAGATGGATTATGTCCATCTTAGGCTTGATTGCTATTTGGTACATGTTGGCAAGTAAATGGCAAATTGAGGATTTTAGGATCGTGCTGGGAGTAAGAGAATGGTCTTTGTTTGCTCTTGCATTGGTTTTAATGCCTGTCAATTGGTGGTTGGAGTTTAAAAAATTTAAAGTTTCACTCATAACCCCAACACCAGATTCAGTAATTTTCCGATCACTTCTGTCGGGAATTTCGTGGGCAACAGTAACGCCTCTTCGATTGGGTAATTATGCTGCACGACTGAGTTATTTTGAGCGGAAGAGATACAAAGAGGTAATTGTTGCTACTCTGGCGGGAAATGTAACTCAATGGCTGGCAATAGTGATAATAGGAACGGGCTTTCTGCCATTTTATCTTTACAAAGCTAGTATTTTGTCCTTAAGTTTGGCTGTTCTTTTTTGTAGTATATTGATCATATCGTTTGTTGTTGTTTTGGGATTTAAAATTTATAAATCCATTCCAATGGGAATTATTAGATCATGGACAATGTTCAAAGTGGTGCGTTCATTCGTGAAATTTCCATTGCCAAAAATAAGACAATTGGGCAGTTCCCTTGCAAGTTTACAAAAGTTTGCATTGCTTCGATACATGGTTTATGCCAACCAACTCGCTTTGTTGTTGATGGTTTTTGACAATAAATTAGCATTTGGATCAGCTATTTTGGTTTCAAGTACTATTTTCCTGGCTCAAACTGTATTTCCATTTTTTGGATGGTTTGGTTTGATAGGAAGATCAACAGCGGCTGCATTGGTCATTATGCCACTTGGGGATATTTCAAGCCATATAGGCGCCCAAGCTATGCTGCTAATGTGGATAATAAACCTTTTTATACCATCGTTAATTGGATTGATTATTTTCTTAAATCACAAACATGAAATACAGAAGCTTGGTTAGGTATGGCAGTTTTTTATTGGCTTTGCCCTTGGCCTTGGTGCTGGCCTTTTCTACTCCACCGCAAGAAATCAGTACAAATAGAATTGATCCATGCTATGGCGAAAACTGGACTTTCAATGTAGGAGAAGAGCTCACCTATAAAATTTATTATAATTGGAATTTTGTTTGGTTGCCTGCAGGAGAAGTTGTGTTTAAAGTAAGTGATGAAGATAATTTTTATCACTTGAGTGCCCGAGGAAGAACTTACAGCAGCTATGAATGGTTTTTTAAAGTTCGTGATAGCTACGATACTTACATAGACAAACAAACTTTGTTGCCAATGAATTCAATCAGGGAGGTAAACGAAGGAGGCTATAAGTTGGTTGAAAAATTAGTTTTTGATCAAAGTCGAAATTCTGTTGCATGCTATAGAGGAAAGGATAGAAAAACCTTAATCAAAAAGGATTACAAAATCAATAGTTGCATGCATGATATTCTTTCAATAGTATATCATACCAGAAATATCCGATTTACAGACTTGAAAAAAGGTGAAAAACTTGGCGTTAAGATATTTATGGATGAAGAAGTGTTTCCTTTGAATGTCGCATACAAGGGTCGTTACAAAAATTTACATATCAAGGATTCAGGCAGATATAACGCCTTTAAATTTAGCCCGGAAGTGATTAGTGGTGAAATATTCAAAGAGGGTTCTGAAATGAACGTTTGGGTATCAGATGACAGCAATCAAGTTCCTGTATATATTGAAAGCCCAGTAAGTGTGGGTTCCGTCAAAGTTATTTTACAATCATATAAAGGATTGAGGTACCCATTTACGGCTAAAACGAAGTAATTTTGACTTTGCCCAAATATTACTATGCGTTACGTTTATGTTATTTTAGTGCTTTTGGTTTTGGCTTTCGGGTTTTACATCACAACACGATGGGATAACTTCACAAAACCACAGGAACGTGTCAGTTCAACTGTACTCTTGGAACAGCTCAAAGACGTTACAAAAATGGCAGTTTTAGAAGGACATTTTTCTGAGATTTATGACTACAAAGACTATACTGGATTTGATCTTCCATGGTTTAGCAAGAAAGCCTTGATAAGAGTGAAAGCCAAAATATTGGTAGGATTTGATCTGGAAGGAATGAGTTTAAAAATAGATAGTGTGCACCATGAAATAGTTGTACAAAATTTACCCAAAGCAAAAATTCTCTCCATTGAGCATGATTTGGATTATTATGATCTAACCCAAGGTGTTTTTAATAGTTTTTCTACCCAGGATTACAACAGGATGAATAAAGAATCAAAAGAATTTATTGTCAATCAAGCTATTAAATCCGGGATCATTGAAAAGGCACAAAAGAGACAAAAAGATTTATTGGAAATGATGAAAATTTCAACTGGAAATCTCGGCTGGAAGTTGACTGTAGAAAATCCTAAACCAATTAGCAATTAATTTTATGACAGTGAATATAAATACGGACGGCATAGAGAAATCTTTAAAGCGGAAGGGATATTTGGACATTGAAGTTGATCCAAGTTTAGATCTTGTTGCCGAAATCAACAAGCTCAAAAAGGAGAAAAATGCTATTATTCTCGCCCATTATTATCAAGAATCTGAAATTCAAGATATTGCAGATTATGTAGGGGATAGTCTGGGCTTAAGCCAAATGGCTGCAAAGACAAATGCTGATTTGATAGTTTTTGCAGGGGTTCATTTTATGGCGGAATCTGCGAAAATGCTTTCCCCCAATAAGAAAGTTGTGTTGCCGGATCTAAAAGCAGGATGTTCACTTGCTGATTCATGTCCAGCTCCATTGTTTTCAAAGTTTAAGGAGAAGTATCCTGATCATACCGTTGTTAGTTACATCAATTGTTCGGCTGAATTGAAAACCTTAACAGATATATGTTGTACCTCGACCAATGCGGTAAAAATAATTGAAAGCATACCAAAAGATCAAAAGATTATATTTGCTCCTGATCGCAATCTTGGTCAATATTTGATCAACAAAACAGGAAGAGACATGGTGCTTTGGCAAGGAGCTTGTATGGTTCATGAAATTTTTTCTCGTGAAAAATTGGTAAAGTTGATGCACTTGCACCCCAATGCGAAAGTTATTGCTCATCCCGAGTGCGAAACACCCATACTGGAATTGGCTTCATATATCGGCAGTACAAGTGGCCTACTGAATTTCACGCAGCAGGATGAAGCTATGGAATATATCGTAGCCACAGAAGCGGGTATTTTGCACCAGATGGAAAAGAGAAGTCCGCATAAAAAATTTATACCGGGTCCACCTGATAGCCATTGTGCATGTAATGAGTGTCCACATATGAAGCGAAATACAATGGAAAAGCTATATTTGTGCATGAAATATGAGCTGCCTGAAATTATTATGCCTGATTGGGTAATAGAAAAGGGCAGACCTTCCATTGACAGAATGATGGAAGTATCAGCAAAAGCAGGACTTATTTCATAAGAACTTTTTATAGCACCAATTTGTTAATTACTAAAACTATATAAAATGGGATTGATAATAATTTCGGTTGTGTTTGCTGCCATTGGGTGGATGATAAGTGCTAGACTGAAATCAAAATTTGAACACTACAGCCACATGCCCTTGCAAAACAGCATGACCGGTAAGGATGTTGCTGAATCGATGTTGAAGTATTATGGCATTTATGATGTTAAAGTTACCAGTGTTGAGGGTCACCTAACCGACCACTACAATCCAGGCGATAAAACTGTTAATCTGAGCCAAAATGTATATTACGGCAACCATGTATCTGCTGCAGCTGTGGCAGCACATGAGTGTGGACATGCCGTACAACATGCTACCGCTTATTCTATGCTTATGTTGAGATCAAAACTTGTACCTGTGGTTCAGATATCTGCCAATATGCAACAGTACTTGTTTATGGCTGGTATCTTTGGGATGGGTGTATTGGGTAATAAATGGATGCTTTTAGCAGCCATCGCTACTTTCATGATCACAACTCTATTTGCATTGATTACCTTACCAGTAGAGTTTGATGCCAGCAAAAGAGCCCTAGTGTGGTTGAACAATAACAATGTGGCAACGGGAGTTTATTACGATGGAGCAAAAGATGCTTTGAGATGGGCTGCATTAACTTATGTCGCTGCTGCCTTGGCAGCTTTGGTACAACTTTTATATCTGGTCATGATATTTATGGGTCGTAGAGATTAAGCTTTAAATACAAGGGACAATTGAGTTTGTCTCTTTTTATCCAGAAATAATGATATGGTTCAAAGATTCTGAACTGAGGTTATATATTTGCACTAATATTCAAATCGACAACACATGAATGAACAAGAAATTGCAATAATTATTGGCAAGACCAAAGACGCATTTGACCACTCTATTGATCACCTTCAAAAAGAAATGTCCAAATTGAGAGCCGGTAAGGCCAATACAGCTATGTTGGACGGGCTGTTGGTTGACTATTATGGAACTCCAACCGCTTTGTCCCAAGTGGCTAATGTCGCAACTGCAGATTCAAGAACTTTGACCATTCAGCCTTGGGAGAAGAAAATGCTGGCACCAATTGAGAAAGCAATTTTTGAAGCGAATATGGGCTTAACACCCATGAATGATGGTGAAACAGTTCGACTGAATATCCCCCCGCTTACTGAAGAGCGCAGAAAGGAGTTGGTAAAGCAATCCAAACACGCTGGCGAAGAATCCAAGGTAGGGATGCGCAGTGCACGCAGAGAGGCCATTGAGATATTCAAAAAAGCAATTAAAGAAGGGCTTCCAGAAGATATTGGTAAAAAGAAAGAGGACGACGTGCAAAAACTCTTGCAGGTTTATATTGACAAGATTGATGCTATTATTGCCGCAAAAGATAAAGAAATAATGACAGTTTGATCTCCGATTTTTCAACCTCAAATGATTTGCCTAATAAAGAGGCTGAAGATTGTTTTGAAATTGAATCTTGGCGAATTCTTTCAAAAATAGGATCCGATAAACGTACAGTAATATTACTGGGAGGTTTTTCGGAAGACCCTAAAGAGGTATTATTGCGGTATTCGGGTATTATCAAAAATGCCCATGTTATTGGACTTTACTGGCCGGGGTTTGGTAAAACAAAATGTCAAGGTGGGCAATTTGATCACACGAAATTACTGCCATTAATTCAAACCATTTGTAATCGTTATCCCCACTTTGAAATAGACTTGCTGGCTCATAGTTTTGGAGCGAGGGCTTATTTGTCTATTCTTGATCAGATAGATAGTCGTATTGTTACTATTCATTTGGTATCACCAGTTTTGAAATTGGGATGGTGGGAGGATTTTGTAGCTTATTTGCCAAAAGGCTTTCAGCGCTTTGCAATTCAACTTGTTTTGAGTCCATTTTTGCAGAGGATACTTTCTTCAAGATTCGTTGGAAGTAAAGAAAATCGATTTGTAGATCGATTTAAGGAGCTAGACCATGTTGAAAGTTTGATGCTTTACTATCTCAAGGGCCTAAAAAATATGGTTGCAAGATATTCAAAAGTGAGGTCGCTTTTGGCACAAACCAAATGTCAAATCAGGTTTTATCTGTTCCAGGATGACAGAATCAGCAATGCATCAAGATGGATTTCAGAGATAAAGACGAGTTCAAGGGTTGAACTTATCCAATTAAAAGGGAGACATTTCAGCAGAATTCAATAAATGAAACTACATAAAAGTTTTTAAGCCCATAGATATTGCAAAAGAATTTGATGGCCCTCTCAAAGGGTCTATGGCTGAACGATTCAACTGGTGAAAGTATTCTGGCTGAACGAATACACTAAATTTGTCTGTCAATTTTCTTTCAACGCCTACACCAACAGTGGTTGTGTAATAAAATCTATCAATAAAACTGCTGGGCTCGCTTTCTAGGTTTTTGAGGCTTTTTTTGGATCTGGATGCTGCAAAAGTAGGATCTGGACTATTTGAAGTCAACGAACTTTGTGTAATATCCAAATGGAGGTTACCTCCACCAAGTGCATATATTTTCCATTTGCCGTAATCTTTGAACAAATATTTCAAAACCAAAGGAAGCCTGATCAAATTGGTAACTTTCTTTTCTTTGCTATCCGAGTCATCAAATGCCGCTAAGTCTTCTTTTGGAAAATCTAACTCTCTAACAGAGTTGAAGGCTGCTCCAGTTTCAAGCTCAAGTCGGTCTAGTTTCCACGCAACGGATAAACCCGCTCCCATACCTAAGGCATAGTGAGCGTCTTCATTGTTTATTTCTTGATTCAAAGCACTTGTTTCATCGAAATTTGATGAAGCGTAAACTCCCAATCTCAATCCTGAAGTGCCTGTTGGATTATAGAATTTAGAGTTTAAACTTGCAAGAGTTATACTTTTATTGAACGCATCATTATAGGGCTGTTTGTTTCCGTAAAGAATAGATCTTTGGTTTTGTTTGGCAATACTATTTGAATTAACAGGATAGGTCTTAAAAGTGGGAGAGGCAATAATATTTGGAATTCCAGCAATGCTTTGAATAGGTAAAGGATTAAAAACTTGATATTGTCCACGACTTAAGTTTGGCTTGAGTGAATCTCGCATTGATGAATTTAAAGAAATAATCTGCACCATTTGTGCATTTTTTTCAGCTTCTGTCTTTTTAGGAAATAAGACCGCATAATCAACGGAATCAATTACTTTGACACTTTCTCTAACAAACCAAGTTGTCCAAATCAATAATAGCAGGCATAATACTTCAAGAAGTCTGTATTTTCGAACCCTTCCAGCAAAAGATTTTTTCTCAACCAATTGAGACATTTTATCCCAATGTGCTGGATTGAAAGGTGTTTGCTGCATTTCTACTTCTGCCTTAACGAATCGATCAAATTGTTTGTCCTCTTCATTATCAACATTAGCTGCTTCCTCCAATTTGCTTTTCATTTTATTCCAGTGTTCCGGATTAAACTGAACTTCGTAGTTGTCAAGCAAGTCTTTTAATTTTTGATCTTCCATTGTTGCTTGAATTAAAATGATTTACTTATAAGTTCCTTCAATTTAGTTCTTGCTTTGACAAGATTTGACCTTGATGTGCTTTCAGTGATACAAAGAAGCTCACCAATTTCTTTGTGTGAATAACCTTCAATGACGTAAAGGTTGAATACAGACCTATAAACAGGGGATAGTTTTTGTATGCAAGCGATTATATCTTGTTCATTGATCAGATCAATGGCATCTGAGGTGTCTTCAACCACCAAGTCATAAACACCATCAATATCTTCGGTGCGATGTCGTACAGCCTTCCGATACATATCAATAGAGGTATTGACCACAATCGTTTTCATCCAGGCCATCAAGGAAGTATTGGGCTGAAATTTAGAAATGTTCTTGAATATTTTTATGAAAGATTCATGTAGAATATCCAAAGCCTCATCTTTGTTATTCGCATATCTTAATGAAACTGCCATTAATTTAGGATAGAATTGCTCATACAATCTCTGTTGCGCCCAGGTCTCCTGCGCTGCACATCCTAGTACAATATCTTGTTCTGTTAAACTTATATGCAAGCTGACATCCATTAATTTGTATTAAAGTTACGACTCAAATATGGCATTCACAAAACTTTAAACGAAATTGATAGTTCTAATGCTGCCTTAGGTCCAAAGAGCTAGGCCTGTTTTTACTGTCCTTGAGCCAAAGAATAGGCTGGTTTGCCCTCATGCAACATTAAAAATTCAGCTGAACATAGTTTTAAGGAGTGGATTAGAGCTGATTGTATTGAAATAATTTGACTCTGTGAGCATTGCCCTAGAACGTCAGCTTCTATTCGGACTCGATATTGATCTACCAATTCAGTTAACAAAGAACCTGTTGGCCATACTTGAGTGCCTCTATTACTTATTGTTGTGATATGGAAGCCATTTGGAAGACTTTGATTGACCACATTGGCCAGATCGCTAGGCTGTAAAGTTGATTCAACAAATAAATCTACACCATTCATTCCAACCGGGATACGATGGGCTGAAAACATCATTTTATTTTTGCTTGGGGCAGGAAGTCTTACCAAATCAGGCGTAATATCGATCGGTACTGCAGCCGGTGAAAATTTGGGAGTCGTTCCCAAGGCGTTTATAATTGCATCTGCAAATTGATCAGTATTTAATGCGGGTATTGCTTTATTGCCAAAATCGGAGGTATGTGAACCCTTCTCCAAAGTGGCCAAGAGGGCATTTTCAATAATTGCTGCATGTTGCATATAGCCGATATGGCGTAACATCATAATACCACTTAATAGCAAAGAAGTAGGGTTGGCTATTTTTTGTCCTGCAATATCAGGTGCTGTACCATGAACTGCTTCAAATATGGAAACATAATCACCAATATTTGCCGAAGGAGCAAAACCAAGTCCTCCTACCAATCCTGCACACAGATCAGAGATAATATCGCCCTGCAAATTGGGAAGTACCACCACATCAAATAAATTGGGTTTTGAGACCAATTTCATGGCGAGATCATCAACGATAATGTCTGTAGCCTGCAAATTTGGAAATTCTTTAGCTACCTGATAGAAGGTTTCTAAAAACATTCCATCCGTCAATTTCATGATATTGGCTTTGTGGCCGCAAGTGATTTTTTTGGATCCTTTGCGTTGCGCCATTTCAAAAGCATATCGATGCAATTGAAGAGAACCTTCTCGCGTGATGAATCTTCGACACAATGCGACATCCTGTGTCAACATATGTTCAATACCTCCGTAAGTATCTTCAATATTTTCACGGACAATGGTAATATCAATAGGAATATCTGCCTTGCTGAAAACTGTTTCAACACCGTGGAGGGATTTAAACATTCTTTTATTCGCATAGGTATTCCATACCTTTCGAGCAGTTACGTTGATCGATTTTACTCCTTTACCTTTGGGAGTTTCCATTGGGCCTTTGAATAGAATTCCAAGTGCTTCAATAGTTTTTTTGGCATCATCAGTCATACCTGTGGAATGCCCTTGGTCAAAAAAATGTTTGCCCATTTCAACCATTGTATAACTTAACGGAACTTCAGCTGCGTTAAAAATGCGCAAAACGGCTTCCATAATTTCTGGACCTATGCCATCACCTGGAGCAACCGCAATTGGGTATATAATGTTATCATTCATATTGTTACAATATTTATAAAACCATATTTAGATATGGGATTCATGTTTTGTTTGAAGGGCGCTTAAAATATTTCTTAATCCAAATCAAATACTTTTTCAACAGGCAGAATAGTAGTTTTAAGCCTTAAAAGTGACAAGAACTTGGTTTTTTTCAACAGATTGCCCCATTGTTAGAGAAATACTTTCAATGATTCCGTCGACTGGCGAGCTTATTACATTTTCCATTTTCATTGCTTCCAGAATCAATATATTTTGTCCTTTTATTACTTCCTGATCTTTTGCAGCCATTATTTTCAGAACAAGTCCAGGCATTGGTGCTTTAATTTCACGAATAATCTTATTTCCTTTTGCCGCAAGTCCCATTTTATCAATCAATTGTTCAACCGAGTTTGATAATTTCACTACTTTCAATACGTTATTGACCCGGATCTTGTATTCTGAGTTTGATAATTTATCGATGAGATTAACGGAGTAACAGATGTTGTTTTTAATAACGTGAAATGAATGATCGTCAATTTTATGTATGTCAAGTGAGCGAGCGTCTTCTTCTGAAATATAAAACTCGACATTATCTACAACTGCTTTAATAGGAGTTTTTTGAATCATCTTTTCGTTTGTTGGTGTCCTAATCGACTTAAAAAATATACTTTAAAGGCAGTAAAGATACAGTAAGTGAGTATGAAATATAGAATTTCAATTTTGTTGATTGGGCCAACTATTTTATTATAGATGAATAATATTGTCGGGACTGCAAATAAATTAACCAAGGAAGAGCTAGAGATAACATTTTGGAAGGCATATTTAGAAGGAGAGTTAGAAAGCGATTTTCCCCAATGAAACATCAATATTGTAATCAAACACCACCATGATAAAACCACAACCATAAACCCTGTTTGGATTTGAACGGATATCAAAGCTAAAATGGCGGACAATGCAAGGAGTATAAAATGATACCAGTAAAATTGAGCGGAGCTCATACTTTTTTATTGTCATTTTCCACACTTCGTATGACTCGATACAGGGCTAAGCCTGTCATAAGTACAATACCAAATACTGCAAATATTGGTTTTTTATTTTGCAAATATTGATCGGCTTTATTCCCAAGCCAGTAGCCAATCAGAATAAAAGCCAATAGTTCAAAAGCCATTCCTGAGTACTTTAGAACGGAGTTGTATTTGTGTATAGGAGGCTTAAAAGGTTGAGACATTTATTTTATTGAATCTGCAACCATTTGGTTTGCTGACTTTTTGATTGTTCCAGTTTTTCCCATATCACAGCTTACATTGAATATTGCACCAGTTGCTACCATCAGTTTGCCGCAATTGATATCGCCGACTACATTAGCCGCTTCGCGAACATTGAGCAAATCCTCAACGTGAAGTACTCCCTCAAATCTACCTTCGATAATGGCATTGACACATTTAACCTTGCCTTCAACAAATCCAGTAGGTCCAATGATTAATTTGGCAGTGCAAGTCAAGTCCCCTTTTATAGTTCCATCTACTCTGATATCGGATTCCGTTCTTATGGTACCCTCGACTGTGGTACCCTGCACCAGGGAATTCAATGCTCCAGATGAAGGAAGATTATTTGTGGCTTCTTGTTTTTTGTTTGAGTTAAACATAATTATTTGGCTTGATAGAAAGTTGTTTAAAATTAGGTTTTTTGAGAGGCATTTCGCTTTTGTTTTGCAAATTTGCAGGGAATATACGTTATATGCAAAAGCCCCACAAACGATTTCATGGGGCTTTTGTGACAGTATTATTTAGTTCAGTTTTAGAACCTTGGGCAATATACGTTTCGTCGTTCAGGGCCACATATATTATAGATACCTGAAAATTCAAATGATCCATTCAAGTTTGTTGCTTGACGGAGACTTGAAATATTCATGTCGTAGCTGAATCCTATTCCAAATTGCTCATAATCAAACCTTGTGCTTAGAATGAGCGCATCAGCCAATATTCCTGAGTCAACTTTATTAGCTAGACGTACCCAAGTACCAAATTGAAATGCTTCGTAAGTACGGCGGTTTCCGCTTAATAAGAATTTAAGATTCACACCACCATTAACTTGAAGTGATGGACCTTGAATGAAGGTAACAATACCAGGACTTAAGCCAAATCTGCTGTATGGGAATATATAATCCAAACCAGAGTGGATTGTAAATTTGCTGTAGAGGCCATCGTAAATATCTGAATCAAATGACTGATTGGCTCTATTTAAGTGTGAAAATGCACCGCCTAGGTAAAACGCGTTGTTTTTGTCCCAAACAGAGAACCACAATAAACCAGCTGACATGTCAAGGAACAAGAAATTGTCTCTGTCAAAAGTGAATTCATTTGGAGAAAGGTTTGGATCAAAACCACCATTTCCGTTGTGTTGGCTACCCCAACGCAATGCTGTATAGTTTATTCTTCTTTGGGATAGACCTAAATCAGCTCCAAAAACCAAATAATTGGCAGAACCTTTACTTCCTGACATTCTTTTACTGAAACTTCCACTCAAACGAGCTTGAACAGTTCCAAAACCTGCTGAACCAGCTTTATCACCCCATAAAGTTCCTCCAACACCAAAATAATCATATCTACCTACAGGTATTTTTTGATCATATGAAAAGGAGTAAGTTTGATAAGCGTTCTCCTTCAGGATAGAACCATATTGATTTCTATAATTACCGACAAATCTCATGTTGCAATTCATCACACCTGTCATAGCTGGATTGAGGTTCAGCGGTGACATGTAGAATTGAGAAAAGTGAATGTCTTGAGCCATGATAAGCCCGGAAAAACAAGTAAAAACTAAGAGTAAGACTTTTTTCATCTGTATTGATGCTTGGCGTTTGTGATCGATTTAGTTATACGTAATATCATCCTGTAATGTTTACGAACATGCAATTTAGAGGCTTTCTTGAAATATTTCATACATCTAAGTAAAAATATTTTTCAGATTCTTTAAATATGCCTTGCAAGGAATCGTAAATGATAGATTCTTGTATATTTAAATATGTTGCTTGAGTTATAAAAAACGATCCCCTCTTAAATATTAGTTCAAAAGGGGATCAGTTAATTTTGGGGATATAATCAGTTGTTTTTTACGCCTCTTACTAAAAGAGCCACTTCATTTCGTAGTACTTCAATGAATCCACTCTCTATTTCAAAAATAAAGCTTTGTCCATCATCTTTCAAGATTCTGACATCTCCTTTGCCTAGAGCTGAAAGCAATGGAGCGTGATTTTTTAAAATTTCGAATTGTCCGTTTACACCAGGAATTTTGACTGATTTGATAGGTCCACTGAAAATTTCAGATTCTGGAGTTAAAACAGATATTTTCAACATTGATTTTAAATTGTCTTGTTAATTAAATTATGCATTAGCTTCAGCCAATATCTTTTTACCTTTTTCAATTGCATCATCTATTGATCCAACCAAGTTAAAAGCCGCTTCAGGATATTGGTCTACTTCGCCGTTCATGATCATATTGAATCCGCGAATAGTTTCTTCGATAGGAACCAATACACCCGGCATACCGGTAAACTGTTCAGCAACGTGGAAAGGTTGAGAAAGGAACCTTTGAACCCTTCTTGCTCTGGAAACCACCAATCTGTCTTCCTCTGACAGTTCTTCAAGACCTAAAATTGCGATAATATCTTGCAATTCATTGTAACGCTGTAAAATAAACTTAACACGTTGTGCACAATCATAATGTTCCTCACCGATGATATTTGGATCCAGAATGCGTGATGTAGAGTCTAATGGATCCACCGCAGGATAAATACCCAAAGATGCAATTTTACGACTCAATACCGTAGTTGCATCTAAGTGAGCAAATGTAGTTGCTGGTGCTGGATCCGTTAAATCATCTGCTGGAACGTACACCGCTTGTACTGATGTAATTGATCCTCGCTTAGTAGAAGTAATACGTTCTTGCATTAATCCCATTTCAGTAGCCAATGTAGGCTGGTAGCCTACTGCTGAAGGCATACGGCCTAATAAAGCGGATACTTCAGAACCTGCCTGTGTGAAACGGAATATATTGTCTATGAAGAATAGGATGTCTTTGCCACCAGTTGGATCAGTCATGTCACCATCACGGAAATATTCAGCTAAGGTTAATCCTGATAATGCAACTCTTGCACGGGCTCCAGGAGGTTCATTCATTTGACCAAATACCAGTGTAGCTTGACTTTTTGCAAGTTCAGATTTATCAACTTTGCTCAAATCCCAACCACCTTCTTCAAGGGAATGCTTGAATTCATCACCATATCTGATTACATTTGATTCAATCATCTCGCGCAATAGGTCATTACCTTCTCTCGTGCGCTCACCAACTCCTGCAAATACAGACATACCTTCGTATCCTTTGGCAATATTGTTGATTAATTCCATGATCAATACAGTTTTTCCTACTCCGGCACCTCCGAAAAGACCAATTTTTCCACCTTTTACATAAGGTTCGATCAAGTCAATTACTTTGATACCCGTATAAAGAACTTCGGATTCTGTTGACAATTCTTCAAATGCCGGAGGCATTCTGTGAATTGATGCTGCATTATCACCTTTAGGTACATGACCTATTCCATCAATTGCCTCTCCAATGACATTGAACAAACGACCTTTGATTGCATCTCCTACAGGCATAGATATTTGACTACCTGTATCGGTGACTTCCATTCCTCGGGTTAAACCATCTGTTGAATCCATTGCAATAGCTCTTACGCTGTCCTCACCTAAGTGCCGTTGACACTCAAGTATTAAATCACCTTCAGGGCGTTTAATCACTAAGGCATTAAGAATTCTTGGCAATGCTCCTGGTGTGTCGAATGCTACATCCACAACTGGACCAATAATTTGTTTTATGCGACCTGTATTAGCCATACTGCTTGTACTGATTTTGTTAATTTTCTTGATTTCCTTTCTAAAAATCGCCGCAAAGGTAGGATATCTCTGTGGCATTCCAAAGCATTTGTCGGGTATTTCTTTGGCGGATTTGTGGTATTTTTATTTCATAGCTTGAACTAGCTTGTTTCCATATTATGATCCACTCAATATTGAATGATTTCTTATCCATAGAATGAAATATTAAGCTTGAAATTATTTTATGTCATCAGAGATAATTGTAATATCGCAATCAATAATTTCATGTCAACCTTACAACCCTTGGTTTAATATCGGTAGTGGCCTGTTATTTGAAAATAAAATAGACAGCGCTCAGCAAGCTTTCCATCCCCAATGTTGTGGTCGATGAGTGCTTCTCCAACTATAATACCTATGTTGGGTAATCCATTACTTAGTCTCCAGCTTACAGTATCACTAAGTAAATAGTCCTTTATGTTCTATGCACTAAGAATCGAAATGTTGTTTCTTTCAAGAAAATTTCTTTGAATAGGCATCTGTTTGTGAGTAATTCTGGTATCGGTTTTCCTGAGACACCAATTATTTAGACATTAATCAAAATCTGAACTCGTGTCTTTTTGAATCAATTGTTGAAGGTCAGCTCCAGAAAGTCTGTAAACTTTTATTTTAACATCTGCACAAACCCCGTCATAGGAGGGAACATCACCGGTGGAATAAGGGATTTTTACGTAACAGGGATCATAGAATACCGTAGTTTCTATAAGTGTAAATGTAGCTTAAGATAAATGATTTCCGTTGGTTTTAGGCCTTTTACGACATGAAATTAACACCAACTCTAAAGTGAGGATGAAGAGTAAGCCAACATTTTTCAAGATATTACACTACTGTTGTATATTGTAAATTGACAATCTTGATTGTGTTGTCAAGTTGATTATTGTTGAAATTGTTTGAATGCCAGAGCTGTTTTGATACAAAATCGGCCATTGAAATATCAATGGTGCGACCACTCATGGTCCAGCAAGTCTAAAATGCTATTTTCCAATAATTTGATGCTCAACACTAAGTCATTTTTGTTAACCATTTCAATAACAGAATGAATGTGTCTTGTCGGTATTGAAATGGCGCCACATATTGCACCACCTTTCCCAGCACGTTGCAACATTGCTGTATCAGTGCCACCGGCAATTAAAATTTCTGGTTGCCAAATGATGCCATGTTTGTCAGCGGTAAATTTCATGAAATTAACCATTCGACTGTCGCAAATAATTGTTCCGTCTGCAATTTTAATAGCCGTTCCTTTGCCTAATCTGGTGCAAACTTCAAAAGGCAGGGCTCCAGGAGTATCGAATGCCACAGTTACATCCACATTGATACCAAAATCTGGTTCAATAGCATGCGCTGCTGGTCCTGCTCCTCTGAGTCCTACTTCTTCTTGGACTGTGAATACCATATATAAATTGCAGGGAAGTTGTTTGTCCTTCAATAACTTTAGAACCTCTATGAGTGCAAAAACAGATACGCGGTTGTCGAGAGATTTTGAGTTTACGCATTCACCCATTTCAATAAATTCTCTTTCTCGAGTAACTGGGTCTCCAATGGACACGTGTTTCATCACTTCTTCCTTATCCATGCCAAGATCAATGTAATAATCTGACATTTGTGGTGCCTTATTGCGTTCCTCGGGTTTCATGAGGTGTATTGGTTTGCTCCCCATGACACCAACCAAATCTTTTTTGCCGTGAACAATAACCCTTTGCGCAGTCAAGGTTTTGGGATCAAAACCTCCCAACGGGTGAATTCTGAGGAATCCTTCCTCATCAATATGGGTAACAATAAAACTGATCTCATCCATATGAGCGGTAACCATCAGTTTTTTATCAGACTTTCCTTTTCTAAAGGCAATTAAGTTGCCAATACCATCAATATAGAATGAATCCACCAAGTTTTCAATTTCTGAAACAACCAGTTTTCTCACTTTGTTCTCAAATCCAGGAGCTCCTGGTGTTTGACAAATGGCTTTAAGTAGGGCTAAATTCATTTAAAATAAATAACATAAAGGGTAAATAACAATATTACACTAAGCTATCGAATCGGCAAATGAGGAATTCGAAGCCGTAATCTTGTTTTTGGTCAGTTCATTCAAACGAAGTTTGTCTTCCGTTTTTATGGGTTTGCCTATCAATTTTGCAAGAGTTGCTTTAAGGTTCAAAAAAGCTATTTCAGGTACCATTCGCCCTGGTACGGTAGATTGCTGAATTAAGTCTAACCATTTGTAGGCATCTTCATATTCATCCATAGCATACAGAACATTGGCATAATCCCACATGATAATTTTCATCCAGGAGAAGTTCGGATCTCCAGGTTCAAATTGTCTATTCAGAAAAAGTTTGAATTCCAGTGCTGCTTCTAGCAAACGGTTTTCTTTTTGTAACAAATGACCTTTTATTCTTCGTATCTTCCAATGTATTGATTGAAGGGGGAAGCATAGTTTAAGTGCTTCATCCAGAGTTGAAATGGCTCCAACGGCGTCACCATTAATATTTTTTACCATAGCCCTTCCAATGTAGGGTTCAGGATTTAATTCATCGAAGGCTATGCTTTTCTCAAAATCTTTGGCGGCACCTTCATATTGCTCTAACAGGTACTTTACATAACCGCGTTTGGCGTAAGCCATTGCATGCTGATCATAAGCACTTATTGCACTATCCAGTTGAGTCAATGCCTCTTGTCTGGTTTCTACACATTTAATCAAAGATTTTCCAGACTGATATGCTTGGACAGCAATTTTTTCATTGGTTGGTTCTACATGAAATTTCTGGAGAATTTTACCATTTTCAGTCATAAAAGCGTGTATATTTCCTGACACTGCAAATTGGGCCAGAAATTCAAACGCACTCATGGTGTGGCTCCAAGTTTTTACTCCTGATTGAGTGACCAATCTTGGAATGGTGAAATTTGTTTTTTCTCGATTGAACATGGTTTCGTGGTCAATCAAGGTATCATTTTTGAAGAACTTTTCTAAACGCTGCTGAAACAATCCCAACACCTTGTCAAAGCTCTTTTCAGAGCCGAAATCCAACCTTCCTTTAATTATTACTTTCTGCAGTTGCATGCTACCGATTATTATATGTTTCAAATGTCAATATGAGCATTTGAGGAATAGACTGAGTTGATTGGTAAGTATGGGACTCTGATAATATATGGTTGATATTTGTTATATCATCATGATATTCAGGAGTATAAAGATACGTTTGTCTTTTAGATTGTTCTCAATTCTGGTAATTATTTTTTAAATAAATTCATTTTGAATTCACATTGGAATAACAATTATGTTATTTACGGATGAACAGCAAGTATTTTACAAACGCTATTCATAATATATTTTGATACAATTGACAAGGTATCTATAATAAAAAACCTCAATTGAATAAACAATTGAGGTTTTTAGCATATTTTGATTTCTAACTTAGTTAGTTGGATTCTAGAGCCGCAGCTCCACCTACAATTTCTGAAAGTTCTTTGGTAATACTCTCTTGGCGAGCTTTGTTGTAACTTATTTTCAATTGCAGGAGCATATCTTCTGCATTTTCAGTTGCTTTGTCCATTGAGGTCATACGCGCACCATGTTCCGATGCTTGTGTATCCAAGCAATATCTGTGGAACTTCAATTGAAGGATACTTGGTATCAAGTTGGCCAACAAAGTTTGTTGATCTGGTTCGAAAATATAATCTGCTTTAGAAGTTTTCTTTGGCTGTGCTTCAGGTTCTGGAATAGGTAAGTACTGATCCATTTCAGCAAATTGTACTGCAGCATTTTTAAATCGACTGTATGTTACTGCAACGAAGTCGTACTTTTTGTTTGCAAACTCATCCATTATCATTTGGGATACTAGCGCTACGTGCTCAAAACTCAAGTCCGAAAAAAGATCTATGTGGTTGAGAATAAAATTTGCATTTGGAAACTTTCTTTTTAGACCGTCATATCCCTTTTTACCTATGCAAATAATACTTAATTGACCTTGATCATAAACTTCTTGAAATTTGTGCTCAATTGTCAAAATTGTAGCTTTAACAACATTGGAGTTGAACGCACCACAAAGACCTCTATTGGAAGTAACCACAACCATTAGAGCAGATTTTATTTCACGTTCTTGATTGTAAATCAAGCCTGCGTCTGCATCTGAATTTGCAGATATATTGCTGAGCATTTTGTTCAACTTATCAGCATACGGTCTTACCTGTACGATAGCTTGTTGTGCTTTCCTAAATTTAGCAGCAGAAACCATTTTCATGGCTTTGGTAATCTGCTGGGTTGAAATCACCGATTTTATGCTTTCGCGTACTTCTTTTAAATTAGCTCCCATGTGTTAGGAAAGGTCTAGTTATTTGTAACGTTTGCTCATTTGTTGAACCAATTCTGTCATATTTTTCAATCCTTCAGCTGGCAAATCTCCTTTTTTGAAAGCTGCTAACAGGTCTTGATGTTTGGTTTCAAGTTCCGTTAAGAACATTTCTTCAAACTCTTTTACCTTATTCACAGGGACATCTTTTAATAATCCATTGGTTCCAAGATAAATGATGGCTACTTGTTTTTCAACAGTTAGCGGAGAATATTGAGGTTGTTTGAGGATTTCAACGTTTCTCTTACCTTTATCCAACACTGACATTGTTGCAGCGTCAAGATCTGAACCAAATTTTGAGAATGCTTCCAGTTCACGGTATTGCGCTTGATCCAATTTCAAAGTACCTGATACTTTTTTCATTGACTTGATCTGTGCATTACCACCAACACGTGATACCGAGATACCTACGTTGATTGCTGGACGCACACCTGAATTGAAAAGGTTAGATTCCAAGAATATTTGACCGTCTGTAATAGAGATTACGTTGGTCGGGATATAAGCGGATACGTCACCTGCTTGAGTTTCGATAATTGGCAACGCTGTCAAAGAACCGCCACCTCTTACGATACCTGCTGCTTTCAAAGATTCTGGCAAATCGTTCATATTGTTGGCCAAGGCATCATCGTTGATGACTTTAGCTGCTCTTTCAAGCAAACGACTATGCAGATAGAATACGTCACCTGGATATGCCTCACGTCCTGGCGGACGACGAAGTAAAAGTGAAACTTCACGATATGCCACAGCTTGTTTGGATAGATCATCATAAACGATTAACGCTGGGCGACCTGTATCTCTAAAGAACTCTCCAATAGATGCTCCTGCAAATGGTGCATAGAATTGCAATGGTGCGGGATCTGAAGCTGAAGCTGATACGATAACTGTATAAGGCATTGCTCCGTTTTCTTCAAGAGTTTTAGCTACTTGAGCAACAGTTGACGCTTTTTGTCCAGATGCTACATAAATGCAATATACTGGTTCCCCTTTATCGTAAAATTCTTTTTGATTGATAATTGTATCGATTGCGATTGCTGATTTACCAGTTTGTCTGTCGCCAATAATCAACTCACGCTGTCCACGGCCAATTGGAATCATTGCATCGATTGCTTTGATACCCGTTTGAAGTGGTTCGGTAACTGGTTGACGGAATATCACACCAGGGGCTTTGCGCTCAAGTGGCATTTCATATTTAACGCCAGTTATTTCACCTTTTCCATCGATGGGAACACCAAGTGGATTCACTACACGACCCAAGAAACCTTCACCTACAGAGATAGAGGCAATTCTTTGGGTTCTACGTACTGTTGTCCCCTCTTTAATGTCTTCCGAAGCACCCAAAAGTACCACCCCAACATTATCTTCCTCAAGGTTCAATACGATGGCTTGTACACCATTTTCGAATTCTACAAGTTCTCCGGCTTGAACGCTGTTCAGTCCATAAACACGAGCGATACCATCACCTGCTTGTAGTACAGTACCTACTTCCTCAAGTTCGGCACTAGATTTCAATCCTGAAAGCTGTTGCTTTAGAATCGCTGATATTTCTCCTGGTTTTACATCTACCATGATTTGAATCTATTTGAGTTGTTATATTGATTTGACATAAGGGTTGCCTCCGAATTGCTTGCGCAGCTGATCAAGTTGGTGTTTGATGGATGCATCATAAAGTTTGTCTTCAAACTCGATGGTAAATCCTCCTAATAGATCAGATTTTGTCTGTGTGAGTATTTCTACTGTGTTTTTGGTAAATGAACTGTTTTCAAAGTGCTTTCTGATCTGTTCAATCATTTCTGCGGAAGCAGGAGTAGCAGTAGTAAGGGTAACAGTTGAAATTCCTTTCAGTTTTTTGTATTGATTCAAAAATTCACTGGCAATATTTGGAAGCAAAGATTCTCTACCTTTGGTGAGCATAATGTGCAAGAAGGCAAAAGTCATTTTGTTTACTTTTCCATCGAACAAAGCTGTTATGATTTGTTCTTTTTTGCCAGGATTAATTATGGGGCTTTGAAGCATCAAAACCACATCATGCAATTTACAAACTTCATTGAGATATGCAACATCTTCTTTGATAACATCCAGCAAGTTGCTTTCAGATGCCAGATCCAGAAGGGATTTTGCGTATCGGCCAGCTATTCTTTGTTTTGACATTTCTTAGTTCAGTTTAATCTCGTCTACCAAAGTTTTCACATAAGACTGCTGTGCAGAATCACCTGAAAGTTCTTTGCGCAGGACTTTTTCTGCAATATCCAAAGCCAACATTCCAGCAGTGTTCTTCAAGTCAGTAATTGCAGCTTTACGTTGGTTTTCAATTTCCATTAAAGCGTTGGATACAATTTTTTGAGCTTCGTCTTTTGCTTTATTTTTTGCCTCAGAGATAATAGAATCTTTGGTTTCTTTTGCTTCCTTCAGAATTGATGCTCTTTCTTCACGTGCCTGAGCAAGTATCTGCTCATTTTCAGCCTTGAGCTTACTCATTTCTTCACGGGTTCTTTTAGCTTCGTCAAGGGCATTTTGGATAGAGTTTTCTCTATCTTTCAGCGCCGTACCAATAGGTTTGAAGGCAAATTTACCAATCAAAAACCAAAATATCAAGAATACGATTGTTGTCCAGACTAACATACCTGGATCAGGTCGAATAACCGTAAACTCTGCTATAAAAAAGGATATCATTTCGAATTAAGCTTTATGTTGTTAGACATTAATTTCATTAAAGAACTGCAGACAGCAACCAACCGTTGATCTGCCTACAGTGTTTTTCTTGTACTGGTATTATTGACCTACGAAGAAAGCCAATACCATACAGATCAATGCTGCTCCTTCAACAAGGGCTGCCAAAAGGATCATATTGCTCCTAATGTCACCCACTGCCTCTGGTTGGCGTGCGATAGCTTCCATAGCTTTACCACCAACTTGACCGATACCAATACCGGCTCCGATTACTGCAAGACCTGCTCCAATTGCTGCGTACATATTTTAAAATTTATAAGGTTTCTAATTAATGATGATGAGGTTCTTCTATCGCTGCACCTATGTAGGATGCAGTCAACATTGTAAAGATGAAAGCTTGAAGGAAAGCAACCAATAATTCTATTGTGCTCATAAACAAAGACAATGGAACAGAAATGGCAGCACCCAAAGCTGTGCCACCAACACTAGCACCTGCTTTTCCAAATACGAATATCAAACCCACAAATGAAAGAATCACGATGTGTCCTGCGGTTATGTTTGCAAATAATCGCAGCATCAATGTAAATGGCTTTAAAAATACTCCTAAGATTTCGATAGGAGTCAAAATGATAATTTTAAGCCAAGCCGGTACACCAGGCATCCATACTATGTGGCCCCAATAGTGTGCATTCCCATTGAAATTAGTCATTAAGAAAACACAAATAGCCAAAACTATGGTTACAGATATGTTTCCAGTAACGTTAGCACTACCTGGAAAAAAAGGAATTTGACCAATCAAGTTCAAACCCAATATAAAAAAGAACAAGCTCAACAGGAATGGCATGAATTTCTCATATTTGGCTCCTAAATTTGGCTTTGCCACTTCATCTCTTACAAATAATATAATGGGTTCCAAGAGTGATTGAATGCCTTTAGGCGCTTGCCCTTCTCGTTTTTGATATGAACTTCGGATGCCAAAGAAAATATAAATCATCAAGAACAACACGAATATCATTGTGAAGACATTCTTGGTAATAGAAAAGTCATAAAATGAAGTTATCTTTCCTCCAGTTATACCACCATCCCAAACAGTTTTCTTTTCAGTATCGAAGCTTTTGCCTTGATATTTCACGCTGAAAGCTTCAACTTTTTTCTTGTTAACCTCTTCCTCGCGTTTGTCATGTCCTTCAATTTCTACAACGCCCATTGGGAAACTAGGATCTGTTACTCTCTGTATTCCACCTTCCAACATAACATAACCATCAATTGCTTTTTGACCATTAGAGTGGTGGTGCGGATGAAAGGAACTCGACATAGTCATTGTCCAGCCAGTAACTGTGGAATACAAAATAACAGGTAATGGCAAGTACAATTCACCATAAATATGGAATGTATTTGCATCAGCTATGTGATGTACTGCATAATCACCGGGCTTGAAAACTTCGGAGGCATGCTCACCATGTGGTGAATCAGTTGATACATGCTCGGCAGATTCATGCGTATGTTCATGATCTTCCGTTTGTGCAAAAACGAATGATGCACTGACTGTAAAGATTGCTATGAACAGCCATTTTGACACCTGAAAACTTATACTTGATTGCTTATTTTGCATACTGTTTTTCGAAAATCGCTGCAAAGGTAGCTCATCTCGATGGGAATGCAAAAAAATATCTCAACTATTCCGTGCGAATTTTACTTTGAAATGACATTTAAGAACTCAATTTTTTCTGGATGTTATCCATAAATAGCTGTTTGTGTTTCTTCACCTTCAACAATGGATCCACGGTACATGCCCTCTGAGTTAAAAACCAGGCAAGGAGTTCCGGTTTTGGATATGCCAATCAAGCCGCCTTCACCTCCAAGTTCAACTTGTTTGTGCATGATTACTTCTTTACAAGCTGCTTCTAGGCTAAGTCCTTTGTATTCCATCAGACAGCTTACGTCATAAGCTACAACTCCGCGTAGAAAATATTCACCGTGCCCGGTGCAAGAAATAGCACATGTTTTGTCATTGGCATAAGTTCCACTCCCAATAACTGGACTATCGCCTACTCTACCCCATTGCTTATTGGTCATTCCCCCTGTACTTGTTCCTGCTGCCAATCTTCCTAGGCGATCCCGAGCAACAGCGCCTACGGTTCCAAATTTCTTTTCGGTTTGGATATTGTGATCGAGTGCCACACGTCCATCTGCAAGTGCCAATTGCCATTGATCGTACCTAATGGCTGTATCGAAATATTCATTTGGCATGAAATCCAAATTTCTTTCGCGTGCAAATTTTTCGGCTCCTTCACCCATTAGGAACACATGTTCTGAATATTTCATGACATCCCGGGCTGCAAGGATTGGATTTTTTATGTTGCGCACTCCAGATACTGCTCCTGCCTCTAAAGTTGTTCCTATCATTATAGAAGCATCCATTTCATGCAAACCTTCATGAGTGTAAACAGAACCCCTGCCAGCGTTGAATAATGGACAGTTTTCCAGGCTGGTAATTGCAGCAATTACAGCATCTTCAGCTGTTCCACCTGCTTCAAGTATCGTGGTGCCATCCTGAAGCGCATCCTTCAACGCCAGCAAATAATCGTGTTCTTGAAGAGACGTCATGCTTGCACGAGTGAGCGTGCCTGCACCTCCATGAATACACAATGCGAATGGTTGATTCATCGTTTTCATTTAATTTGAGGGCATGAAATTATGCAATAAGTAGCTAGAAATCATAAAAATGGATTCACTTGATTAACTTTGCCCCCTATTGGACTAAAAATATTTCAAGCCTTGGACAATAATGACTTAAAATCTGCAATTAACATGCATGCTTTACCTAAGCATGTAGCTGTTATCATGGATGGAAATGGTCGTTGGGCTAAGGAAAAAGGTCAGCCGAGAGTTTTTGGACATCGCAACGGTGTGAAGGCTCTTAGGGCAACTTCGGAAGCAGCAACAGAGCTGGGCATTCAGTTCGTAACGCTCTATGCATTCAGTACTGAAAATTGGAACCGACCAGCTTTTGAAGTAAATGCATTGATGGCTCTTTTGGTTGACACGGTTAAATCTGAGATTAAAACATTACAGAAAAATAATATCCGCTTGCTTTCAATCGGTGATATTGACCATCTGCCTTCGGCCTCTTCCAAAGCTTTAAAAAGTGCAATCAAAGATACCGAAAACAATACGGGACTCTCATTGGTATTGGCGCTGAATTATAGCTCTAAATGGGAATTGGTTCAGGCTGTTAAAGCCATTGCACAAGATGTTAAGGAAGGGATAATCCAACCCGAAAGTATAGACGAAAATTTGATCACCTCCAAACTTAATACTTTCGGTATGCCAGACCCAGAGTTATTGATTCGAACCAGTGGTGAGCATAGATTGAGTAATTTTTTGCTATGGCAATTGGCATATGCAGAATTTTATTTCACGGAAACCCTGTGGCCGGATTTTTCAAAAGAGGAATTTTATAAAGCAATTCTTTCTTATCAAAATAGAGAAAGACGATTTGGAATGACCAGCGAACAGCTGACATAATTTTATATTTTACTTGGGAGCGTTTTTGTAGAATTGAGCGTTACTGACACAACAACATTTGAATAATGGGCAAGAAGAAGAATTGGTTAATACTAATTATTATATTTATTGGGTTCATGGGCGCTCGGGCTCAAACAACCGAAGGTGTTGTGCCAGGTGAATATGAGATAGGTGGTATAACTGTATCAGGCGCTAATTACTCCGATGAGAATGCCATCAGAATTGTATCTGGTTTGGTGATTGGAAATAAAATAAGGGTGCCTGGGGAAGAACTGGGAAATGCCATCCGTGCGTTATGGAAACTCAAGCTGTTTAACAATATTGAGATCAATCAAGAAAAAGTAATTGGCAACGTCATTTTTCTTCAAATCGTAGTGACAGAAAGACCAAGAATTGCCAAGCATTCATTTTCAGGTATTAAAAAATCAGTACATGAAGATTTAAACCCGATTGTAGAAAGGTTTTTACCCAAAGGAACCATCGTTACAGATAATGCAAAGGGGAATACTGTCAATGGTTTAAAGAACTTCTTTGTTGAAAAGGGAAATCTTGATGCCAAAGTTGTTGCTACACAAAGCATGGAAGACAGCATTACCAACTCAGTTCGCTTGGTTTTTAAAATAAATAAAGGCAAAAAGGTCAGAATCAACAACATCACCTTTGAAGGAAACAACAATGCCCGCATCGGCAAATTAAGGAAGTTGATGGACGGCACAAAAAGAAAAAGAAAGATCTTCTCTTCCTCCAAGTTTATCCAAAAGGACTATGAAGCTGATAAGTTAGCGATTATAAAATATTACAATACAATCGGTTATAGGGACGCTAAAATTGTTTCAGATTCGATCTGGCGTGCCAAGAAAGGGGGAATGTATATTCACATAAAGTTGAGTGAAGGGAAGCGATATTACATCAGAAATATAGATTGGAAAGGGAATTCAGTCTATGACAAGCCAGCGTTGGCCAGGATTTTAGGTATCAACAAAGGAGATGTTTACAATCAAGAGTTGCTGGATAACAGATTGAGGTACAGTCAAGATGGACGTGATGTCAGTTCTTTGTATCTTGACAATGGATATTTGTTTTTTCAATTGGATCCCCAAGAAAGAGCAATTGGCAACGATTCCATAGATTTGGATATTCGAATTACTGAAGGTCCTCAAGCCACTATTGATCGTATTATTATCAAAGGCAATGATCGAACCAATGAAAACGTGATTCGCCGTGAAATACGTACCCGACCTGGAGATAAATTTAGCCGTTCTGATATTATTCGATCCCAAAGGGAATTGGCTGCTTTGGGTTATTTCAACCCCGAAACACTTGGGGTGAATCCAATCACCAATCCACAAAAGAAAACGGTCGATATTGAATATACTGTAGAAGAAAAACCATCTGATCAGTTGGAATTATCAGCAGGATGGGGTGGTGTAGGTCGTGGTGTCATCGGGACATTGGGAGTTTCTTTCAATAATTTTTCCATTAGAAACATTGCCAAAAGAGAGACTTGGAGTCCACTTCCACAAGGAGATGGGCAGCGATTGAGTTTGCGTGCACAGAGTAATGGACGATTTTTTCAGAGTTACAATGCCTCATTTACAGAACCATGGCTTGGTGGCAAAAAACCAATGTCATTTACCATCGGTGGATTCGTTAACCTAATTAGTAATGGCCTGGATAAGAGCTCGACGAATTATCGATTGCTTAAAATATCCAACATGACCATTGGGTTGGGAACGAGACTAAAGCGACCCGATGACAATTTTGTATTAAATACGGAATTGAACATCCAGACGCTTGCACTAATCAATGAAAGCTTTCCCCTTTCTGATGGGCAGGTGTTGAGAAATGGGAATTTCAACAACTGGAGTTTGAGATTCACTTTAGCAAGGAATTCAATAGGCGACCCAATCTTTCCAAAGGAAGGATCACAAATAGAATTTATAGGTCAGTTTACACCTCCATACAGTCTGTTCAGAAAGAATACCAATTATGGAGAAGTTTCATTGGAAGAGAAGTACCGATGGGTAGAATACCATAAATGGAGATTCAATGCCATTTGGTACACCACACTTGTTCAGAAATTGGTATTGAAGGCTTCTGCAAAAATAGGCTTATTGGGATTTTACAACAGAGAGATTGGTACTTCACCATTTGAAAGATTTGTCTTGGGAGGTGATGGATTGTCTGGTCAACAGATTTTTAACGGGAATGATTTGATAGCCTTGCGGGGTTATAATATTGATGACCTACCAGCAAGTTCACAAGGAGGTGGAGCGGCTTTCAATAAATTTACTGTAGAGTTGCGTTATCCGATATCGCTCAATCCGAGTTCTACAATATTTGCCTTGGCATTTATTGAAGGTGGTAATTCATTCAATTCTTTAAAGAAATACAATCCGTTTGATTTGCGCCGATCGTTTGGTATGGGATTGAGGGTGTTCTTGCCCATATTTGGAACCATTGGATTTGATTATGGATTTGGATTTGATAAGCCAACCATTCCCAAAGGAACAAACCTTACTGCTTACGGAAGATTCAGTATCATCCTGGGCTTTGAACCAGATTAAGAGATTTTAGATACTGCGTAAATCATTGCTGAATGTGGAATATCATCTTCCAAGTAATGTTCGCCAGTTTCCTCGAATCCAAATTCCGAGTATAGTTTGTTCAATCTGCTTTGAGCTGATATCTTGATTGAATGGTTGTCAAAAAGTTCAAGACATGCTTTTATGCCTCGTGATATCATTTCGCGACCATAATTTTTACCTCGAAATTCAATTGGGGTAAGGACGCGACCTATTGAAGCATATTTTTCATAAGATACTCCCGGGGGCAGCAGTCGTTGATAGCCTACTATTTCATTTTCGTAAAATAGCAGGAAGTGGTATGAATTGAGATCTTTGCCGTCCGCATCCAGATAAGGGCAATTTTGCTCCACCACAAATACCTTTTCACGCATTTGCATGATGGTATAAAGCAAATCAGTCGGTAATTCTGAGAATGAGTAGATCTTCTGAGTAATGGATTCTTGTGTCATTTCATAAAATTGTGGACGAAAATAAGTAATCCCACAATCATTTAATTATAATTCGGGCAAATGGGGTACGAGGCTGAGGTTTAAGTCGAGACTAATATCTTAAGGGTATGATGGGCCTTGGTTTATGGTTTATGGGTTTATGGTTGATGGGTTATAGTTATTGGTAAATGGGTTATGGGTTAATTCAAATTTCGAGAGCATTTAATAATCTGTGAAATCATTTAAGCATAAGAATCTGCGACCTGTCCTGACTGGACATACGCCAGGATTCAGACAAAAAAGCTTGATCATACAAGTTGTTGATAAGTTTGTACCAGAGGATTTACAGTCAAGACCGCCAATTCAACAATTAGAACTTAGGGCATCTTACCCTTTTTGAGGATTTTCGGGGTCTGTAGTATTGAGTCTGATTGTTTTGTTCCAAAAAATTCAAACCGCCTGTCTGAATTCCAATAAATATATCTCCTCCGTTTAGTTTGTTTTGTGCAGCAGTCCAACTCAAAAGATCTTCCGACCCGATGATCAACCAACCCAAACGTACGGTTGTGCCGAAACGCAATTTGTCTCCCAATCGGTAGGTCAAAGGTGCAGCAAGATGAAACCATTTAGTCTCCAATCTTGGCATCACAGTCAGGAATGATTGAATCCGAGACTGATAATAACCCAATGGAATTGATAAGCCTAAGGCGGCTGAAACCATAAAACCAGGGGCGACTCTGAAATCCGCACTGGCTTGCAAACTGGCAGGAGTGGCCATTGAAAATGAATTTCCGATAAATGAAGCGCCAGGCTCACCCATTACTTGATTGCTCAATTGCTGAGCTTTATTGATGATGTCAAAGGTGTCTAAGTACACGGGTTGGTATATCGTAAATGAGTCACTCGTGATCAAATGATGCGCTTGAGCATTTTTGTTGAAGCTGATCCATCCTAGGTCATTCAGCGAAACTCCCAATCTCCATCGTAGCCCGTCATCATCTTCTTCAAATCTAGACCAGCCCAGATCCACCGCAATACCTTTTCCATTGTTTTGAAGTCTTCTGGAGGAACCATCCAACATAGAAGTAGTAAAACTATAAAATAAATTTGCTTCCCGGAGACGAAATGAATCATTGGGAAGTTGAGTAATATAAGTATTCGTAACGTTTCGGACATAGGCTGCCTCATGTCCAAACAACAACTTGAGATTAATACCCCAAGAGCTGTTGTACTCATCATCTTGCTTGTAACTGGCATGGGTAGCAATTTCTGACCAAGCCATAAATGCAGTAGTGGTAGGTTGTGTCAATATTGGCACGTAAAAGGGAGTTTCGTCAAAGTGATAATAATCTATAGGGTAGCCAAATCTTCTCGTCGAAACAGAGGTTCGCATATTCCCCCAAATACCCACATGCCATTGATCATTGAGAGTCAGGATAAGACCTGGACTCGATAAATATCCCTGTAGATTGAGATATTTGTTTTTGGTGTTGTAGTAATAATCATAGATTGAAGCACCTTCCGGAACTTGGGCACCTTCAATAATTTCTGGAACACCAAGATATTCAGCATTGCTATCAAACAGATTAGTCAATTTCTTTTGAATTAGAAAGGCGTAGTTGTTACGAACCGAAACACCTGCCGAAAACAATTGAATATTCCATTTATCTGAAAGGCCTGATGAAAAGGAGGGATTCCATTGTGCGGCTGGTATTCCAACATATTGATCCAATGCCGCTGATGGGTTCCATTGTCCAAAACATTGAATTTGAATAAACAAAAAAAGTAAGAAAGTTAATGATTGCGTATATTTCATATTGATAATGAATTAAACGCTTGTTTAGCAATTTCAGGTACCTCAAAGGTGCAACTATAAATTTAGATCATAGATATAAATTATAAATATTAATCAAAAATATTTATGTAGATACAGTTCAATGGGTCTGTCGATCCAAATGCTAGAGGACGCTTAACTAAGCTTTATAAGTGGAAGAAAGTCTTTGATATAGCAAATAGTCAGATTTGGCGATCTTATATTTCATGTCATAAAATTCGTCTATTCAGTATTAAAGCTGAACTCGGATCAATTTCTTTGAGATGTATTTACTTTCTGAAAATTAGCATATAAGCCTAAATGCAATCCTGTGACATCCCTAATTTCATGAAATTCTGTACAATTGAGGTGTTGAGAGTTGAACATGTGGTCTTTGGGTCTTTCCAATAAATTGGGCAAGGCTGGATAGAAATCACGCCTGCAATCTGTAAGTCCCATGAGTCTTCTTAATTCAAGAATTTCGGCTGACCATGGGACTTCATTAAGATTACCCATAAATAAAACATTTTCCTTTGTTTGTCTTGCTCTGTGAGCCAATCGATTGTAAAAAATCTTTTGTTCTTGATAGTCTTGACTTTTTCCAAGTGATGGGCTTAATACATTGTACAAGAGTAATTTGTCATTAATTTTAGAAGATTTAATACAACAAACCAAAGCTTTATTCTTATTCCAAATTATGGTATCAATACTGAGAAAAGGAACTTTACTTAAAAATATCATACTTGCTGCACTGTCATTCAATGAGGCATAAAAAGGGTATTGGAAAGAAAGTTTTTTGGCAATTTCAATTTTGTCTGAGGATGTAATTTTTTGAAGACCTACTATTTCAGGTTTCAATAGATTTAATTGACTAATTACCCTATCTATTGTAACACCTTCAGCTAATTCGAATATTCCTACCCCTAATTTTGGTCCGTAGGCTTCAGGTATTTGATTGGCTTGAGAACTGGTGTTAAACTTTAGAAAAAGTGCGAGAATAGCAGCACAAAATAAAGAAGTGACCATTAACCACTCTTCGCGGAGGGACATAAATACCAATCCTATCAATACATAAGCGACCATAGCTTGTATTGCCAAGCCTGCACCCCATTTGAAAAATGCGAATTGTGGAGTATAAACGGTGATGACTACTCCCAACAACATCAAAAAAATCAAGGTCAAAAATATCAACCTCTTAGAAAGTAATTTTTTTATCAATTTCAACATATTATCTTGGTATGCCTGCAACCACAATTGTCAATTTCGTATTTCCCAAGTCTCCTTTGGTGTTGTAATAATCTATATGAACGATATAAATGCCCAATTTACAAATTTCTCCTAGATCATTCGTACCATCCCAGCCAATACTGCCTGATGTTCCTAAAGATTCATTGTTCAATAAACTAGATACTGGCCTCGCAACACTATCAAAAATTTTAATAGTTGCAAAATACCCATTTTCTGGAAGTTGATAGTTGAGAAATACATTGTCTTCATAACCATCACCATCAGGAGAAACTCTGCCGGTCGAAAGACTGAATCTGCCATTGGCAACACCCGGAATTTGGAACTGAGAATTTTGATAGCCTGGTGTAGCAAATCCTGCGAGCGAAGCAGCTGACTGCCAGTTGGATGCTTGGTTGGTTGGAAGCTTGGGATTGATTCTTTCCAGTGAAATTCCTTCAGTGTCTCCTAATAGAGAACTATGCTGGTTTTGGTTGTAACCGAAGGAATCAAGAAGGATCAAACCTAAGGATCCATTGTATGCCAATGCGGCTACTCCCTTGTCATCAGAATAGGAAGGAAGATCATTTTCTACCAATGATGAGCTGTCTTTGACGGCATATTTTGAATTTATGTCATTTATTGATTCAGAAAAAGCCACATAGCTAGCGGGAAGCAGTAGTTTTTGTGTCAAAATTCCTTTGTAATCGGGACTGATTGCAATATTTCCGATCAGCAGGCTTGAAATATCAAACACCTTGTCCGTTTTATTATAAAATTCTATGAAATCAAATCCACCAGTGAATGGATTGAATAACAACTCATTGATTACAATATCACCCTTTTGCGGAATAGCTGGCAATGCAATTGAAAATGGTCCTGCTTTTTCGCCAAATACATTATTGCAATCTTTGACACCAGCTTTTAGGTTTGCAATATAAATTTTACCCAGTTCTAATGTAGCGACCAAATTAAATACCAGACTTTGTTCATCCATTCCCAATTCCACTCCGAGAATTGCAATACTTGGTTCAAGGCTTAGGAGATTACCATAGCTCGAAATGTCCGTATCCAGTTTTTCATTGAAGGAGACAATCACTTGGTCCGCTTGACTTGGAAAAATATTTGTAACTTTTGGACCAATTATATCAACCAGAGGATTCCAAACGGAGTTGGTCTGACCAGGTGTGCCACCAATGGGGCTATTCGAACCTACCCAATTTCCTTTTTGCAGACATAGATTAAGAGGATTGATTAATTCCAAAGTATATCCACCATCTTTCTTGACTGGATTATTGTACCAACTATCTGAATATTGAACCTCATCGATAATCCCCCCATTTTTATCTTTCATGAAAATATCATCTCCCGAATTATTCAAACTAGGACCTGATGCAAACCCCAAAACCTTACCAAATATTTTATAAATGGTGGTGTCTGCATTTGAACAAATGATCAGGTACTCACCAGGTGCAATTATTCTTTCACCGAGGATTGTTGTGGTAGTTGGATCACCTAATTGTATTCCTTTGGTGCTAATGAATTTGTTGCTTCGGTTGTAAATTTCAAGAAATTCTGAGCCAGGTAGCCCTACTATAGGACTTGGATCAGCAAAAATTTCAGTAAAAATAAGATCTTGAAATTGCGGATCATCCCCAGCCGTGTAAGTAAATGGGGTATTCTTAGGAATGATGATATTACCTGCAAGGTCCTTCAATTCATTGATCGTTAAAGTATAGTTGGATTGTGAAGTCATGTTGGTTCCAAAATTCAAGGTCAAGCCATTGTTTCCGTTGAATATGACGGAACTAGGGTTTCCCAGCACCGTGACATTGTAATTAGTAAGAACCGATATATTGGCAGGATCCAAATTTTCAGAGAACTGCAAGCTCAATTGATTGGCAGCAGGAATTGTTAATGAAGTGAGTTCAGGTGGAGTAATATCGGGAACAACTTCATATACTTTCACATCATCGAAGAAATACTTATCTTTTCTGGTTTCAGTATATGTGCAGATAAACCCAAAATTGTAGGCTCCTTTTCCGTAAGTATTGTCAATGAATGTTCCTTCATTCGTAAAATTGCTATTGCCAGTATAATCAGAACTGATCTTCCAGCTTCCATCAGAGTCCCTTCTAATTTTCATTCTAGTCAAAGCCGGATCACTACCTAAAGTACCTATTGAACAGGTAAATAGTAAAGTGCTTATCCCAGCATCAGAACGATAAAAACGAAATGCATCTTGATTGCCAGTTTCGCCAACTTCAAGGAAGTAGCCATTCCCAGAAGCCAGATTAGTATCTGTAGATGAGAGGTAAACTCTTAAGCTGTTGGTTGTAGATGGACTAAATGCAAGTTTGACATAAAATTCCCAGATTGTTGAATCAGCAAGATTGAAATCAGTGTGTAAAATTGAAACACCTCCAGATGGAGCATTAAGTTGCAATTGTTTGTCTGGGTTTACAATAAAATTGGCCACATCACCTGACCAAACGGGATTGGAAGTAAAATTGCCATCACCAAAGTCATCAATTATTTGACCATTTAAGGAAGTGCTTATGTAAAAGCTCAGTAATAAATAGTAAAAGAGTTTCATTCTTCAAAAATAGCATGATTTGGTGGAGTTATGTAACTTTGGCTTCATATAAAATTAGGGGTAGCCCTTTAACTTAATAATTTCTAAACATTGAGAGTAGCAGTTGTAGGAGCCACAGGCTTAGTTGGAGAGATAATGGCAAAAGTACTTGAAGAAAGAAATTTTCCAGTTACTGAATTTTTGCCAGTTGCATCCGAGCGTTCTATAGGGAAAGAAGTTGTTTATAAATCAAAGAAATATAAGGTGATAGGCCTTGAAGAAGCTTTAGCATTGAGGCCAGCCATCGCCTTGTTTTCAGCTGGCGGTTCTGTATCACTAGAGTGGGCTCCCAAGTTTGCAGCTGCTGGGACTACGGTCATAGACAACAGTTCAGCCTGGAGGATGGAGCCCGATAAGCCATTAATTGTACCTGAGATTAATGCTGATCTGCTGACCAAAGAAGATAAAATTATTGCAAATCCCAATTGTTCCACTATTCAATTGGTGATGGCATTGGCCCCATTGCATGAAAAATATGTGATACAAAGATTGGTTGTATCAACCTATCAGTCCGTAAGTGGAACTGGATTGAAAGCAATTCAGCAACTGGAAAGTGAGGAGCAGAACGGCGTATTTGATGCTGAAAAAAGCGCTTATTTTCATCCTATTCATAGAAATGCCATCCCGCACTGCGATAGTTTTACAGAGAATGGTTATACCAAAGAAGAGATGAAAGTAGTGAATGAGACCCGCAAAATATTGCGCGATCAAAACATTGGGATTACTGTGACTGCTGTCCGTGTACCAGTAGTGGGAGGTCATTCAGAATCAGTGAATATTACATTTAAGAAACCTTTTGTTTTGAGTGACGTTAAAGAACTGCTCAGTAATACTTATGGTATAACTGTCATGGATGAACCTGAACGACATATTTACCCAATGCCTTTATTGTCCCAGAACAAAGATGATGTGTTCGTTGGACGGATTCGAAGAGACGAATCGGTAGACAATGGAATAAATATGTGGATCGTAGCTGATAATCTGCGAAAAGGAGCTGCCACCAATGCAGTTCAAATAGCAGAATACTTGCTTGAACACCGTTTGGTTTAATTATTTCATGATAATTTTACTAAGAATACTGGAACTTTGTATTTAAGGCATCCTTTTTGTATTTGATAGCCTTGATTGCATTAGACCGACCAAAACGACACTGTACTTTTGAATTTTAAAAACCGTAACACATAACGTACGCACCGATGAAGAACAACTTGGTACTTAAAGGCACGAATGAGAAGGACGAAAAAGTATTTATACTTCTGGATCTTATGGCTGATGAAAACAAGGTAATGGTTTACACTATTCCTGAAAAGGATGTAACCGACGAACTCGAAACACGATTGATGAATGAATGGCGCGCTGGCTCAACAGTTGAAATGCCTGAATCAACAACAAAAATCGAGCGCGAGTTAACAGTGACCGACAGTATTCTGCCGGAAGGTTTAAAAACTGATCGTACTGACCTCATCAACAGAGCTCAAACACAGTGGCATTTCGTAGTGCTCTCAGGCAAATTGAACAGTATGTATCAATCGGAGTTGGTTGATATCAAGGAAAAAGTTCAGCAGTTGGAACAGTTTAGTCAAGATTCTTGGGATGACCTCAAAGGATTTTGGCAGAAAGTGCAAGAGCAAGTTCGCGATAAAAACTTATTTGCAGAGCATGCTAATGTATTAAGAGAGAACACCAATGTTTTGTTTGACAGACTTAAGGATCTGAAAACAACCTTAGAAGAAGAGGTTCAACGCTCATCTAAGAATATACTTCAAGAATTTCACACAGCAGTAGGTGCTATTGAAGATAAAATTAACGAGGGAGGCAGATTGCAAAATTTGTTCGACGACTTAAAAGACCTACAATCCTCATTCAAGGATTTAAGATTTACTCGGGATGACCGAGCCGAAGCTTGGGACAAACTGGACAACGCTTTTAAGAAACTAAAAGAAAAAAAGTTTGGAGGAAGTGCTGTAGATGGTGGAGAAGCCTCACCCTTGGCAAGAACCCAACGCAGGTATGATGGATTGATGGAAGCAATCGGCAAAATGGAGCAATCTATTTCAAGAGATAAATCAGATTTGGATTTTCACTCCCGAAAAGCAAACTCTACCGATCGACAATTGGAAGCATTGGTTGCTCAGGCTAAATTAGCAATGATTAACGAAAGAATCAATTCTAAACAAGAGAAGCTGAACGAAATGCTCAAAACCAAAACTGAACTTGAGGCTCGCCTAGAGGATTTCAAGAATAAGGAATTGGTTCAATTGGAACATGATAAATTCGGAGAGGCAAGAAAAGTTGCTGAAGAAAAAATAGCCCAAGAGATTAGAAGTGTGGCTGAGCAAAGAACAGTTGACGCCAGCAAACTAGAGAAAGTTTCTGCTGAAATCAATCAAGCCAAATCTAAGCCAAAAGTAAATGGTGAGGAATCAAAGGTCAAGGCTGAAGAAACTAATGCGATCCAAAATGCAATAGAAACTTCTAAAGCAATTGCCTCAATAGAAACTCCAGAAAAATAGAATTAGAATAGAAAATCTTAAATAAGGTCATTGGTGTAAACCAGTGGCCTTTTTTTGTTTTGCATGAAAAGAAATCAGAGGACAGAAAAAATATTTTGCCTTTTAATGTGGAATGTTTAATTTTTTGCGTCTTGTATGAAATGATTATTTTCAAAAACTCAAGAATTATATTCCAGTAGTCTCAATCTTAATCGATATAGATTGGTTTTAACTGCCAATAGTTTTCTGGTTTTTGCTTGAATTAGAAAGCAGTTGAGTGGTTTTAGCCTTGACATCAAATGTAATAAGCAGGAACTATCCAATACTTGAATTTTTTTTAATATTTTTGAGAATTGTATTACCACCAATTACAACAAATTGTTTTATATTTGCACAACTTAAAATAAATAAAATGGAAAACAAAGAAAGAGAATCCAAGCTAAAAGCACTACAGATTGCGATTGATAAATTAGAACGCGATCATGGAAAAGGAACCATCATGAAACTTGGAGAGAAAAAAGTGATGGATGTGGAATCAATTTCAACAGGTTCATTGGGACTTGATATTGCTTTGGGAATCAATGGTTTGCCTAAAGGAAGAATTGTGGAAATTTATGGTCCTGAATCATCCGGTAAAACAACTCTGGCCATTCACTGTATAGCTGAATGTCAGAAAAAGGGAGGAATAGCTGCATTTATTGATGCAGAACATGCTTTTGATCGCAATTACGCTCTTGCCTTAGGAGTTGATACTGACAATTTGTTGATTTCTCAACCTGACAGTGGTGAACAAGCCTTGGAGATAACTGAAAATTTGATCCGCTCAGGTGCTATTGATATTATAGTAATAGATTCAGTTGCAGCATTGGTACCAAGAAGTGAATTGGAAGGTGAAATGGGAGATTCTAAAATGGGCTTGCAAGCGCGTTTGATGTCACAAGCTATGAGAAAACTCACTTCAACAATTGGTAAGACAGGGGCTTGCTGCATATTTATCAATCAACTGCGTGAAAAAATTGGTGTAATGTTCGGTAATCCCGAAACTACAACCGGTGGAAATGCATTGAAGTTTTATGCATCAATCAGATTGGATATCCGCAAATCTGGAACTGCAATAAAAGATAAGGACGGCAACCTTACCGGTAACCACGTCAAAGTAAAAGTAGTAAAAAACAAGCTTGCACCACCTTTCCGTGTTGCTGAGTTTGATATTACTTTTGGTGAAGGAATTTCAAAAACAGGAGAGATTATTGATTTGGGTTCGGAATTGAGTATTATCGAGAAAAGTGGTTCATGGTTCAGCTATGAAGGAACAAAAATTGCCCAAGGAAGAGAATCAGCCAAGCAGTTTTTGCACGATAACCCAGAGGTAGCACTTGAAATTGAGAACAAAATCAAGTCTAAAGTTGCTGAAGGTGTACAGAAAGTACCAGTAGTGGATATTGAGGAATAATCGAATATAATGTGCTTTGCTATAAACACCCCCATCAAGTGCTAAGCGAATAATTCTAAATAGCTGAATTAAGCACAAAATACGCATTAGTGTATTTTGTGCTAAAGTTCTGAATTACCGCAGGCTATCTGATCCTAAGGAAAGCTACATTTTATTGAAAGAATACATTTGATTTTGTCAAGCTTAAGAACCTGTAAGTCTGTTCTAATTTTTCGGCATTGTTAAATCTTTCAATTGTAGGATTTTGCCCTTTGGGTCTGACGAGCCAAAGGCTATCAGACTCTGAGCAAATCCTCTTGAGTCGACGAAAATCTTTGATTTTTCGACTTTAAAGCCCTGATATTCAAAAAATCCTTAGGGGGTTAAACATCCTACGAATCCTATAAGACTATAGAAGTCATCAGACTCGACAAATTTTTGGGATAACCAAAAATTTCGTCGATTCAGCGTCTAACGCTGAATTTGAGTTAAAATGTACTCCAGGTATTCTTAATCAATGCGATATTGTGTTGGACCCGGTATGCTTGAAGTAATTCGTTCATTCGATCTCTAATTGCAGGGAGTTCTTCCTTCAGATCCTTTGTAAGTTTTCTGTCCTGCTTAAAATTGTAAAGCTTTGTCACTGAGTTCTGATCCGCTAAAAGCAAATAATCGCCTTGGATGATTCTATAAACACCGTTGTCATAATTGGCAATCACTTTATCCTCTGCCTTGGTTAGAGGGGAATCAAAAGAGCTATATTTTCCTGCATAACCGCTCTCAGTTAAGACAAACGGCAGGATGTCAATTTGTTGAGATTTGCCTTTTTTTAGTCCCCCAAACCTTCCATCTGGAGCGTAAAAAACTAAAGGAACGGAATATTTGCCAATGGGATTATCCCAGTTGGGGTCTTTGACTGGTCCGGTGTGGTCACCAGTAATGATGAAAATGGTGTTCTTGTACCATTCCGATTGAGATGCCTGCACAAAAAAGTCTCTCAAGACCTGGTCGGTATATAAAACCGCTCGATATTGGGGATCCATATCAGCATATTTGCCTTCGAATTCCTTTGGCAATTTATAAGGGTGATGGTTAGAAAGGGTAAATACCAAGCCAAAGAAAGGTTGAGGTAATTTATCTAATTCGGATTTAAAGAAAGGGATAAACTTACTATCATAAATTCCCCAGCGTCCATCAAATTGTGTCTGATCGGGATAATCATCCTTATCCTTGTAAGTATCAAAACCCAATTGAATGGCTGATCTGGCAAAATCCATTGTTCCATCTACGGCGCCATGATAAAACACTGATTTGTATCCCAACTTGTGCAAATAGTATGGTATGCCTGGCATTTTGTCGGTTTGATAACTTGAAAATTGCCAAGGATCATCCATCAAGGATGGCAAACCGGCAGCAATACTAATAATACCAGAAGCCGACCTAGTAGCATTTGCAAAGGATTCTTCGTATGTCAAACTTTGATCAATCAAACTATCCAGAAAAGGAGTATAGGGTAAACTGTTGTATTTGCCCATGTACTCTTTGCTCAAGCTTTCTACCACTATGACCACGAAGTTGGGTCGAGTACCAATAGTTTTAGGAATCATTTCATGATGAATGGGAAACAGTTCAGCTGCTCTTTCTTGACTAGGCCATGCTGAAATTACTCAGACTCCGTTGTTGAACTCTGTGTATTAGATTAAATGTGGTGTTGGTCAATATAGAAGCCCAACGACTCTCAGATACATAGCCCGAACTTGCAAGTGGAGTCATAGGTCGCATTTGGAATCCTCCACGCGATATGATGATAGAAACAAACACAAAAACCAGAAACCAAAGTATTCTAAATAAGCGCGGTTTTTTATCCTTTATTTCATGTGAGGTTACAAAAATTTTGGTTACTCTGAATATCAGCCACACTCCAATACCGAACAAGATGATCAGGTACCAATACTGTTTCAATAGGCTTGGTAACATACTGATGGTATTGGCAAAAAGCCCTGAATCTGCAAGAATGGAACGTCTTTGCGCATATTTATAAAACACACAATCAAATAATTCAATCAGCAGCACCAAAGTCAACAAAGTAGCGGAACATATCCTAATATACCTGTTGTTGATATGTGATTTTGAAGAAAAATTTCTGAAGAATAAAATCAACCAAACTGGCATCAACACATACATTAATGTTGCTACATCAAAACGGATTCCATAAAAATAAAATGAGACCAAATCCTTTAAACCAAAGCCTTTGAAAAGAATATAATTGCTAAGTATAAAGGCTGAACGTGTTGTAGCTAGAACACATAAGCCCAAAGCCATCAAACCTAAAATCGTTTGACCCTCTCGAGGAAGCCAAGTTTTATTATACATACATGTTGTTTAGAATTGGTTTTGGGTCAAAGCAACTTAGCCAATTCCGTTTTTATTAAAACTTCTATTTCTTCAGTTGTATTGAATGCCGGAACGAATTGTTTGGCAGTGCTCATTTCATATAACTTGATGTATCTTTTAGAAACTTCATCAATAAATGTTTGAGGCATTCTTGGAATGATTTGATCTTCAGAGCCATTGAATCCATGTGCCATCAACCATTCTCTTACAAATTCTTTTGAGAGTTGCGCTGGTGCTTCATTGTTGAAAAATTTCAGCTGATAATCTTCCTTGTAGAAATACCTTGAACTGTCAGGCGTGTGAATTTCATCAATAACTAAAATTTCATTTTGATTTGAAAGTCCGAGTTCATATTTTGTATCAACCAGAATTATACCCCTTCCATTAGCCAATTCGCTGCCCCTTTTGAATAATGCCAAGACTTTATTTTCAAGTTTGGTGTAAGTAGCTTCATCTACAATTACTTGTGACAGAATTTCTTCGCGACTGATATCCTCGTCATGACCTTCATCAGCTTTGGTAGTTGGGGTAATGATTGGGTGCGGCAATTGCTGATGCTCACGCAGTCCGTCTGGCAGGGATACTCCACAAAGTATGCGTTTTCCAGATTGATAAGTTCTCCATGCGTGCCCGGTTAGGTAGGCACGAACCACCATTTCTAATTTAAAAGGCTTGCATCTGTGGCCAATGCTTACTTGGGGATGCGGGGACGACAAATACCAATTGGGAGCAATATCTTTGGTCATTTCCAGGTGCCAAGCTGCCAGTTGATTCAAAACTTGTCCTTTGCAAGGAATTGGATCTGGAAGGATATGGTCGAATGCCGAAATTCTATCTGTTGCTACAACAACAATGTAGTCTTTGATGAAATACACATCTCTTACTTTTCCTGAATAAAATTCTTGGTCAGGGTGTAAATGAAATGCTGTTTTGCTGATTACTTTGCTCAATGATCTAAGTTTTGAATAAGAGCAAAGTTAAACCAATGATATGGTTTAAGCTTAAATAAATTTGGTAGTATTTTTTTCTGAGACAACTTCTTTGAGTTCCTTCAAAGCTTGATATTGGTGGGGCAGTAGTGATTTGAATGCTTCTTTGAATTGAACAAACTTACCTTTACCTGCATCTGGGATGGCATCGTAAATTTTGTCTTTAACCAATTTCAAGTCATTTTTGAGCAAGGCCTTCAAGGAAGGAATTTCATGATAGTCAGCTTCCATAGCAACATTGCTTGAGGTAAGTCCTTCAGAGTCAGTGGTTTGGTCTAATTCTATGCCATTTGCCTGATTTACAAATTTTTGAAGTCTGTCCGATTGCTCCAATTCAGAGGAAGGAAGATGATATTTTTTTTCCGCTTCGCTGTTGATTAAAAATATTTCAAGACCTTTCTCAGCGATTCTGTAAATAAAAATATTTGCTTTTTCTCTTATATCCATTATGGCAGTATTAACACTCAAATGTAGTTATTGTTTAAACAACGCCGATGTGTTTGAACGTTTATTGTTATTGTTTTATTTTCTTACCACCTGATAGTGCAAGGTTTTCCCATTTTTGGTGTGAATGAGGAGTTGGTAGATACCCGATGGCAGATTGGAAATGTTCATCTGGAATGAAGTTCCATTTATGGTGTTTTCAGTATCAATTAAGTGCCCACTCAACGAATACAATTCAATTTTAGCGTCATGTATTAGATCGTTTTTAATGAAGATATAATCACAAGTAGGATTTGGAAATATTAGGAGTTTAAATTCATCCGATTCCTTGTTTAGGGCTGTTATAACATTGCAATTTCCCATATTTTCAATGGTAGATTGATATTTTGGAGCGGGAACTTGTGTGATATCTTGCTGCATTGTTTCTAATATTCCCCAACTGCCATATTGAGCCGACCTCTTGCTTACAAATGAAAAATTCATCAGCTTTAATGGAGTATTACCCACTTGCAAAGTTCTCAAAAAATCGAACCATTCATTATAGAGATTGTACATTGAAGTATCTCTTTGAATGTCTATCAATGCTTGGGCATAACTGGGTTCAACACCAAATGGCTCTGGTGTTAAGTGTTGTCCGCCTTCATAAAATACCATAGGAATCTTAAGCACATCTGCTATTTCAGCCTTTTGGCTCAATAACCATGATTTGCCATTGCTATTCATGTCTTTTCGGGCATAAAAAGCAACATCTGATACTTTCGCATCACTTCCCAGAGCATCTAACGCCGCGTCACCTTCAGAGCCAATACCAAAATAGTAGGTTGGCGAAAGTGCGTCAAATGAACCAAGCTTTAGATTGAATACCACCCTATTGGAAACGTCTTGCCAAGCAGTTTGAATTGCAGCCACTCGAGTCAGTCGGTTCAAATCATTTCCATATTCTTGTGTCCAGATGTCTAAACAATTTTGAATGTAATTGACCGTACATTCCGGCCAAGGAAAACCATTCTTTAGTTGTCCATATTTTAAGCACCATTGAGCTTGTCCAAATATCCAATTCCAAATCTCATTGCTGTACTCTACGGTGAGTTTGATATCAGGATCCAGATTATCATGAAATAATTCAGCCATTTTTGTAATAAATTCATTATCAGCTCTATGTGGCACACAAATCCAACCATCCAGATCGTAATCATTCATTAATTTTATGGCCATTTCGTATGGAATTCCTTTTTCATTTGCCCATGTATAATGAACTATTTGTTGACGATCAGACCAGGCAAAAAGATCAGGTGTATCCCATTCCCACGGAGTTTTCTGCCCCCAACTGTTGGTCCCGAACCAATCCATAAACCTTACGGAACGAAAAATAAGTAATTTCTCCAACCATATTGGGTTGAACGGTTCAGATATATAAGTCAGTTCTGATCCCGGCATCAATACTCTAATATTTCGAATTGGGTCATTGATATCTGAACTTTCAAGGGTCATTTCAAGAACACTTCCTACTGGATTGTCAAAATCAAATACCATTTTATTTGGATTGACTTGGGTGAGGCCACTCAGTCCACCCCAGAAGCTCAACTCCCCTGTGCCCTCATACAAGACCGTATATTGTCCGCTCGGCCAACCATCGGTAACAGCCCAGATGGTAGACAGTTTTTGAGGAAACATTGAATTGGGTGAGTTTTGGGGAATAGTGCTTGGATAGCCATCAGAACGATATGTTAGAAAATCTGCTTGTTCTGAATTAAAAGGAGGATTGGGGTTGCCTATGTCTTTAGAGTACCAAGTCCGGCAGGAATGCATCAAATCTACAAAAGGCAATTCTGTTCCGTAATCAGATATTCCGCCCAGATTGGTTCCTATTTCAAGCTTGCAGCTATCTGGTAAATTTTGAGCAAAAAGTGGTTGAAATCCAATTAAAATTAAGAATAAACAGAGCTGTTTCATGAAATATATTTTAGTCGTTAATAAGCAATTTATAGTAGTTGTTCAAGATGGAGCTCGTGTGTTCCGGTTGAAATTTTGATACATTTTCAGCAATTAAGTTTACCAAGTTTTGATGCAAATGATCATCATGAAATATTCGACTGATAGCGTTTGTAAATTCATCCAAATTATCACTTGGCGCATACAAACCCGATGTTCCGGCTATTTCAGCCATGGCACTGTCGGCTGTTGTGATGACTGGAGTGCCGCAGAGGAGCGACTCTAAAACTGGCAGACCAAAACCTTCATAAATGGATGGATTCAATGTGACTCGAGCGGCAGAATAAACTTGAGTAAGGTCAAACTTGTTGTCGCTTTTGATGAAATGTACCCGCCCGGACAAATCGTTTTTGTGGATAAATGAAAGAACTTTTTCAGCATATTCCTTACCAGTTCCCAATACTACCAAGTGAATTTCTTTGGGCAGGTGAAGTAGTGTTTCAACCAATAAAAGCAGTCGTTTTCTTTCATTGATTGTACCGACATACAACATGAAATGATCAGGTAGTTCTAAGTTTTTTTTGGCTAAATAGTCAATATTTTTAGCATAGAATTCACTGCCTGCACTCTGATAAATTACCTTACACTTGCTTGCAATATCCGGTATCTTATCATGAAATATTTCTATTAAATCTTGCTGAGTTTTGTGACTTATGCAGACAATTCCCGTTGCATTCTTGCATGCATGGTGCAATTTCTTCTTGTAAATAAGGTTGTCAATGAAAGGATAAAGCTGAGGAAATTTCAAATTGATTACGTCGTGAACAGTCACTACCGAAGGTATTTTCTTCAATCCGTTTGGTATTTCATGACTCAATCCATGGTAGAGATCCAATTGCTGAACTACAGGATTTTTGCCTAAATTTCTTCTCCACAAGGCAGGAAAACTTGCCAATAGTCCAGTTGGAAAATGTGTCTGAACATTGTTCAATTTCTTTACAGCAGCTAGGCCAAGTTCTGTGGATTTGGGTGCAAAAAGATGATACTCATTTAATGGGAAATATTGAACCAAATTGGATAGCAAAGTTCTGGAGTAGTTGCCTAAGCCAGTTTTGTTTTGAAAGAAACGTTTAGCGTCGTATCCTATTTGCATACTGCAAAACTATGCTTTTTATTGTTTTTCCGTACTTTTGAAACGGACTATCAAAAATTATGTAGTTTTGACTACTATGATCATTTCATTATCCAATAAAGCTTTATGAAAAAACTCAATTTTGTTACTTTGTTTTTGGGTCTGAGTTTCCTGGTAAGCGCTCAATTGCCAAAGGTTGATCTGCCAATAATACCTATTCCTGAGGTGAGTATTTATCTGGCTCCCAACGGAAAAGATTCAAACGATGGCAGTGAAGCCAAGCCCATGAAAACCTTTTTTGCAGCCATGCAAAAAATCAATTTTGGAACCCCTGCTATCGATAACGGCAACTTTTATGGTGAGGTGGTTTTGAAGGCTGGAAACTACTACCCGTTGTTGAATACTGGATTTTTTCAGACACTTAACCAATGGAGGAAGCCTGTTAATGGAGGGTTTGTTTACAGGAATGTAAGCATACGTGGCGAAGGGGAAGTTACGATTCATGGTGATAGTATGTCAACAAATACTCAATTGATTTACTTGCGTGGCAATGGTATAAAAATTAGCAATTTGAATTTAAAAAATCTGCCGCTTCATGGAGTTTTTTTGGATGGCAACGCCATCAAATTTCATCATGATGTGTTGGTGGATCAAGTTAATGTTGATGGCGCAATAGGTTTTGGGATAGTTTTTTTTGGTTATGAAAGGATATTGACCGAATCTTGTAAAGTGAGCAATACTTGTCTCAGCAATAAAAATGAACTCAACAATACCTGTCAATGGGCTTCAGGGCTGAAGACGGAGCATTGCGATCATGTAACATTCAGGAACAATAAAGTTAATCACAATTGGGGTGAAGGAGTCAATACAAGTTACAGCCGATATGTACACGTGCATGATAATATAATTTGGGACAATTATTCGGTGAATCTCTATTTGCATTCTGCTTCCAATGGCGTTTTCTCCCATAATTTGATTTACAATAGTGACAGCACGATATGGCGCTATTGTTATGGCTCAGGTGGCATTTCTGGTTCTTTGAGTATTTCCAATGAGCTAACCTGCACCAATGCTTGTTTTTTTAACACTTACAATTGCAACAGCAAAAAACATTGTTGTAGCAATATAGATTATGACAATATTTTTCCCCAAATCAGTGAGTATTATTTAATTGACAGTGTTTTTATTTTCAACAATATACTGCTTGGATCAGATATTCAAGCTTGGGATGCGTTTTCATCCTTCTTGAATTTTGGCAACTTGAGCAATATTTTTATTGAGCACAATACTGTCATTGGTTGCACTGGAAATGATCAAATACAAAAATCGCCAATCAGTTTCATAAGTGGCACCGGATTTCTAAGTTTCGAAAATAATAGAGTCCGAAATAATATTTTTAGTGCTGATCTCAGCTTGCCAAAAACCAAATTGACTAGGCACTTTTTCAATAATGGGATATGCAATGGCAATTGGAAAGAACAACTGAAGTACGATGGCAATCTTTGGCTTAAAGGACCTATTGATTCAGGATTAAATTTTGATTCCGACTTTGAAAATTCAGCAATTCCTGTATTGGTTGAAGTTACTGAATTGTCTAAAATTGAGCCCAATACGGCCAATAACCCAGCGCTTGTTCAAACAGTAGTGAAGCCAGATTATATTTTGGATGATTTCTACCATATTGACAGGAGTGCTGCTACCAATTTAGGAGCAGTAGAAATAGTAAGCTCAACAGCCACAAGTGTTCCAAACAGCCAAAGCTTCAAGATTTATCCA
>Ga0105049_10000322_pt1 | contig 50295 bp, 35 predicted proteins | sample MAT06_FD_78087 | JGI IMG/M metagenome (GOLD analysis project Ga0105049, IMG submission 78087) | Freshwater microbial communities from Lake Fryxell liftoff mats and glacier meltwater in Antarctica - MAT-06 | ecosystem: Environmental > Aquatic > Freshwater > Ice > Liftoff microbial mat | place...
CGAACAGACGATCAAGCCCTTCCACGGCTAGCTCACGAGGGCCAGCCGCCTCGAGCGTTTACCATCAGCATTGTCTCCGCAGCACCGTCTACGGTCAAACATGAAGGTCGTGAATGTGGCATCGGCGAGATCTTGCAAGACCTCGGTGACGCAGTCCGAAGTGTTTTGAAACAGAAGCTAAACCCACCTCATGGCAAAAGCTCACGGGGGCTAGGGCCGCTGGGCGGTGGCGAGGATGCAGTCCGAAAGGCCCATCGCGTAGCAACTCCAGGCGGCGAGCTTCGAGAGCGGCTTCGTTCGCAGGAATCGTGACACCAGCCCGCCGCGGCCTTCGCGCTGGGCAAGCCGGGCACTCGAACGCAGCCAGTCGCTGTGGCGGATCGAACGGACGGACTCCACGCGGAAGCCTGCCGTTTCCAGCATCGTTCGCAGCGTCTTGGGTGCAAAGTGCGTCAGATGGCGAGGTAGGTCCAGGCCATACCAGCAGCGGCTGAAGAGATAAAAGGGCAGGCTCTCGATATTCGGCACAGCGACGAAGATGCGGCCGCCCGGAACCAGCACCCTGCGAGCCTCACGCAGCACCGCCAGGGGCTGGTGGACGTGCTCCAGCGAGTGCCACATCGTCACGATGTCGAACGAGCCGGGCGTCAGTTCCGGGTGCGGGAGCGAGCCGACGTGAACGGGGAAGTCGCCCGCCTGCCGGGCCGCGGTGCTGGCGGCGTCCAGCCCGGTGACGCGCCAGCCGAGCCCGGCCATGCGTCGCAGGAATCCGCCCGACCCACAGCCAAAATCGAGGAGTCGGCCCGAGCCCTGCCAGGGCAGCACCCCCCGGCGTTCGTTGCAGGGTCGGCCGAAGAGCGCGGACCAGATCGGCCGGGAGGCCCGCGCATCGTCGCGACGGCGAACCCGGTGCGGAGGATAATCGTGCGGATAGAACTGGCCGATCGATTCGGGCGAGGGACGCGGATTGGTGTACGACAAGCCGCAGTGATTACAGCGAACGACGGCGAACCAGAGCCCCGTGCCCGAGGAGGGCAGCGGATCCGGAGCCTCCAGGATCAGCGATTCCTCGCCTCGGCCGCACTGCGGGCAGGAAGTCTCCTCCCATCGCACCGCGACGGTTGGGCGATCCGTCTCGAGACTGACAGCCGGACGATGCACGAGCATGACACGAGGCCTTTCCCTGGCCCATTCCCAGAATGGCAGACGACGGCGAAGAGTAGCCCATTCCGTCGTGGCGTGTCAATTCCAGCCTCGAGAACCCCGATCGTTTCCGAACCGAGCGAGTGACCTACTTGATTGGCCGCCGTCTTCCCTGTTCCGGATAAAGCCACGGCGACATCCCTTGCGTGACCCACGGCATGGCGGCGTATGTCATGATCACGATCAGCAAGGGCGTGGTGGCGAGCGTGCGGAGGACCAGCGGCCAGTCGTGGATCAAGGGGCCGATCGTTCCCTGGACGAGCGTGATCAGCGGGTAAAGCGCCACGAACGTGACCAGCATGAGCTTGTATCGCGGCGGCTGAGCGTTGCTGGCATGTGGCGTGAACCACACCTCCATGCCTGTGTGCCGTTCTCGCGTCAGCTCGGCCACGGTCAAAGGGTCGAGCTTGTCGAGCCATTGGCGTCGTTCGGGCGACGACTCCCATCGTTCAAGATTCGCCAACGAGTCGAACTTGAAGAGCACCAGGTACTCGCCCATCGGCCGGGCCGGTCGCATGACGTTATAGCCCAGGTGGCCGGGGAACTTCAGCGAGGCCTGGCTGATGTTGCGCTGCCAGTCCTCGAATTCGCCCTCGCGGCCCGGTCGAACCTTGTGGCGAATGACAACGGTGATCGGGCCTTCGGTTTCCATACCGGCAGGATATTAAACGCCTGCCTTCGTCGTCGCGATGCAACGAACCTGCCATCCTGACAGCAGAAATGCGGAGTTGGCAGGCATGATCGTGGCAAACTGGGCTTGCCAGGGAATGCCCATCTGCTGCAAAATCCAGTCCTTAGGGCAAGGCGCGACCTCGAACTTCCGTTCGGCACCCGCTTTGCTCACTTTTACCTAAGAACGTCCTTTCGCGGTGCAAATCCGTCGTCGCCTGGGTTGCCCCGGATGGCGACTGCCTCGCGTGGGGTGAGCAGCATGGTAAGCGACCTTGATTTCGAGCCGGAGACTCAAGCGGACCAAAATCCGTTTTCGATCCTGATTGCCGACGACGACCGCGGGATCCGCGAATCCTTGCGGGATGTCCTCAAGGCTCGGGGATTTGCGATTGCGCTGGCCGGCTCGGGCGAGGAAGCCGTCGAAATCGTTCAGGTGGAAACGATCCACCTGGTGCTGTGCGACCTGCACATGCCGCGGATGACGGGCCTGGAAGCCCTGTCGCTGATTCGGCAGATCCACGATCTGCTGCCGGCCGTGCTGATGACCGCCGACGCCAGCAAGGACGTGCTAAGGCAGGCTTTCCTGGCTCAGGTCTATAGTGTGATCCCCAAGCCGGTGAACGTGAACGTGGTCTTGCATACGCTCACACGGGCTCTCGGCCAAACGTACGGAACGCCAGGCGGATCGCCGGGCGGCCCCCCTCAACCGCGAGCTTGACCGCCCGCGGGCCTCTTTCGACGCAACAGGAGATCGATTCGATGAAGATCGTGCCCTTGAACGACAAGCTCGTGGTGGAGCGCCTCGAAGCCAGCGACAAGACGGTCGGCGGGATCCTCCTGCCGGACACCGCGAAGGAGAAGCCGAAGGAGGGTAAGGTGCTCTCGATGGGCGAAGGCAAGGCCCTGGACAACGGCAAGCGAGCCGCGTTCCAGGTGAAGGTCGGCGACCGCATCCTCTTCACGTCCTACTCGGGCAGCGAAGTGACCGTCGACGGCAAGGAATACCTCGTGATGACCGAAGACGACGTCCTGGCCGTGGTGGGCTAAGACTCCCTCAAAAAATGAGTGGGCTGTGGCACCGGTGTCGATCGGTACCCCGGCCCAAGTTGTCGCGGAACCACCGCGTATCCGCGAAGCGGAGAGTGGAGCCTTGACCTGAAGGCCCCTTCTCGCATCGAATCGGCCGCGCGGATTCGCCCCTCTCGCTGGCGCGGCTGCGCACTTCGAACATCTCAAGCCTCCCTCTACGAAATAGCAGGACGGAATAGCAGGAGAACATCCCTCCGACTCACGGCATCGGATGTGCTCCCCCAAAGGCCAGGGCCGGCAAAGGGTTGGCCTGCATTCTCCTTACCGGGGGTTATTCATGGACGTTGTTACGAAGGGCACAGGCTTTCAAAGAGCATCCTCAGAAGCGCAGCAACACGCGGAAGGCCCTGTTGCACGTACAATCGAGCAACAAACCGCCAAGTTGCCGTCGGACCTGTTCCTGTGGGCCGCGGGAGCGTCCATCGTCGGCTCGCTCGCTTTCATGGTGTCGGGAAACCGCCACAAGGCCTTGTTCGTCGGCCAGTGGGCTTCCACATTCTTGCTGCTCGGCGTCTACAACAAGCTGGTGAAAGTAGCCGGCTCCGACCGCACCGAGCAGCCCAACGGCAGCCGTTTGTGATTCCGCAAGCTCGAGCCTGCAGGTCAGGGAAACGGATGTCCCTGACCAAGGTCTCGAGAAAGTCCTGGGGAAAGGCGGCCGTGTAGGCTCCCTCAAAGTTGAAACCCGTGTCCCCGCCCTGGCCCGCATGCGCGATAAGATTTGACCATCGACGCGCAGGTCGGGCATCCCATTCTGGCCAGCGATCTCGGTAAGCTCAACGGAGCACTGGCCGCTCCCCCCATCGCAACGACAAGCCACCTTGAGCGAAAGAGCGTGATCTCGGCTCACAATTGTGGCCCACGGTTGCGGGCGGACCCGGATGCGCCTATTGTATCGGTTACGGATTTGGTTCATTCCCGAGGGAGGCCTACCATGCGATTCACCCTTCTCACTGTCGTGGCGACTCTCTTCACCGCGGCTCCGTCGTTTGGTCAGGCGATCACGGCCCAGGAGGTTCTCAAAAAAGCCATCGAGGCCCATGGCGGCGCGGAGGTGCTCAACAAGTATCCCGCTGGCACCTCCAAGATGGCCGGCAAGCTCACCATCAGCGGCTTCGAGTTTCCCTTCAAGGGGACGCTCGCCTTCGCCCTGCCCGGCAAGGTCCGGCTGTTTATCGAAGCCGAGGCGATGGGCATGAAGATGAACGTCACGCAGATCATTAACGGCGACAAGGTCGTGCAGCTCGAGAACGACAAGCCGACGAAGCTTTCGGACACGATGCGACAGGAGTTGCAGCAGTCGCCTGCGATTCAGGAGATGTCGCTTTTGACCCCGCTGCTGGACGCCAAGAAGTACACGTTGTCGCTGGCCAAGGATGAAGATGTGAACGGCAAGCCGGCCCACGCCGTGATGGTGAAGCGAAAGCTCGGCAAGGACGTGACGCTTTTCTTCGACGCGAAGACGGGGCTGCTCGTGAAGATGAGCCGCAAGGCCCTGAACCCGATGGAGATGGAAGTGACGGAGGAGAGCACGTTCTCTGACTTCCAGAAGATCTCGGGAATGATCGTTCCCTTGAAGCTCGCCGTGGATCACGACGGCCGTCCGTTCATGTCGGTGGTGGTGAGCGACTACACGCCGCTGGAGAAGATCGCCGACAAGGAGTTCACCGTGGCCGACTGAGTGGGGAAATGCGGAGTCAAGAATCTCCAGGCGAACCCGTGGCGTGAGCGACGGGGTGGCGACCGCAACCACCTTCCGGCGAATCGCACGGTAAACCGCCTGGCGGAGGCGGCCAGGACAGCATCACGAAGAAATCACGGAGGATCCCATGTTTCGCACTCCTGGATTGTTGCTCTGTGGTCTCCTGTCGCTTGGGGTGGCTCGCGGGCAGGACGCCGATGCGGAGGCGGTCGTCAAGCGTGCCATCGACGCTGCGGGCGGAAGCGAGACGCTCAAGAAATTCCCGGCCGGCCGGCTCAGCGCCACGGGAACGCTTTTCCCGGACGATAAGACGCGAATCCCCGTGACCACCGAGCAAGTGCTCCACATGCCCGGGCGATCCCGCATCGCGATCAAGATCGAAGCGATGGGTCAGACGCTTAACGTGATGCATGTCGTCAATGCGGACAAGGCCCGCTACACGATCAACGGCAGCCCGGTGCCCATCACGGAGGCCGCCCGGCAGGAGCTGATCGCGGCGATGACGACGCTGGAGGTCGGCCAGCTGCTGCCGCTCCTGGGCGATCGCAAGTTCACACTCAAGGTGGAGAAGGGCGGGAAGTTTGAAACGGACACCGTCTCGGTCTTCGTCACCGCTCGCCCGGGCGGGGACTTCCGCCTTGGCTTCGACCGCACCACGGGCCACCTGGTGCGCCTGACACGCCGGGCCTACGATGCGGCCACGGGCAAGACGGCGGACCAGGAGCAGCTGTTTTCGGACTTCAAGAACTTCGAGGGCATCGTGCGCCCGACGAAGGTCGTCGTGCTCCAGGACGGCAAGAAGACGCTGGAACTGATCGCCCAGAAGTACACCCCGCTGACGACAGTGGACGCGAAGGAATTCGCGACGGAGTAAGCATGCCTCCCATGCAGTTTATCGTTGATCGTCGGGAGGCCGGGCAGACGCTCGCGTCCGTGCTCAAGAAGCATTACAGCCTGAGTTGGGCCCAGGCGAAACGGCTGATTGAAGGCCGGCACGTCCGCATTAACAACCAGATCGAGGCGGACATTGTCCGCCGTGTGAAGGCCGGCAAGACGATCACGATCAGTGCCGGAGCGATCGATCTGAAGACTCGCACGAAGCGACCCACGAGCACGCGTGACCCGGCGACCCGCGAAGCGAAGCCAGGCGCAAAGGGTAATCCGAGCGCGGCCCCCGGTGCCAGGGACAAGGCCGCGGCCAAGGCCAATTCCAAGGCGACGGCGAGCAAGGAACCGAAATCGCCCAAGAAGGCCGTGCCGCTGCTCGATCCGGAGGTTCTCGTTTACTCGGACGACGCGATCGTGGTGGTGAACAAGCCCGCGGGGCTCACCACGATGCGGCACGCGGAGGAAGCGGCCGAGTTCGGCGAGCACGGTCAGCGTTTCCTCACGCGGACGCTCGCGGGGATGCTTCCCACCATGCTCGGTGCCCCGAGTCGCCCCGTGTATGCGGTGCATCGCCTCGACCGCGACACCTCCGGGTTGGTCGTCTTCGCACGCACGCCGGAAGCGGAGAAGCACCTGACCCAGCAGTTCCGCAAGCACACGATCGATCGGCGTTATCTTGCCCTCACCCGGGGCGCGCCGCTCGCGGGCCGGATCGAGTCGACGCTGGTGCGCGATCGCGGCGACGGTCGACGAGGCACCACGCGCAAAAGCAAGGCCGAGGATGGCAAGCTCGCCGTCACGAACGTGAAGGTTCGCGAGGCGCTCGGCGAGTTTGCTCTCATCGAGTGTCGACTGGCGACGGGCCGCACGCATCAGATTCGCATCCACCTGGGCGAAGCGGGTGCTCCGCTATGCGGGGAGACGGTATACGACCGGGCGGTGAATCGCAAGCCGCTGCCGGACGAAAGCGGTGCCAGGCGTCCGATGCTTCACGCGGCTCGCCTGGGGCTTCGCCATCCAGAGACGGGCGAAACGATGACCTGGAACGCGCCGCCGCCCCAGGATTTCAAGGACTTGCTGACGCAACTCAAGGGATGATCTTTTCGACGTCCCAGCGTGAAGCCAAGTTTTCTGAGCCTCTAGTTGAGAAGCAGGTTGATTTACAGGAGATCCACCGCGTCCTCTTGATTCAACAACCACTCGCGGAGCGGGTGGGCTACGTTGAAGCTTCAGAGAATCTGGATGAACCCACGTCCCTCACCTCTCGTGTTGCCGTTGACAGACGGATTCGTGCCGGATTACCCTTCCTGGTCGTCGTTGTGAGTTAGCCCATCCGAGCAGCAAGGAGTGCTGCGTTGGCGGACCCCGCTCCCCAGGCCGTGACTGCGGAAGACCTGATCCCGGGTCCGGGGATCGCGCGTACTCCAAGCGGGGAATGGTATGTCTCCGCCAGGCATGTCCGCCTCACCGCGGTTCACTCGCTGCCCTCGGGCTGGTACGAAGTGGACGTTGGCGCAAGCTCCGCCGAGGCGTCCGGTCGCAAGCGTCTCGAACTCACCTTTGACTCTCCCAACACTTCGATTCGTCCGCCGTCCCGCGAAGCGTTCGCCTGGACCGACCGATTCCGCGAGCGCTTCGTGGTGAGGCTTGACGGCCCAGCCGCCCGGGTGCGCCTTGACCTGTGGGAGGCCCAGGGCGCGGTCGAATTGCCCGGCTTCTCCGTCCGCCCGCTCCCCCGCCTTCGGTTGCTGGCTCGCTCCCTCGTGGCGAAGGTTCGCCTGCTACGCGCGCATCGCTGCACGCTCCCGGCTCTCGGTCGCGCGGCTCGGTTGGTGCTCCGTGGCGAGTTTCGGCAACTGCTGACCAAGCTTCGCGGGGGGCTTCTCGACGCGCGAACCATGCTGCCGGAGATGTTAACTCCCGGAGCGAGTTCACCGCATCTTCAGCGTTCTCCTCTGCAACCCGACCTGCTCCTTGCGGCCGACATCCGCGGTGTCAGCGGCTATGACCGCGTGGGGCTGTCCTGGGCCTCGCAACTCTCTCGGCTCGGCCTTGCCGTTGCCATCGATCCCAAGGCGATCGTCCGTTGGGACGCCGTTCCCCCGGGGCTGCGCTGGCCGATCGCGAAGCGCCGTGGCACCACGCTCCGCCTGATCGTGGGCCCACCGTTCCGCATGGCCGCGTTCGCCCCGGACGCGCGAAGCATGGTCTACACCATGTGGGAAACCGATACGCTCGCGCCGGAGTGGGTGCAATCGCTCAACCGGGCGGCGAGGGTTCTCGTGCCCAGCGCCTGGCAGGTCGAGGGCTTTCGCCGTAGCGGCGTCACCGTGCCCATTGAAGTCGTCCCCCTCGGCCACGATCCGCGGCTGTTTCACCCGTCCGCAACCAGGCAGGCCCGGGAGTGCACCTTCGGCACGGCGGCGGCTGTCGTCGCTGGCGGAGTGAGAAAGAACGTGCAGGCTGTCGTGGATGGCTTTCGCGAAGCCTTTCCCCGCGAGACGGACGTGAGGCTGCGGGTCAAACTCAGCCTCGGTTCCCCCATCGTGGAGACATTTGACGATCCGCGGATCGAGGTGCTGCGAGCCGTGCTTTCGCCGGAGGAACTCGCGGACTGGTATCGCTCGCTGACGGCGTATGTGAACCTGTCGTCGGGTGAAGGCTTCGGCCTGCACCTGCTCGAAGCGGTGGCCTGTGGCTGCCCGCTGGTGACGCCGAACCATGGCGGCCTGACAACGTTCTTCGAGCCCGCCAGCGGCTATGCCGTGGACTTTCGACTGGAGCCCGTTCGCGGGTCGGAGATTTACTCGGGCCACTGGGCGACGCCCGAGGAGGCGTCTTGCGTGGCGAGGCTGCGCGAGGTGTACGAAAACCAGGCCGACGCTGCCGGGAATGGCCTTCGGGCAGCCTTGGTCGCGGCGGCATTCACGTGGGACGCTGCGGGCGAACGCCTCGCGGCGGAACTGAAACGATTCCCGGGCTGAGGCCCTGACCCGATCGGCACGAGCCCATCCTACTTTCACCGAGTTTCCGATGATCCGAAACGCTCCGATGCCCGCAGCGCCTCTCACCCTGCCCCCGTCGTTGTTGCGGCAGCCCGGCCCTGTGATGTCGGGATACGATCTGCGGCAACGCTATTGGCTGGCGGCCCGCCTGCTCGATCGTCTGCTCGGCACGGCCACCAAGCCCGACCGACCCCTGAGGCTGCTCGAAGTCGGCTCCAATTGCCTCAACCTCTTTCCGCAGATCTTCCACGCCGACTGGGTGAAGGTGACCCGTTGCGATCTTTACGAGGATCTCTCGGCCGATCCGGACTACGTTCAAATCCTGGCGGGCTGCCCACTGCCCTTCGAGGACAATCGCTTCGATGCCATCGTGGCCCTGGAAGTCCTTGAACATGTGGCCGTGGAGGAGCGAGGCCCCTTCCTGGCGGAGTGTTTGCGAGTCGCCCGGCTCGGCGTCGTTCTCAGCTGCCCGGACGGCCGGCCCGATGTGGAGCAAGCGGAGCGTATCGCGAACGACGCCTATCAGGCGCGGCACGGTCGGCCTCATCCGTTTCTGATGGAGCACGAGGAGTTCGGCCTGCCTCGCGAGGTCGATGTGTGTGCCCAGCTTCGTGAGATCGGCGCACCGCACGCGGTCTTCCCGAACTCGCCGCTGGACCACTGGCTGGGGCGAATGATTCTCGATGAAGTGCTGGCCGAGAACCCGGAACGCGGGACGCTTCGCCTGAGCAGCGACGGCAAACCGATGATCGGCGGCCCACGGCCTTACCGGAAGATGTACGTCGCCGTGAAAGGCTTCGACTCTGCCGCCGCACTCGAGCCGCTGCACGGGGCGTGGCTCGAGGATCTCCCGCTCCCCAGCACGGCTGCGGAAGCTCCCGCGGATTCCACCTGCTCGGCCGCGGCCGTTCTGAATCGGCTTACGGAGGATGTGACGATCGTCCTCCAGAACCTGTGCCGCACGCATGCCGAGGCCCTGGAGAAGCTGCGAGCGGAGTTGAATCGAGTCCATCGCGATCAACACCTTGCGGAAGAAGCCCTTCATGCGACTCGACGTGAGGCAGAGCAGCGGCGGTTGATCACCATGTCGACAATACGGTCGTATTCCGAGTCTCGCTTCGCCCGGCTGATGCGGCCGCTGCGTCGATTGAAGCAATGGCTGCGGCCCTCCCGGTTCGACGCGGCCGCCCTGTTGCCCTGGAATCAACTGGGGCAAGAAGCGGGCCCAGCCCAGTGGCAGGCGACGGGCAACGACGCGCAGTTCGTGGTTCCCTGCCATCTGCCGGCCGGGTGGGTGCGCGTGCGAGTGAAGCTCACGAGCCCGGAGGAGGATCGCCCGAAGAAGCGCCACGCGGAGTTGTACGCGGACTTCGGCCAGAGCTTCCATGCGGACTCTTGCCTGGCCCGCTATACGTGGTTCCGTGTGCTCGCGGACGATTCGTATCTGTTCCTTCCTGAGCCAGCGCTGGCCATCCGCTTTGATCCCCTGGATGCTCCGGGCACATTCCAGATCGAGGAATTTCAGGTCGAATCGGTCACCGGGCCTCGCGCCTGGCTGGCCGCCCTCGGCCGAAAAAGGCGATTGCTTCGAGACTACCAGTGCACTCTGCCGGCGATCGGCCGTGGGCTCAAGGACCTGGCCAGGGGCCGCGTGGGGCCGCTGAGGAAGAAAATCTTCCAGGGCTTCCACGACGCGCGGCGACTCCGTGCGGTGGGCCCCTCCGCGGCGGACCTTTACGCCGAGTGGCGCGAGGCGCGTGCGCTCACCGATGGTGACCGTGCGGCTCTTCGTGACGAAGCAGTGCAAATGGCCTCGGCGCCGGTCTTCAGCGTGATCATGCCCGTCTGCGATCCGCCTCTGGACTGCCTGCGAATGGCGATCGACTCGGTTCGCAAGCAGACTTACCCGCACTGGCAGCTTTGCATTGCCGACGATGCGTCCCGTAACCCGGCCGTCCACGAACTCCTTCGTGCCGAGGCCGCGGCGGATCCGCGCATCGAGGTCAGCTTCCGTTCCGAACGAGGGGGCATCTCGCGCGCCAGCAACGAGGCACTCTCGCGAGCGAAGGGAACGTTCATCGCCTTGCTCGACCACGATGACGAACTGGCGGAACAGGCTCTCTCGCTCTTTGCGCGTGAGGTCATCGCCCACCCGGCCGTTGACTTCCTTTACAGCGACGAGGACAAGATCGAGCCCGATGGACGGCACGTCGATCCGTTCCTGAAGCCGGACTGGTCGCCCGAGTTCTTCCTGACCTGCATGTACACCTGCCATCTGGGTGTGTACCGCACGGAGATGGTTCGCAAAGTCGGTGGCTTCCGGCCGGAGTTTGACATGGCCCAGGATTACGATCTGGCCTTGAACGTGGTGGCCGAGATCGAGAGCACATCGCCTTCGGCCGTGGCGACCGGTGCGATTGCGGCTCCTCATGCGGAGCGGATCCGCCATGTGCCAGAGGTGCTGTATCACTGGCGGAAGCTGCCGACGTCGACCGCGACCGGGCACTCGGCGAAGCCGCAGGCGGAGTCGGTGGCGCGCGAAGCGGTGCGGGCGTACCTGCGAACGACTGGTCGTGACGCCGTCGTCGAGCCGGGGCCGACGCCCGGTTATCACCGGGTGCGAGCACGAATCGTCGGCCGGCCCAGCATCAGCATCGTCATCCCCACGGCGGGCAAGGAAGCCACCATTCGCGGAGCGGCCTCGTCGTACCTCGGCAATTGCATCGAGAGCATCCGTCGACTCACCACATACCATCGCTACGAGATCGTGGTCGTGGACAACGGCGATCTGACGCCGCAACTGGCCGCCGAGGTCGACGGCGCGGGTGCTCGCAGGGTGCGTTATCAGCAAGAGGGTTCGTTCAACCTCGCCGCCAAGATGAACCAGGGCGCCGCCGCCGCCACGGGCGATTACCTCGTGATCCTGAACGATGACATCGAAGTGATCGCCGCGGACTGGCTCGAAGCGATGCTCGAACACGCCCAGGATCCCGGCGTCGGCGCGGTCGGCGCGAAGCTGCTCTTCCCGGACGGCCGCTTGCAGCATGTCGGCGTCACGCTGCTCGAAGGACGGCCGGGCCACCCCTTCTATCAGTTCCCCGGCACTTATACGGGCTACTACAACGGCTCGCTGGTTCCGCGAAACTACTCCGCCGTCACGGGCGCCTGCATGATGGTGCGAGCCGACGTCTACCGCGAGGTCGGCGGCTTCGATCCGGGTTTCCCGCTGAACTACAACGACGTCGACTTCTGCCTTCGCGTCGTCGCCAGCGGTAAGAGAATCGTGTGGACGCCCCACGCGGAGCTTTACCACTTTGAGTCCGTCTCGAAGGAAGGCGTCTATCCCCGCGAACTCGAGATGTTCCTGAAACGCTGGGAATCCGTGGTTCCGCGGGACCCTTTCTATCACCCGCTGCTCACGATGCACTACCACGACTATCGCCTTGGCGAAGTGTGAACGAGGCACAACCGCCTCGAAGCGACGCCAGAGCCAAGAGAAGTGGCCTGGCCTTGCCTGGAGTGAAGTGGCCTGGCCCGTGGCACCGGCGAGACGCTCAAGGGCACTTACGTTGCCATTCGTCGATACGAAACCGAGTGCTGTGTCACAGACCAAATGTGGGTGCGGTGGTTTCTGTTCTCAGCCACGGATGCGTTGAACGAGGGTTCTGTTCTCAGCCGCGGCTGAAGAGGGAGTGGACGAAGGTCATGATGTGACTCAGCAAGAGGCGTACATTCAGTGCCACAGCCCGAGTGGTGCCACAGCCCGAAGTGGTGCCACAGCCCGAAGTGGTGCCACAGCCCGAAGTGGTGCCACCGTCCGTGTTGTTTGTAAACACCTGCTAGCCCAGCAGCCAGGTGAGCGAGGCCAGAGTCGCCAGCAACATCATCACGATCCAGAACCACGACTTCGACTCTCGCGGCTGGTCCTCTTTCGAGATGTAGCTTTCGCAACGAGGGCAATACTGGGCCGTCTCGAGGATCTCGTGGTTGCAGTAAGGGCACTTCACCGTCGGTTCGCCCACATCGCCATCTTCGTGGTACACTCCTTCCGGAAGCTCATCGTCGTACTCGTCATCGTCGTCGTCCTCATCTTCATCGTCAGGGTGTTCATATCGACGCATGTCTTCCTCCCCCCGGATCGGGTCGACAACGGATTACGTCTCCGCATTACTAATAGGAACTAGAGCCTGGCGAATCACAGGAGAGAGATCGAGAACCGCCATGACCTCGCCTGATCCCGCTACTCTCGCGAACGACGTTCGCCCGCCCTCGCGGAGCGACACGTGGCGGGCTCGCGTCATGTTCTGGATCGCCTTCGCGTACCTGTTGCTCTTCGCGGGGCTGATTCATCGGGCCCAGGAAAAGGAAGTCACCGAACTCGAACTCTCGATCCTGCTGATCGGCGTCGAGATCCTCTGGCCGATCATCGCGATCGAGGCGATCGTTGGCATTGTTCGTCGCGATCGTTCGAGGCGGTTGCGTCCGGTGTTGTTGCAGGCCTTGCTGGTGATGCTGCTGCCGCCGTATCGCATGGGCCTCACGGACCCGCGGACCGGCCTGATCTGGCTGCCGCGAATTGGCTGGAACCCTCGAGGCAAGGCCCTTTATCGCTCGCTGGATCGCGCGTTCAGCGGGCCGATGCTGCTCTTCGCGTTCCTCATTCTCCCCGTGCTGGGGCTTGAATACTTCCGCGCCGAGCAAGTGCGGAGCGAACCAGCCCTCGCCTTGACGCTGCACATCGGCATCGCGTTGATCTGGGTGGCGTTCGCCATGGAACTGGTGCTCGAGAGCTCGGCCTCACCCAAGCCGTTTTCGCACCTACGCGATCGCTGGCTCGACGCCGCGATTGTGGCACTGCCGATGCTGGAGTTCATTCTCACTCGCTGGGTAGATGCCGCTCCGCTCGCTCGGCTGCTTCGGCTGGGCCGGTCACTCTCGCCCGAGCAGATCACGCGGATGCAACAGCTTTACCGGCTTCGCGGCATGGCGGGCAAGGCCTGGCAGGCATTCCTGCTGCTTGGCGGCCTGGGTCGACTCGTCGGCGACCGACCCGAGAAGCGACTTAAACGCATCGAGGAGCAGATGGTGATCCTGGAAGAGCAGATGGCCGATTTGCGTCAGCAAGCCGACGAGGTGCGAAAGAGCATGACGAACCCGACACTTTCGTCGAATGGCGCAGCGGCCCCGGAACCGAAGGCGACCCGGAGCGACCTGCCAAGCTAAGAGGCAATTTCAATACGGAAGCAAACTCGCCGGACCGGGGCACCGGCGAGACGCTGGTGCCACAGTGCCTTTGGCGCCAGGCGTGTTGTACGATCCCTGGCGGACTCATCACGCACTCGCGTCGTACACTAATCCTTCTCACCCGCCATGCAGGAGATGTTGATTCATGTTGATTCTGACCGTCGCGAATAAGCAGGAAACGCAGACGGTCTCGCACCCTTCGGGGCCCGTGGAACTGGGCCGCGGGCCCGCACGCACCGGAGCGGCGCGTGTGGTGGTGCGGGATGCGTTCGTGTCGCGAGACCAGTTGCGACTTGAAGAGTTGCCCAACCGGAAGGTCCGCGTCGAGAACCTGAGCGCCAAGTCCCCGATGGCCATCGATGGCCACTCGATGCTTTCGCCTGGGGCCGCGACGGAAATCTTGCTCCCGGTTCGCGTCCGCATTGGCGAATCGACGATCGACATCGAAGCTGGGGACTCCCTCGCCATCGATGATCGCCAGCTTCGCACCGTCGCCGCTCCGCTTCGCGGCATTCAACCGCCCAGCCTGCTCGGGCTGAGCGACGAAGCCCCGATCGAGGAAGTTGTGGGCTGGCTCGAGTCGGTCGTCGCCGTGCAGAAGGCCTCGACCACGGAGGAGTTCTACAAACAGACGGCCAGTGCTCTCGTCGATCGCATCGGCCTGGATAATGGGCTGGTGCTCGCTCGCAACGGCGAGTCGTGGAAAGTCGTCTCCATGTCGACGCGAGAGGACAAGAGTTCTGGCGGGCGGGCGTTCAGTCAGACCATCCTGAAGCGTGTGCTGGCGGAGAAGCGGACGTTCTACACTCCTGCCGCGGCGGCCGGCGGCGGTGAAAGCCTCGCGGGAGTACAGGGCGTGGTGGCGGCGCCGTTCTTCGGCGGCGACGACAATGTCCTCGGCGTGGTCTATGGCACTCGCATGCAGCGCGGCCGGGCGCGTGAGATCGGCCCGCTCGAGGCCCAGGTGGTACAGCTTCTCGCCGCCGCCGTCGGTGCCGGCCTCACACGCATGGCCCAGGACGCCGAGGCCAATCGGCTCCGCATCGCGAAGGAGGCCGCCGAGGAAGCCGACCGCACCAAGAGCCGCTTCCTCGCGATGGTGAGCCATGAACTGCGGACCCCGCTGACCACGATCATCGGCTACAGCGAGATGTTGATGGAGCAGGTCGAAGCCGACGGACATACTGACTACAACCCGGATCTCAAGCAGATTCACACCTCCGCCCACCATCTGCTGACGCTGATCAACGATATCCTCGACTATTCGAAGATCGAGGCCGGCAAGCTCGACGTGGGCCGCGATCCGTACGACGCCGCCAGCCTGATTCGCGACCTGCTGGTATCGCTGGAACCGCTCGCGAAGAAGAACCAGAACGTGCTCATGGTCGACTGCCCCGACGACCTCGGCCGCGGCATCGGCGATTCGACGCGCATCCGCCAGTGCGTGATCAATCTCGTCGGCAACGCCTGCAAGTTCACGACCAGTGGCACGGTGAGCGTGACCGCCCGGCGCGTCGTCGCGGCCGATGGCGACTTCTTCACCGTGGCCGTTCAGGACACCGGCATCGGCATGTCGCCCGAGCAGATGGCCCGCCTCTTCCAGGCGTTCACGCAGGTCGATTCGAGCGCCGGTCGAAAGTTCGGCGGCACCGGCTTGGGCCTGGCGATCAGCCAGAAACTCAGCCATGCCATGGGCGGCGACATCACCGTCGCCAGCGAGCCGGGCGAGGGATCGACCTTCACGTTGAAGCTGAGAGCCGAGCTGAAGTGATCGGGGCGAGCCTCGCCTCACGTCTTCTTCGGCGAGGCCACGGAGGTGTTGCCGGGCAGCGTGATCTTCGGCACGGCAGGAGTCACCGTGGCGGCTTTGCCGTTGGACGAGATCGAGAAGATCTGGTTATCGTTCTGCCAGGCCACGCGGCCCGAGAAGAGCGGCGTCGCGGGTGCCTGCATGTCATAGACTTCGAGCCACTTCGTCATCGGTCCGGCGTGGAATTCGCGAAGTGTCTCTCCAGAGAGCAGTCGCGTGGGGCGGCCCCGTTTTGCGGAACCGTCCGGCGCCTTGGTCACTTCCTGAACGATGATGCCTCGCGGGCTATCGTTGCGCAGGGTCAACCAGCCCGCCGAGGCGCCGCTCACCGCGGACACCAGGACGACGAGCGTTGCCAGCCACCGTGCTCCGAACCTCTCTCTGAACATGCGAACCCTGCACCGCCTTGCGATTGTTCCCATCACCATGCCCCGCTGAGTGCGCATGATCTCGGGATTCGCACAGGATAACGAGCGGCGAAGCGAGACTTGCGCAGCCGACGGGAAGAATCTCGGAGAAGGAATCGCCAGTAGCGATCGTGGACGTCGGGAAGAAGCCGTAGAAGCTTCCCCATCATGGCTTTCGGGATTCTATCGCTCGTCACCGGCTCAGCTTGTCCGCTCCCGGTGCGGCAGTTTGGCCGACGGTCGCCAGGGCTCGCTGCAAGAAGTCGGTTGCGAGCTTTTGCACCTGGGCATCCACGGCGGCTCGCGTTTGCTGCCAGGCGGCGTCGGGTGTGCTCGCGGGGCACGGGGCGCTCGCAACTTCGATGTACGCCTTCGCCTTCGGCTCCGTGCCGCTGGGCCGCAGGCTCACCTTCGCCGTGAGGCCGCCGGTGCCCACCATGCGGAAGATCAGGAAGTTCCTGGCGGCCTTGTCGGTCTCGCCCTTGTAAGCGCCGAGCCGGCCGTTTTCGTCGCGAAGGTCCTCGAAGCCGGACACCGTCAGCCCCGCGAGTTCCTGCGGCGGCGCCTTTCGCATCGCGTCAAGCATCTTCGACATATTCTGCTTGCCCTCGAGCCCCGTCATGATGATGTTCAGCGTCTCGTTGCGGAAGTATCCGAACTGGCGGGCCAGATCGTTGAGGTAATCGACGAGCGTCCGCCCCTCGCGCTTCATGAGGAGAGCCGCCTCCGCGAAGAGCAGCGCCGCGATGGCGGAGTCCTTGTCGCGGAACTCCGCCGACGCCATGATGCCGTGGCTTTCCTCGGTGGCGATGACGAAGTCCGAGAGGCTGCCGCGAACGTCTCCATACTGGCCGGTCGCTTCAAGCTGGGCGAGCACATCCGCGTGGTACTTGAAGCCGACGAGCAGGTCCGCGATGACCTGGGCGCCGAACTGCCGGCCGATGCGGGTGATCTGGCTCGTGGTCACTTCCGTGGTGATGACGATCGGCGACGCCGGAAGCGAGCCCTGCTTCGCCAGCTGGCTCAGTTTGAAGTGCGTCAGCAGGGCCGCGATCTCGTTGCCGGTGATGAAGCGATAAGTCCCCTTGCCGTCCGGCGAGTTGCACGCCAGGCCGCCAAGGCGGTCGGCGTCGGGGTCGGTCGCGATGACGATGTCCGCGCTGTGCTCGATCGCCACCTTCTCGGCCCGGTCCATCGACTCGGGCACTTCGGGGTTCGGGCTCTTGGTCACGTTCGGGAACTGGCCGTCAGGCGTCGCCTGCTCGGGCACGGGAATGGGCCGGAAGCCGCAGGCTTCGAGCGTCTCGCCGGCGCAGAAGCCGCCGCAGCCGTGGATGGGCGTGTACACCACGCGAATCTCGTCGAACTTCGGCGGCGGCAGCAGGGCCTGCTTCTTGCAGAGCTCGATGTACGCCTGATGCGAAGCGTCATCCAGGAAATGGACCTTGCCCGTGCGAACCGCATCCGCCCACGAAAGGTGCTTGATCGTGATCACCTGGTCGACGAGTTCGCTGATGATCTGGTCTTCCGGCGGCACCGGCTGGGCGCCGAGTTCGTTGTAGATCTTGCAGCCGTTGTCATCGGGCGGGTTATGGCTGGCGGTCATGTTCAGGCCGCCGTGGGCCTTCAGATAGCGGATCGTGAACGAAAGCTCCGGTGTCGGTACGTAACGCTTGCTCTCCGAAGGCAGGATGTGGGCATGGATGCCGTTGGCCGCGTACACCCCGCAGGCGTACTGGCAGAACTCGCGGCTGGAGAGGTGAAGCACCGGGTTCGGCAGTTTCGGGTCGTAAACCTTCCGCGTGTCCTCGAACTGGCGAACATCGAAAGCCAGGGCCACGCGAAGCGGGCTGACGCCTGGGAATCGCTGCTTGAGGTAATCGCTATGGCCCTGGACGCTGGCGCCGACGGTCCAGAGGTTCATGCGGTTGGGCCCGATGCCAACCGCTCCACGGCGGCCGCCCGTGCCAAAAGGCATGACCTGGTAAAAGGCGTCCACGAGCACGGACCACTTGCTGTCCGCAATGAGCTTCTCGAGTTGGGGCTTGTAAGCCGCGAAGTCAGGCTGGGTCAGCCACGTCGTGAGGTTCGCGAGAGCCTTGGCCTTCAGGGTCGCATCGGCATCCACAGTCGCGAACCCAGCAGTGGCAGCGTCGAGAAAGTCCATGTGCAATTCCTATCTGTCCAAGTGTTGCCTGCAACACCATCCCACGCAACCCCCGGGGAAACCTGGAAGTCGCGATGTGCTTAGAAGTAAGGAATGCCGCTTCCGAGAAAAGAGGCACGATCTCCACGGGATTCTCACTGCCAAGTTGATAGGGGAGACGTTATGCTCTGACGAGCGCAGGTTTGGCGAGAGCCATTTCTTTCATGGGCGCCCAGAATTGACATTCTTGTCAATTCGGTGTGAGGTGCAGTCGTGGCGGAAAACAAGCTGACGACTGAAGCAGCCAGGCAGAGCGAAAAATTATCGTTACCCATCCGAGTTCGAGTGCTGAAGATCATCGAGAGGCTTCAAGATTGGCCGGATGTGAGCGGAGCGAAACCGTTGCGGGGAAAGCTGGTGGGACGATATCGAATGCGAACTGGTGACTGTCGAGTGCAGTTTTATCTCCGTGGAGATTTGATCATCGTCGAGCAAATCGGCCACCGCGACAGATTCTATGAAGGGTAAACGAGCCATGATTGCGATCTCCGCCGGAATCGGAGTCGAGCCCCCGGACCTTCAACCGTCCTGCGCCCCCCCTTCCGCCGCTTCAGGCGGGCTCCTTGAATCGACAACCGGGGATTCGGCCCTGTTGTTCCCTGCTGTGGATTATCTACGGTCCTCTATCGCAAAGGAGATCCTGCGTAAACGTCGAGATTCAGGGCTAAGCCAGAAAGTTCTTGCGAAACGAGCGGGAATTCGCGTCGAAACTCTTTGTCGTATCGAGAAGGGAAAGCACACTCCAAGCGTTCCCACGATTGACCGCATTGATCGCGTACTCGCCGGGGCCGCACGTCCGCCGATTCGTAACGGAGAAGGATCGATGCTCACAGATCGCGAGACATTTGTCGTCCAACAGCTCGCTCGCTGGCTCCACCGTGCCGCTTTTGCCGCTCGTAGATCCAAGGAGTTTCGCGAGTTGATCCGGGATGCTGGCGCCGAAACACGGGTGACATATCCCGTTCAAGATCTTGCGGATATTGATGGCAATTACGAAGACCCTGAACTGCTAGGAGCGTTCGCAGAAGCTTGGGATCAGTCCGAGAAAGAGGCAGTGGATCACGAGAAAGAATTGAGCGACCAGGGAATTGTCAACGTTCAGGCGGTCGTCCGAGGTATCGGGAAGAAGCGGCCGAATGGTTCGCGAAGCCGCGTCATCTTCGTCGAGCGGCGGCGAATCCCACAACTCCTTCAGAGCAGGGGAATCCACAAGCCGTTTGTCTTCCTTCTTGACAAAGAATATCGAGCGAAGTTTGAAGTCACGGAAGATCGTGAAATGGTCCAGATCGCAGACCTACTCGAGGATATCGTCGGCGAAAAACTCTTTGTTTCGGACGCTCTGAAAGAGCGTGATATTCCTGAGAACAAAAAGATTACGCTACGAATCAAGGGCCGGGAAGTGAGATTGTTGATCTGAGGTAAGCACATTGACGTCTTGCGGCCGCAGCTTTGGTTCCGACCAGGTCAGCATAACACATTTGGAGGGGCAGCTCTTCCCCTCGCAATCCGTAATTCCGTCAAGCTCGTCACACTCTCTCGGGAAGCCGCTCGTTGCTGGTCGATAACTTCGCCGGGGAGTTTTTCGAGCCGTCGATGGAGTGACCCATCGCAGCCCCCTCATCTTGTGGCTATGTGACGCGCAACAGTTCCTGCGCGGCGGCACGGCCTTCCGGAGTCAGCCTGAGCAGGCCGCGTTCTTCTCGCACCAGGCTTCTTGACACGGCTCGCTCGATGACGCGCCGCACCCGGATCGCGTCCCACTCCAAATGATGATGCAATCCGTCGATGCGCGACTCTTCTTCCTCTTCCGGCCGCCCTTCGTGCTGTAGCAGATGGATCGCGAGCATCATCTCGTGGAAGCGACGAATCTGATTCCATCTGCGAAAGAGGCGAGCGATCCACCCCCGGCCCGGAGCGAGTACGAACACCGCGGCAAAGATCAATCCAAGCACCACAGCCACGGTGCCGGGGATGTTTGTATCCCACTGGAGGGAAAGCCAGGTTCCGGTCGCTGCTCCGATGGCGCCGAGGAGCACGCTCAGGAGCAGCATCACTGAGAGCCGGTCCGTGAGCAGGTACGCCGCCGCGGCTGGCACGATGAAGAACGCCACCACAAGCACGGGCCCCGCGGTATCAAAGCACACGACCGCTGTCAGCGAGACGAGCGTCATCAGCCCGTAGTGGAGGGCGCCAGGGAGGAAGCCCAGAGCCGCGGCAAGGCCGGCGTCGAATGTCGCGAGTTTCAGTTCCTTGTAGAAGATCAAAATCAGGGTCACGTTCAGAAGCCCCACCAGGCTCATCACGAGGAGCGGCTTGATCGGCGTCCCCGCGACGGTCCAGCGAGGCTGGTACGCGAACGCCGGCTGGCCCAGGAGCACGCTGTCGAGATCGAGGTGGATGTTCCGGCTGTACATCGAGACGAAGAGGGCCCCCATCGCGAAGAGAGCAGGGAAGACGAGCCCGATGGCAGCGTCCTCCTTCACGAGGCGGGTGCGTTGCAGAGTCTCGACGAGAGCCACCGTGAGCACGCCCGTCGCGGCGGCGCCGACCATCAGCCAGGGAGAATCGAGGTCGCCGGTCGCGAGGAACGCCAGCACGATGCCGAAGAGGAGGACGTGGCTGATCGCATCGCTGACGAGCGACATCCGCCGCAGCACGAGGAACACCCCGGGCACGGCACATGCCACGGCCACGGCGACGACGACGAGCATGATCTCCAGCGTGGAACTCATGGGGATCTCAAGTTCACAGTTCGCCGCGAGGCCGAGTTTTCAGGGTAGCACGAGCCCACGACCACAATAACCCGCGGGAACTTCCCAGCACGAGCGACACGGCCATGATCGCCGTCGCGCAGAGCACGATCGTGGGCCCGGTGGCGACCGCTCGCTTCGCGGCAGCACTGGCGGAGTGGCTCAACACCACCCCCGCGAAGCCTGCCAGTCCGCCGAAGAATCCTGCCAGGATCACCATGCGCCCGAGTCGGTCGGTCCACTGCCTGGCCGCGGCCGCCGGTGCGATGAGCAGAGCCGTCATCAGCACCACGCCCACCGCTTGCAGGCCGATCACCACGGCGATCGTGATCAATGTCGTCAAGAGCAAGTCGAGCCGACGAGTCGGGAATCCGAGCACGCGGGCGAAGTCGGGATCGAAGGCGAGGAGCTTGAACTCCTTCCACATCAGGGCCAGGCACAGCAGGGCCACGCCGCCGAAGCCGAGAATGGTTCGCAGGTCCGCGTCGCGCATCAGAGCGGCCTGTCCGAAGAGATAGCGTTCCAGGGCGCTGGCGTTCGACGAGGGCATGTGGCGCTGCATCCAGGTGAGCAGCACGAGGCCGAGTCCGAAGAAGACGGCGAGCGCCCCGCCGAGGGCGGCATCGAAAGGGACGCGCGAGCCGCGGACAATGGCACCGACGAGCACCATTGCCACCCAGCCGGAAATGGCAGCCCCCAGGATCAGCCAGCCCGGTTCGCGAACGCCGAGGAGGAACACGATCGCCACACCGGGCAGAGCCGCGTGGGAAACCGCATCGCCCTGAAGGCTCTGACGGCGCAGCACCGCGAAGGAGCCCACCGCACCCGCGATGACGCCGAGAGCGACAGCACACATCGCCACGGTGCGAAGGGCACTGCTCTCAAACAGGGATGCCATCGCTTCGATCATGATCCCACTTCGAGTTCGTCGCGAAACTCTCCGCCATCAGGCCAGCCTCTCACACCTGGTTGAGGTCACTTCGGAGGTGCGACCGGCTCACCGAGTCGTTCAAGATACTCCGGCTCCCAGGATTCTTGCTCATCGATCGGCTCGATGTGGATCGTCACTTCCAGCCGGGGAACTCGAGCCTTCAAACCATCCGCGACAAGGTGCGAGATCGCATGGGCTTCGCGGACGGTCTTGCGGCCTGGCACCAGGAGGTGGAAATCCGCGAACTGCCTTGAGCCGGCCTGCCGCGTTCGCAGGGCATGGAAGTCCGAGCCGGCGGGAAGGTGGGCACGAATGGCCTTACGAATCGCCTGCTGTTCGTCGGGGAGCAGGGCGTGATCCATCAGGCCATTGAAGGATCGCCGCATGAGACTGAACCCGGTCCAGGTGATATTCAGGCCCACGATGCCAGCGACGAGGGGGTCGAGTTCCTGCACACCCGTGAGCATCACCATCGCCACGCCAGCGACGACGCCGAACGAGGTCCAGACGTCAGTCATCAGATGCTGGCCGTTGGCTTCAAGGATGATCGAAGCATGCTTGCGGCCAACGCGGAGCAGGATGAGGGCCACGACGAAGTTCACAAGCGTGGCGCCGAGCGAGATTGCCGTCCCCAGCCCAAGCGATTGAAGAGGCTGCGGGTTCAGGAAGCGAAGCACGGCGTACCAGGCGGTGCCGAAACCCGCGAGGAGGACGAGCAGCCCCTCGATGCCGCTTGAGAAGAATTCAAACTTCTCGTGGCCGTACGTGTGGTTGCGATCGACGGGCCGGGACGCATACCAGAGTGAGAAATACGCGGTGCAGCCGGCGAGAAGGTTCACGCCGGATTCGAGAGCATCCGAGAAGAGGCCGACGGAACCTGTAACGAGATACGCCGCGGTTTTCAGGCCGATCGTGATGACGGCCGCAGCGATCGAAAGCATCAGGGGGAAGCGAAGCAGCGGGTACGACATGAAGAGATTGTAGGAAGCAGCGAGCAGAAGGACTGAGGCGTTGGAGGGAGAAAGCGAGGAACGCAACAAGACGAACTTCGGCTACAACGCGCCCCGCCACTCTGCAATCGAGCGTAACGAGCATTCCAGGTTTCTCGTCAGCCAGCCGGTCTGTGTCGCAAGCATGAAGTGATCCTGGTGCGTCGATGTGAGATTCTATGCTCGTCACTTCCTCAACGAATCTTTATCGAGCAAGCCAATTCCCCCGAGAGGGCCGCCTGGGAAACACTCATCCATGGAATCTTGCACGAGCATGATGCGAAAAACGTTCACTAAATGCGCAAGCCATTCTTGATTGAACCGGAAGAAACCTGTCTGTTTGATGATTCTTCCTGGAAATTAAGCATTCTCAAGTAGGTTCACGGCGTCCCCACTGAAATTGGCATCCCGCTTGCAATCACTGTGTCTGGGGATTGCATCATGCTTCACTGATGGACAGAAACCAACCCGCCAATATCGCTCAGCCACCCCATTCTCGGCATCCTTCTTTAGCTAACGGTACGATGAGGAAGATCCATGATTTGCGAAGACTCTTTCGGTCGAAAGCTCCGAGAACTGCGGAAGGGCCGCAAATTGACTCAGTCGCAACTCGGTGACCTTGCCGGTATCCCACAGACGACCATTTCAAACTGGGAAGTTGGCGTTAGCGAGCCACGCTGGAGAGAAGTGGTGGCGCTTTCCGCACTCCTCGCAGTTCCTGTTGACGCCTTCGTCGATTCCGCCTTAACGCATGAAGCTCACCTGGCTACTTGTTGAAACGCGAGGCTGAGCTAATCCGGGCCGTCAAGCTCTCAAATCGAACTTACGCCGACTCTATCAGCAGGCCGTTGTCGCGTTTACTTCGCTTCGTCGCAGGGTCGCACGCCTTGGCCCTTGCGATCCGTGAGCGAATCACCCAAGTCGTGTCTTGCTCGCTCGGCGATAGCTCGCATGCGTTCGAGAACCTGCGGATTTTGCTCGGCGACGTTCGTGGTTTCGCCGGGGTCGTCTCTGAGATTGAAGAGGGCGAGCCCGGTTTTCTCCACGCGGTAGCCGTGACGGCTGGCGATGCCGCGGAGGCCGGAGACGCTCATTGATTCGGGCTTCATGTTGGCGAAGTTCGCGGGTTTCCCCGCGGTGCCAGGCAGCCCATTCACTGTCAGATACTCGTGGGGCAGGTGCAGCTTCCAGTCGCCGGAACGCAGGGCGTGGAGTTCGTCCCCCGCGTAAAAGAGATAGGCCTCGTGCGGCGACGCGGCGCCTCGTTCGCCGAAGAGAATCGGGGCGATGTCCTTGCCGTCGATCGTGTTCATTGAGAGTTCCCCACCCATCAGTTTCGCGAAGGTGGGCAGCAAATCGATTGTCATCACCGGCGTTTCGCAGACTCGCCCCGCGGGCACCTTGCCAGGCCAGCGCACAAGGCCCGGCACCCGAACGCCGCCGTCCCACGTTGTCAGCTTGCCCTCGCGAAGCGGGCCGGCGCTTCCCGCATGGCTGCCGTAAGAGAGGAATGGCCCGTTGTCTGACGAGAAGATCACGAGCGTGTTGTCGTCCAGGCCATGCTTTTGCAGGGCCGCGAGGACTTCGCCCACACCGCTGTCAAGTTCTTCCACTACGTCCGCATAAATGCCCTTGCCCGACTTCTCCTGGAAGGACTGCGAGGCGAAGATCGGCACGTGAGGCATTACATGGGGCACGTAAAGGAAGAACGGGCGATCCTTGTTTTTCTCGATAAAGGAAATGGCTCGATCGGTGAATCGCCGGGTGAACTGGCGTTGATCCGGGTTGGTTTCGACGATCCTGTCGCCATCGTAAAGCGGCAGCGGTGGCAATGTCTTGACGGTAGGGTGCAGCGGGCCGTTGTCGTTGGAGTAAGGCAGTCCGAGCCATTCGTCGAACCCGCGTTGCAGCGGCCGGAACGGTGGCCGATCTCCGACGTGCCATTTACCGTAGACCGCGGTGGCATACCCGAGCTTCTTGAACATCTCGGGCATCAACAATTCCGTGCGAGCGAGGCCGACCGTGCTCTGGTGGTTGAGGGCGCCGAAAAGGCTGACGCGATTCGAGTAGCACCCGGTGAGCAAGGCGGCTCGCGACGCGGTGCACACGGGCTGGGCCACATAGAAACTGGTGAAGCGCGTCCCTTCCCGGGCGAGGCGATCGATGTTCGGCGTGCGAATCGTCTTCGAGCCGTAGCACCCGACGTCGCCGTACCCGAGATCGTCCGCGAGCAGAATGACGACGTTGGGAGTCCTCACGGAGTCGGCCGCGAGAATCGGGAAGTTCAGCGTGAAAACCATGGCGAGTGGAACCGCCCAAAACGCCAGGCTGGAGAGCTGAGGGTGAGCCATGATTGCGATTCCAGGAGAAACGAGGCCCTTGATTCTGAAACAGATGCTCAAGGGCAAGGTATTGCTCAACTGTCTCAGGTGATTACGCTCGGCAACGCTACGCCGCAAGCGGCTATCCCTCGATGGAAGGAGTGGCGGTGATACTCTGGCCGTCATTAGCGGGGCGAACTTCGCTCGTCCGCGACAGGTAAAGCATCTGGCGCGCGAGGCCGTGGAGGAACTTCACTTCTTGAGGGGTCGGCTGGGCTCGTGAGATCAGGTGCCGAACCGCGTGCATCAGGGGGCCGCCCTTGGTTCCGTAGATGTAGTGGATCGCTTCGAGGGCGTCTTGAAGGTGGGCGAACATTCGTTCCAGATCCGCGTGCGAGGCGATGGCTCGCGAAGCGGAGAGTTGCAGAACCTGCTCCGTTTCGGCTGCCGGCGACTCAGCCATGCGGGGGGCGTGCGAGGGGCGAGACGGATTCGCCAGCGTCACCTGGCGGCGAAGTTCGTACAGGCAGACGGTCACCGCTTGGGCCAGATTCATCGAGGAATAATCCGACTCCACGGGGATGCGAATCAACCCATGGCAGCGAGTCATCTCTTCGTTCGAGAGGCCATGCGGCTCCGGGCCGAAGACGAGTGCCGTCGGCCCGGACTCCATCGCGGTCACGAGTCGCGGCAGCTGCACGTCCGGCGGCCCGACAAACGTCTGCCGAAATGGGCCCTCGGAAAGCGACGAGGAAGCCAGAGTGTAAACGCAATCGCTCACGGCCTCGCCAAGGCTGCTCACGACGCGGGCCGATTCCAGCACATCGGAGGCGTGCCGGGCGAGGCGGAGCGCTTCAGGGTGATCCGGCTTCGAGTACGGCTCCACGAGCACGAGGTCCCGAAGGCCGAAGTTCCGCATCGATCGCGCCGCGGCGCCGATATTCCCGGCGTAGTGCGTGCGAACCAGAACCACTCGGCAACGATGAATCATGAAGCGAGATCCGTACGGGTGATCGCTGGGACATCCTTCACGGAGAGTCAACAAGTTGGAGTGCCAGTGCATGCAATCCGCGGAGATCGAGCTTCCCGCTGCCGAGCAGTGGCAGGGCTTCGATGCGACGGCTATCGCGAGCATCCGGGATCCAGAGGTTCGGCAGGCCGCGGGTGCGTAGATGGATGAGGAGCGCTTCCAGCCTGCCTTCAAGTTCGGGAAGATACAGCACGATGAGTCGCTCGCCACGCTTGTCGTCCGGCACGGCGGTGACTGCAAGCATGCGATCGCTTGAGCCGCCAAGGGCCTCCAGCAGTTCTTCCTCGATCCGTTCGAGAGGCACCATTTCACCACCGATCTTGGCGAAGCGACTCATCCGACCCGTGATGCGGATGAAGCCCTCGTCCTCGATCCGGCCCATGTCGCCGGTATTGTACCAGCCATCGAAAACGACCTTCGCCGTCAGGTCCGCCCGGCCGAGGTACCCGGCCATCACGTTCGGGCCCTTCACGCAGAGCACGCCTTCTTCTCCAGGGGCCAGCGGCGTCAGCGTTTCGGGATCGAACGCCTTCACACAAACGCCCAGGATCGGCTGACCCACCGTCCCCACCGTGTTGCAGACCTGCCGGACCCCGGCGACTTCGAGATTGTGCAGATTCAAGGAGACGACGGGGGAGAGCTCTGTGCAGCCGTAGCCCTCGAGCGGGCGACCACCAAACTTCTGCTCGAATTCGTCCTGAAGCTTCACCGGCAGCTTCTCGGCTCCACAGATCAGGAGACGCACGGAACGGAAGTCGTCCGGCTGACAGCGTCGAAGATAGAAACGCAGGAAGGTGGCGGTGCTCAGCACGATTGTCACCTGACTGCCGCGGCAGATCTCGCCGATCTCTTTCGCCTGGCGGGGATCGGGGAAGTACACCGCGACCGCTCCGCACATCAGCGGCACCCAGTGGCACACGGTGTACCCGAAGCTGTGAAAGAAAGGCAGCACGGAGAGCATGCGGTCGTTTGCTTGCAGGCTCACCGTGCGGACGACTGCATCCGCGTTGGTGCCGATGTTCCGGTGCGTCAGGACCACGCCTTTCGGCTCGCCCGTGCTGCCGCTCGAGAAGATGATGGTGAGGCGATCGTCCGGCTTGTGGCGATGCAGGCCAAGGACGAATCGCTCGATGAACCAGCCCGGGAGAAGCAACCCCATCAGCAGCGTGCCGATCCGCTGGGAAGACGTGACCGAGGCAATCACGTCTTCCACATAAATGCGCTGGATGTCGTCCGGGAGTTCGAGCGGCATTCGCGAGAGAAACTTCTTCGAGGTAATGATGACGAGCAGGTTCGACTGCCTGGCAGCGGAGCGACAGGCCTCCGCGCCGGCGGTGTAATTCAGATTCACCGAGGTGCGGCGAAGGAAGGCGAGAGCCAGATTTACCAGGGCCGAGGCAAGGCTCGTGGGCAGCCAGATGCCGACGTTCGCGGAATCGCCGACTCGCTCGCGGAGATAGCGCGTCATGCACATCGACGCGACGAACATCTTGATGTGCGACAAGCGACGTTCCGCGCCGGTCGAGTGGTCGATCGCCAGGAGACGGAAAAGATAACGGAACTTCACCGCTCGCCTCACGAACGTCTGGTGAACCAGCGGCAGTCGGTCGCTTTCCGCGATGGCACACTCGGCCATCGTCTCCCCCATCGCCTCACGGATCATGGGCATGGTGGGTGGCTGCTCGGGGCGGGAGACGATCGGCCGGCCGAACATCAAGGCCAGGGGAGGGCGGAAGGCACGAGGCCGCTTTCGCAGGATCGGGCCGCCCTCGTGGCTGAAGACGCTGCCCCACAGGCCATGCGTGCAGGTGGGGATCACCGGCACGGGCGTCTTCACCATGCGAAGGATGTGCTCGACGCCCCGGCGTAGCGGCCGCATACGAGAGGAGCGCGTCAGCCGGCCTTCGGGAAACATCACCACCACCCGGCCCGAGTCGAGTGCGCTGGCAATCGAAGCCAGGCTCTCCTCGAGTTTGTGCGGCAGGAAGGTGCGATTCTCGATCGCGATCGTATTCCAGCGGCCCCAGGCCAGAAAGAAACGCAGGACGGGGTTCTTGTCGTATCCGCTCCAGAGCACGAACGTCGCTCGTCGGGGGCAGAACGCCCAGAGCACGATCCAGTCAATGTAGCTCACATGATTGCAGACGATCAGCGCCGGCCCGGACCGCGGCACGTTCTCCCTTCCATGAATGCGGAACCGATAAAGGCTTCGCATGAGCAGCCACCAGAGCGACCTTAGAACGGGAGGGTAAACCCGCGCGACGACGCAGAAGGCCAAAAAGAAGAGCACGGGCCCAAGGAGAATCCAGATCATGGAATGGTATCGCCAGGGTCGCGAGATTCCGCAGTACGCTCCCACCTGATTACGTGCTGGGTGGACTTCCCGGCCAGTCCATTTCCCACAAAGGGGACAGGTCGCGAGGAGCAAAGAGGCTTTTTCAAGCTCGGTGAAGCGGCAAGCCAGGGTTATCCCTGACGCATGTCATGTTCCGTCGGGGTGCTCTCTTTTTGTCACTCGACGGACCTCCGCTTGCTTCATGAGGAACCGCCCGCTATACGCCTCGCGTTCCAACATGAGCGTACGGGGCGAAGCCAACGGGTCGCGCGATTGGAGTCGGGGGAACCAGCCACGCTGGTCGACTCCGATCGCGTCCCGGGCCTTGCAAACGCCTGACGCATCGAACCGGCGGGGGAGACCAACCCTGGCCGGCGGGGGAGAGAACATGCCCATGCCCTGCGAGTCGTACATCCGCCATGTGCTCCGCGACGACGCGCTGACACGCGGTCTGGGCGACATCGAGGCCCGCATGCTGGTGGAATGGGTGACGGACTGGACCGAACTTCTCGCCGAGGCGTCGCGTACGGAGGAAGACGCCTGGTGTTGTGTCCGCCGGCTGTGCCGACGGGGCCGGGCGATCAGTCGGTTTGTCCAGTTGTGGAGCGAGCCCAACGGCCGCGGGGCTGCGAATCAGCTCGCCGCGGCTGAGCGGTTTCACTGGCCGCTGCCGCCGACGGCTCTGGATACTGCCGATTTAATGCAACATATCTTGAATTGGGAAAACTCTCATCCCGATCGGTGACGTACAATATCCGAAGTCTCCCGATCAGGTCGAACGCCGGTTTCAGGCTCGTTTAGCCATGGAATTCCGAGATTGCGTTCAATCTCGACCGCCGCTATTCGATTCGGCCGTGCTCGAGAGTCTGCGAAGATTCCAAGAAGCTCTTTAGACGATCTGGTTACCACCAACCTTGCGTGGGCGCCGAAAGGATCGTTATGATCTATCCTGAACTGAGACCCGGCCCCGTTTTTCCGCGTCTCCCCCGTGAGGTCTGCTGTGAGCACGACGCCGACCGCTGATTCTCGCAATCAGTACACCCGCCAGATTGACGGCGCTTTCGAGGCCGCCTCGAAACTTGCCGGCTCCAATCTGCCACCAACCGACTTCTACCAGCAGTTCCTCAACAGTGCGCTCTCGGCCATCGATGCGCCGGCGGGCGCAGTGTGGATGCGCACGCCTCAAGGTTTCCTCCAAATCGCCTGCCAGTTAAACCTGGACAAGATCGGCCTGGACGCGAAGCGAGGCGGTCGGCAGTGCCACAACGAAGTGCTGCGGATGATCTTCCAGGCCCAGCCGCCCCAGCCTCATATGCTCGAGCCCAACGGCCGGCTTGGCGCCAGCCCAAGCCCCACTCCGAATAGCGGCGTTCCCGCGGCGAACCTCACCGATTACTTCGCACTCTTCGCGCCGATTATCTCGCCCGAGAAACAGCCGCTGGGCGTGCTCGAAATCTTCCAGGCCCCCACGCACGATCCACGGCTGTACCCGACCTTTCTCAACTTCACCCAGCAGATGGCGGGGTACGCCAGCCAGTATCACCAGTTCAGCACGACTCGCTCCTCCAGCGGCATGGAGAAGTCGTACTCGCAAGTGGAGGCGTTTGCCCGGCTCGTGCACAGCAGCCTGGACCCCACGCTCGTGGGCTACCTCGTCGCGAACGAGGGCCGCAAGGCGATCGAGTGCGACCGACTCTGCGTCGGCATTCGCCACGGGCGCAACAAGATCACCATCGAAGCCGTCAGCGGTGCGGACGTGGTCGAAAAGGCCAGCACGCACATCCGCCGCATGCGGCGACTGATGGAAGCGGTCAACAACTGGGGCGAGACCCTCAGCTACAAGGGCGTCAAGGACGAAGGCCTGCCTCCCGCGGTGTCGCATTCGCTTGATGCCTATCTCGCGGAGAGCACGCCGAAATTCCTCGTCGTTCAGCCTGTGCGGGACGAGCGCGAGAACGCCACCGCAAAGGCGAAAACCAAGAAAGCTCGCTCCGTATTGCTCCTGGAATCGTTTAACCCGCCCGAGCAGACGGAACCGCTGGTCCAGCGCCTCGAGGTCATCGGCAAACACGCGGCCCCGGCCCTGTATAACTCGGCCGAGATGAACAAGGTGCCGTTCAAGTTCCTCTGGTGGCCCGTTCTCAAGCTTCAGGAAGGGTTCGGCGGCAAGGCTCGCTTCTTCACGATTGCAGGTGTGACGCTCGTGGCGGCCCTGGTGGCAGCGATGATCTTCGTCCCCAAGGCCCTCCGCATGGAGGCGAAGGGGCAACTGCTCCCCGTCGAGATCGGCCAGGTCTATGCACCGCTCGAAGGCATCGTTCGCGAGATCAAGGTGAAGCCGGGCGAACAGGTGGCGACGCGAACTCCCGTGGTCTACTTGCAAAGTCCGGAGCTCGAGACGCGCATCGAGAAGATCCTCGGGGAACTCAACGTGGCTCGGGCCAATCAACTTGGCGCCCAGGCCATGCTTCGCGAAGGCCGGGCTAGCAAGTCGGAAGAAACCGAACTTCTGACCAAGGTCAAGCTCGCGGAATTGACCCAGGCGAACCTTCAGCAATCGCTCGACTCGATCTACAACGCCTACAACGTGGATAAGAGCCGCAAGGGCGGCTATTTCATGGCGATTGTCGAGGACAAGAACGCCCAGAAACGCGAATCGGGATCGGTCCGCTGGTCGGTGCTCGACGACGACAAGCGTGACAAATTGCTCGGCCGGACGGTGAAGCCGAACGAACCGCTTGTTCGCGTCGGCAACCTCGACGGCACCTGGCGACTGGAACTCAAGATTCCCCAGCGGAACATGGGCCAGGTGCTCAAGGCCTTCGCGACACCGGGAATGCACAAGATCGTGGTGGTCGATCCCAACGACCGCAGCAAGGACCGCCCCTACCTTGATGTGGACGTGCTCCTCGCCAGTGAAGGCGACCGCGGCTACCTCGGCCGACTCTATCGCGACGGACTGGCCGGTGAAGCGGTGCCGAACCGCGACGACCACTCCGAAAACGAACCGATCGTGACCGCGAACGTGATGTTGAACCTGGCGGACTTCCCTCCGGAACTCCGCATCAACGAAACGAAGTTCCTCACCGGCCTGGAAGTGCGAACCCGCATCCGCTGCGGCGAGCACTCGCTGGGCTACGCCTGGTTCCATGGCGTCTGGGAGTGGTTCTACGAGAAGGTGATCTTCTTCTTCTAACGTGCCAGGGCGGCAGAAGCATTCCTCCTGTCGCCCGCCACGTTTCCCTGTCGTCACCGCCGATCGGGCCGGCTTTCGCCGAAGTGCCCCCGGCCAAAGCGTCATCCACCGGATTCCGTTATTTGAAGGAGCTCCTCATGCGTCTCCGTCGTCTACTGATGCTCGCCGTGTTCATGGCGCCCGTCGGCCTCGTTGGCTGTAACTCCAACGATATTCCCAAGGCGACGAAGAATGGCGAAATCGCCCCGTCGGTGAAGCCCAGCGTCGATGTGGGCCCGCCACTTTTCGAGGCGAAGTCTACGCCGAAGATCGCCCCCGTTCTCTCCGCCGCGGTGGAGCCGCTGGTCATCCCGAATTGCACGGTCTCCTTTGAAGAACGCCAGCAGGTGGCCTCGGAAGTGGATGGCAAGATCGAGATGATCGCCACCCCGCTGCCCGCGGACAAGCCCTTCGATCCCGCGGATCCCACCATCATCTTTCACCCCCGGGATCCCGAGAAGAAACGGCCCTTTCGCCGACTTCGCGATGGCGATCCCGTGGCCCTGGGCCAGATCCTGTGCATCATGGACGATCAGATCGTCAATCAGAAGATGAAGGCCTCCACCACGATTCGAGCCGCGTCCGAAGAGGTCAAAACCTCTGCGGAAAAGGGCGTGAAGCTCTCCGAGGACAAATACGCCCTGACTCTCAAGGCCTATCAGTCGGGAAGCATCGGCTACGCGGAACTGGTGAACGATCAGATTACACTTTCCCGTTTCCAGGAGAACCTGGCGCAGTCGAAACAGTCGATCGCCAAGGCGGAGGCGGATTACAATGAATCGTACGTGATGCTGGGCAAGCACCAGGTGAAGAGCAACGTCAACGGCTTCGTTCGCAACGCCTCGCGCCGGGCGGGTGAGTTCGTCAAGCAGGGCGAGAAGATCATGGAACTCCAGGCCACCGACATCGTGCGTGTCGAAGGGAACCTGGACGTGCAATACGCGGCGGCTCTGAAGCGAGGCATGGTGGTGACGTTTGAACCCGCCCTGCCCGCAGCCCCGCACCGCTCACGAGACTGGCACCGCCAGGAAGTCACGGGCATCGCCGTCACGGCTAACAAGGACAGGCCGCTGGTCATCTCCGTGGGGGCGGACGGCGCCGCGGTGGTGTGGGATGTCACCAGGGATCAGACCTTCCACAACCTGCCTCACCCCGTCCCCGTCCATAGCGTCGCCTGCACGCCGGCCTCGGCGGATCTGGTCTACAAGGGCCGGGCCATCACCGGTGCCGACGACGGCAAGATTCGCATCTGGGATCTCTCGAACCCTGACAAGATCGCTACCACGCCGATGCGCGAAGGCTCGGAAGCCCACGCCACGGCCGTGCAGGCCATCGCGTTCAGCCCGAACGGGCAGTACTTCGCGACAGCAGCCGGGCGAGACATCTTCCTCTGGGAAACCGAGAGCGGCCGGAAGCTTTACGCCTTGCCAGCGGAGCATCGGGACATCGTGACTTCGCTGACGATCACCCCGCAGAGCACGCTCGTGAGCACCTCGCGAGATCGTTCCTTGAAGGTCTGGAACCTGGGTCGGGAACGTGGGTCCGTGGCCCGCTCCCTGGACCATCGTTCGGGTGCCGTCGATAAGCTCGCCGTCAGTAACGATGGCAGCCGAGTGCTCTTCGACCAGGATCGCGACCGCCTGGATGTCATTGGTCTTTCGGACATGCAGACCATCGCCCAGATTCAGAGTTCCGGTTCCAACGCGGCCTTCGCGACCTTCGCTCTTTACAATCCGGACGATTCGATGATCGTGACCGGCGGTGGCGAAGGCGATCTCAAGGGTGGCGTGCAAATCTGGACCGCTCCGAGCCCGGGAACCCGCGGCGCCGAGCTGGCGCGGCTCATCGCACCGGCCCACGCGCCGATCACTTGTGCGGCCTTCAGCCCGGATCCGACGCATCGCTTTCTCGTGGTCGGCACGGCCGAGGGTGGTGTCCACCTCTGGACTCCGCCACAGAACAAGACGCCTTCCACGATCACGGGCACGATCACGAAGATCGATGCCACGGATACCCGTTACAACACAATCCGCGGCGAGTTCCCCAACAAGCTCGACCTCCGCGACCGCAGCGCGGGCACGATGATCATCCAGCCTGCACCGTAGTTCAACGTTTCACCTGGCGATGGACGTGGACCGTTCGCCCATCGCCAGGGCGTGAGTGGTACGATTGCTTCGATCCTTCTTAAAGTGGCTTCCATTCCATGGACCTGACGACCACACTGAACAGCCCCGCCGAACGCCGCAAGCAGGTTCGCTTCAGTGTGCGGCCGGACTTGCAGTCGTACGAGCAGAAGTACGAAGGCAAGGTGTTTCACGTCGTCAAGGATCCCGTCTGTCTGCGCTATTACCGCTTCAATCGCCAGGAATATTTCGTCTTCAGCCTCTTCGACGGCAAGCACACCATGGAGGATGTGCAGAAGCAATTCGAGAAAGAGTTTACCCCGCAGCGACTGACGCACGAGGACCTCGAAGCCTTTGCTCGCCAACTCGTGACCGCGGGCCTCGTGCAGCACGAACAGGGGAGCACCGGCAAGCACATCTTCGATCGCCGTGCGAAGCAACGCCGCATGAAGCGGTTTGCGACCTTTAGTAACATCCTTTACTTGAAGATTCCGGTCTTTGATCCGGATCGGGTGTTGACATGGATGTATAGCTATCTGTGGTGGATCTTCACGGTTCCATTCCTGGCCGTCAGCGTCATGTTCATGCTGTCAGCACTCACCCACGTGATACTGCACTTTGACACTTTCCACGCCAAGCTGCCGACGTACCAGGAATTCTTTGCGTATCACACCTTGCTTTATATGTGGCTATCGCTGGGCGTGGTAAAGATCATCCATGAGTTCGGCCACGGCCTAAGTTGCAAGGCGTTCCGTGGAGAGTGTCATGAGATGGGCTTATTATTGATGTGCCTATCGCCGGCGCTCTATTGCAACGTGACGGACGCCTGGACCCTCTCGGATAAGTGGAAGCGTATCATCATTAGTTTCGCGGGGATCTACGTCGAACTGATCATCGCGGCGTTCGCGACGTTCGTGTGGTGGTACACGCCGGCCTATCCGTTCGCGAATAACATGGCCCTTTGTATCATGGTGCTCTGTTCCGTGAGCACAGTCGTGTTCAATGCCAACCCTCTGATGCGGTTCGATGGCTACTATATCCTGGCGGACTGGTTGGAGATTCCTAACCTTCGTGAGAAGGCGAATCGCTACTTGAACAACCTGGCCATGGAGAAGTGCCTGGGCATTGAAGTTCCGCCGGACGTCTACATGGCCCCGGGGCGGAAGTTACTGTTCCTCACCTACGCGATTGCAAGCTGGGTGTACAAGTGGGTGATCATGCTGGGGGTGATATTCTTCATCTCCGACTTCCTGACTCCCAAGCTCAAAATCCTGAGCCAGATGCTGGCGGTCCTTTCGATCGCTTCGATGTTCATCTGGCCAATCTATCGGGTGGTTCGCAACATCCGACAACGGGGGCGGTTGCCTGACATGAAAATGGGTCGCGTGTACATGACCCTGGCTGTGGCGGGGTCAGTGATCTTGATGTTCTTTTTCCTTCCCCTGCCCGTGAGCCGAATCCACGAGACCGGCTACGTGACACTGGACCCGGGCCGCGTGGAAGGCGTGCTGCTGCCCGAGCCGGCCCGCCTCGAATCGGTGGAAGTTGTCGCCGGCCAGGCCGTGAGGCGGAACGAGGTGCTCGCGCGATTCACCAACAAGGATCTCGAAGTCGAGCGAGACAAAGCCCGAAGCCAGGTTAAGGAGCGTCGCGAGGCGTCGCGCTTGTTGCGTATCGCGATCTCCGAAGTGACGGCGCTCGATCCCGATCAGGCCAGTTCGTACACACGGCAACTGGTGCAAGCCGAGGCCGAGGCCAGCTCCGCCGAGAAAGAGGCGGCTCTTCTCACGGAGCGGCTCAACCGCCTCATGGTCCTGAAGGCCCCGCGTGATGGCTCCGTGACCACCGTGCCCAAGAAGGAACAGATTGGCAGCGTCTTTGATCGCGGCAGCACCGATGCCCCCGCCTTCTGCTCCGTCGGCGATCTCACCCGGCTCATCATCAAGGTGCCGGTGAGCCCTCAGGAGTTCCACGTGTTAAAGGATGACCTGCCCTCGTTCCTCAATACGAAAGCGGGCGGCATTCCTGTCTCGGTTCACTTCCACGGGCGAAGCGACAACGTCTTCAATGGCATCGTGAAGACGCTGCCCAGCCAGAACGCACGTACCGTCCCGATGCAATTGACGCAGCGTGGCGGCGGCCCCCTGGCGGTGAAGCCCTCGGACGATCCGAACATCCTCGCGCCGCTCGCCCAGGTCTACCTTGTCGATGTCGAGGTGACTGACCCGGATGCGGCCACGAAGCCGGGCGGCTTCGCCGTCGTGAAGATTCACACCAAGTGGCGGTCGGCGGCATGGTGGGTCGGCCGAACGATTGCGAACGCCCTGGATATCGGCCTCTATTGATCACCGCGGACCGCGAGGGCTTCGGGTGAAATGGTTCCGTCTGAGGAGGCAGAACCATTTCACCTTTCCCTTCTGCTCGATGAGCCCCCTATGATAACAACTCGACTGCGCCGTCCACTGACGCGCCGTGAACTGCTCCTCGGCTCCGCGAACGGCTTCGGGGCCGCGGCTCTGGCGGCTCTGCTAGCCAGCGAGAGCCGGGCCGCGGAGGGGAGTCCGTTCGCACCCAAGAAGCCACATTTCCCCGGCCGGGCGAAGAGCGTCATCTTTCTTTACATGGACGGCGGCCCCTCGCAGATCGACACGTTCGACCCCAAGCCGATGCTGGCCAAGTTCGATGGCAAGCCATTCCCCGCGAAAGTGGAGCCGACGCAGTTCAATAACATCGGCGCCACGCTCGCCTCGCCCTGGAAATTCCAGCAGCATGGCAAGTCCGGGCTGCCCGTGAGCGAACTTTTCCCCCACATGGCGAAGTGCGTCGACGACCTCGCCATCATCCGTTCGATGGTGTCGAACTTCTCCGAGCACACGAACGCGAACTACTTCCTCCACAGCGGCCACGGCCAGCAGGGGCGCCCGGGCATGGGCGCCTGGGCCACTTACGGGCTCGGTAGTGAATGCCAGGATCTTCCGGGGTTCGTCGTGCTTGGCAGCGGCATGATTCCCCCCGGCGGGGCCGACTGCTTCGGCAACGGCTTCCTGCCCGCGTCGTATCAGGGCTCGATGTTCCGCCACGGAGCCACGCCGGTCGCGGACATTACGCCGCCGGGCTCCCCGTCGCCGAAGTCCACCAACGCCAAGCGAGACCTGCTTCGCGAACTCGACCGTCAGGCCCGCGAGCGCCTGGGCGAGAACGACGCCCTGGAGTCGGCGATCGCCAATTACGAACTGGCCTTCCGCATGCAGACCGCGGTGCCCGAACTCACCGACTTCAGCAAGGAAACCGCTGCGACTCAGACCCTCTATGGCCTTGAGAATCCCAAGACCGCGACCTTCGGCAAGCAGTGCCTGATCGCTCGCCGGATGGTGGAGCGCGGCGTTCGCTTCATCGAGTTGCTCTGCCAGAATCTCGGCTTCGATCGCTGGGATCAACACGCCAGGCTCAAGAGCGGACACGAGGCGAACGCCCTTGCGGTCGATCAGCCGATCGCGGCCTTGCTTACGGATTTGAAGCAGCGAGGTCTGCTCGATCGCACGCTCGTCATCTGGGGTGGAGAGTTCGGCCGCACGCCCGTCGCCCAGGGTCGCGATGGCCGTGATCACAATCCCTTCGGCTTCACGATGTGGCTCGCGGGCGGCGGCGTGAAGGGCGGCGTCGCTCATGGCGCCACCGACGACTTCGGCTATCATGCCGTCAAGGATAAGGTCGAGATCCACGATCTTCACGCCACGATGCTGCACTTGCTCGGCTTCGACCACACCAAGCTTACCTTCCGCTTCGGCGGCCGGGACATGCGGCTCACCGACGTTCACGGCGAGGTCGTGAAGCCGATCCTCGCGTAGTCGATAAGGCAAAAAAAGAGATTGACCACAGAGATCAGAGCGAGGGATACAAAAGCGGGGTGATGCGTTCGACGTGGATAACGCCATCGAATGGCGCCAGATCGTGTACAGATCCTTTCTCTGAATCCATTCCTGCACTCATTCTGTTCTCTGTGTCCTCGGTGTCTCCGTGGTAAGTATCTTTCTTCTGCTCGCCTACGCACCCGATCCGGGCTTTTCGTCCTTCGGCGATGGCGTCGCGTAGCCCAGCGGGGCCGCGGAACGAGGTTTCACCACACGCACGGCCTGCTCACCGTCGAGCACTGCCAGCAACTCCGGCAGCACGGCTGCTGCCCGCCAGCCGCGAGTCAAGTTGATCTCCGGCAACGGCTCCCGCGCCACCCGGCTGCGAACGATCGCCTTCAAATCCTGCCCCGTGGCCGTCAGCGTACTCGCCAACTCCCGCTTCGCGCACAGATTCGACAACACCACACCCAGCAGGTTCGCAAGCATCAGCACGTTCTGGGAATCGTTCTCCCGCTCCACGAGTTCGGGCAGGTCCTCGGACGAAAGCTCGTTCCCACGGCGAACCGCTTCGAGGATCGGTTCGCCCACGCCGGAAGAGAAGCCTCGCAGGGTTCGGAGTTCGTCGAGTCGGCCAGGTGCGCGTCGGGCGATCTCGGTGAGCAAGTCGTCCCGAAGCAACGTTCGCGGGGGGCGGTCCACGCGCTCGGCTTGCTCCTCGCGCCAGCGATAGATCTCGCGAGCAATCGCCAGCCCTCGCCGATCCAGGCTGCCGATGCCCTTGATCTTCCGCCATTTCTCGATGGCGGCTTCCTCGCCAAGCGCTCGCCGAGAGAACGTGGCGAACTCCTCATTGGCCCAGTCTTCGCGTTCCAGGCGGCGGAGGCGATCGAGCAATCGCTCATAGGCGGGGATCAAGTAGCGAACGTCATCGAAGGCGTATCGAAGCTGGTTCGGCGTCAGCGGCCGGCGTCGCCAGTCGGTAAGTGTTTCGCTCTTGTGCATCCGCTTGCCCAGTAGCTCGAACACGGCACCCGCATAGCCAATCGGATAGTTCAGGCCGATGAGCCCCGCCGCGATTTGCACGTCAAAGAGCCTCGGCGGCACCGCCCCGATGGCGAAGTGGCAGATGCGCACATCTTCCCGGCCCGCGTGGACCACGACGGTCTTCGCGGGGTCGAGCAGCATTCTCCAGAAGGCGTCAAGCGGGCCACAGGTGAAAGGATCGATGATGTAAAGCCGTTCCGACGTGGCCACCTGAACCAGGCAGAGGTCCGGTCGATACGAATCCTCGCCGACGAATTCCGTATCGAACGCTAGAACCTGCTCGACATCGAGATGCTCAAGACACGCCGCGAGGTCCGCGGGTTGGGTGACGATCAGTTCCGGCTGAGCCGGCGAGTGAGAACTGGCACGTCGTGGCATGATCTAATTCTAGGGAGGGGACGCTCCCTTGTTTAGCTGCGAGCCACGGCCTGTGACAGAGACACAGGTGCCGCAGTGCTCCAGTTCTACGGAGGAAGCTAACGCACCCCGCGCTCGTACCCCAACAACCACATCGTGGTGACGTGCTTCCCGCGAACCATCAGTGGGAACTGGATCTCGGGCGCCGTTCGCACCATACTGCCAAGAAACTCCTCGGGAATCGGGCCTTCCGTGAGGATCATGACGCGGTCGTGGTCCGTAAGCTTCGGAGCCGGACCGGAGTCGTTCTGCGTGAAATGGCTGGGGCGGGTCATCCCGTCGATCTGGAAGGTGTGGGTTCCCGCAAAGCGAAGCATCGAGGTCCACTGATAATCCGTGGTGAACAGGGGAATGCCAACGCTGTGCAGTTCTCGAACTCGCTGCGTCACCGCTCGGCTGAGTTCCAGTTTCGCCGTCTGGCGATGAATGCGATCCTTCTCCGGGCTCAAAAGCGAGAAGGGCGAAACGAGATGCAGGCTCACGAGCGAGATGCAAATGAGCGGAGCGGAGAACGCCGCCACGGCCATGCGACGCCAGAAGCGGGAAGCTCGAATCGATTCGTACCACAGCGCGGCGAGCGGCCAGAGAGCGATGTAGCACGCGAGGGCCCAGTTCCCTTCGAGGCGCCCTCGCGTGGCCTTGAACAGGAAGAACGCGAACGGCAGCATAAACAGGCAGAAACAGACCCGCAGACGAGGGTCCGCTAGCAGTTCCCGGCGACGTGGGATGGCCCAGCCCAGGATCCAGAAGGGCAGGGTTCCGAAAAGGAGAAGCTGAACTCCGGCGAATTCCAGGAACGGCTTCCACCCCGGCTCGGGGCTGCCCATCGAGTGCTTCCACTGATACAGAATCGGTACGAACTCATGGCGGATATTGTGAATCAGGATCGGCGAGGCGGTGAGGAAGGCAACGACGCCGTGCAGAACGTATCCGCCGAACCAGCGGCGCGGCCCGCCCGCGATCAGGAACGCGACGAAGCCGAACATCATGCCCAGGGCCATCGTGTACTTGCCGAGAATGCCGCAGCCGAGGATCACGCCGCCGAGAACCCACATCGCCAGCGGGATGCGTTGCTCGGAATCGAGGCGTTCATGAACCTTCACCATCCAAACGAGGTAAAGGGCCCAGAAGATCATCAAAGGCGTATCGGGCGTCACGAGGATCGCACCGAAGGTGAACAACGGCGTCACGGCGATGAGCGGCAGCAGCGTTCGCGGTCGGGTGAGGTAGCCAATGACGGCGAACACGCCAAGCGATGCGACGACGGCCGGCAGGCGAATCGCGAAGAGCGTGTCGCCCAGTAGAGCCGTGGACAGCCGGATCATGTACGCGGACATCCCCGGGTGGTCGTAGTAGCTGAATTGCAGCGTCTTCGACCAGCACCAGTAATAGACTTCATCGTCCGCGGGAGGCATCGCCGCCGCGAGTGCGACATAGACCGGCGCCAGGAGCCCCAGCAGCCACCACCAGCGTGGTTGAAGGGCGGAAGAATTCTTGACCGCTCCGGGCACGGCGAGGCGGCGAAGCAGGGTGGCGAAGGGGCTCTGTGTGCGGGGCGTCACTCCGCGACTCCTGGCGTGAGGTCAAAGGTCCGTGCAATCAAGGTGGCTTATACTCCAATTCCCCGGAGCAGGTCGAGAGCGATCTTTGAAACTCTGTAAACTCGGAACTGGGAACTCGGAATCACAACATGAGTCCCGAATTCTCCGATCCGGTTCCGCGTTCCTCGTTCCCTCGTGAATATCGGCCTGGAATCCGGTATCTTAATTGCTGGATGGTTCGCCCGCCCACCCTTCAAGGAGTCCGCGAGATGTCTTCTCCCCACGATGAAAACCGCCGGGAATTCCTTCAGACCGGTCTCGCCGCGGCCACGGCTGCCGTCGCCCTTTCCAGCGTGGCCACGGGTGAGGACGCCTCCAGCAAGGGCCTCGCCACTCGCCCGCTGGGCAAGACGGGTGTCGATGTTTCGCTCCTCTGCCTTGGCGGCTGGCATGTCGGCGATGTCAAGGATCAGGGCGAAGCGATCAAGATCATGCACACCGCTCTCGACGAAGGCATGACCTTCTTCGACAACTGCTGGGACTACCATGATGGCGGCAGCGAAGAGATCATGGGCAAGGCCCTCGCCGCTGATGGAGGCAAGTGGCGGAAGAAGTGCTTCCTCATGACCAAGGTCTGTGCTCGCGACGCCAAGGGTGTGCGTTCACAAATCGAGGATAGCCTGCGCCGACTGAAGACGGATGTCATCGACCTGATGCAGATGCACGAGATCAACTTCGACAATGACCCCGACTGGGTCCAGGAGCAGGGCGGCCTCGCGGAACTTCTGAAGATCCAGAAGGAAGGCAAGGTCCGATTCGTCGGCTTCACCGGCCACAAGTCGCCGCACATCCACCTGAAGATGATGCCGGTGCATGCCTGGCAGACGGTGCAGTGTCCGATTAACGTTTGCGACCACTTCTACCGCAGCTTCGCCCAGCAGGTGATCCCGGCCGCGGAGAAGATCGGCGCCTGCGTCATCGGCATGAAGAGCCTGGGTGGCGGCGCCAAGGGGGCGGGCAAGATTCCCACCGCGAAGGTTGCCACCGCGGAAGAGTGCATCCGCTTCGCTCTGAGCCAGCCGATTGCGTCGCTCGTCACCGGGATCGACTCGATGGAAGTGCTGAAGCAGAACATCAAGATCGGCCGTGAATACAAGCCTTACCAGGGTGCGGAACTCGAGGCCCTTCTCGCCAAGGTCAAGCCCCAGGCCGGCGACGGCCGACACGAACGCTTCAAGTCGACCATCGACTTCGAAGGCCCGTACCACCGCAAGCAGCACGGCTTCGAGGCGTAGAATCAGGGCATGGCCATCGCACTCTCTTGCCCTTACTGCAACACGTCCTTCTCGCTGCCGGCGATCCCCGCGGATCGCCGGTGCGTGTGCCCCCGCTGTGGGGACGCCTTCCCCATTCGCGGAGAGTTCGCGGACCAGGACATCGCTTCCGCATCTCAGTCGATAAGCCCCGCAGCTTTCGCTCCTCAGCGTGAGGTGCGTTCAAATCGGATGAGACCGGTGACGATGGTTGCCTTGCTCATCCTTGTGTTGGGAGTCGCCGCTGGTGTCTTGTTCCTGTGGCAGCCTCAGGGTGCTGTACCACCTCTCAATCCACCCGATTCATCACCGAACACAATCACACCTCCCGCGAATCTCGAAGGATTGAAGTACCTTCGTGTGGACACAAATATCCTGCTCGCTGTTCGGCCGCGGGAGTTTGGGCCGGCGGGTTCCAGCCCCGAGGACGGAGCGAAGGCCGCACTCAGTCGGCTGGGGGTTCCGTCGGGCTTCCTTGAAACGTTCGAGCGCGCGGGCTTACCGTGGAAGTCGGTCGATCATGTCGTCCTCGGCGCCACGATCAGCGATGAAGTGGCCGAGGTTCCGCCGTTCACAATCGCCCTGGTGCTGCGTGAACCGATGGCGGACGAAGAGCGATTCTTGAAGGCCCTGCAAGGTCGCCGGACCACGATGGGTGGCCGCACTGTGCATCAGGTGAACCTCGCAGGTTTGCCCGGCGTGCTGGCATGGAAGGCGAAGCCGAGTGTCTGGATTCTGACCCTTCGCGAAGCCGACCTGCCCATGGCGGAGGGTGGGTCAGGGCCGACGTCGCCGACGTTACTCGATCTCTTGACGAATCGCTTGCAACCTGGGTTCCCGGTCTGGCTGGTGATCGACGAGGCGGACTGGTCGCGAAAGCCGAGCGTGAAGGCTCTCGCCCTTCTGAAGCAGAAACAGGACTGGCTGCCCCGAATCGCGAAGATTCGGGCCCTGACGGTGGGTGCGGGATTGGCGGCGGTCCAGCGACAACAGGTGGTGATCCGAACGGCCGATGCGGAGACGGCACGCAAGGTGTCCTCGGAGTGGAGTGAGTTCAAACCGAGTGTGCAAGGGAACGACGTGTCGATCGTGAATCTTGGCGCACCTGAGATCATCTTGGGCCCGCTTACCGCCGGATTGGAGAAGGCACTGGCGCCGTGAACCTGCTATGCTGTGGTCCCAGGAGGTGATGATGGCGGGCGTGACCACATTTCCGGAAGTTGTGCCTGTCGAGGAGACGGACACGAAAACGCAGCGTCAGCCGCCGTACGCGGTGGTCCTGCACAACGACGATCTCAACGGCTTTGACTTCGTCGTTACCGTGCTGCGGAAAGTCTTCGGCTTCACCCTGGAAAAGGCAGTTGACCATACGCTCGAAGCCCATGAAAAAGGCCGCAGCGTCGTCTGGGTGGGCCCGCTGGAAGTGGCGGAGTTGAAAGCGGATCAGATCCATTCTTGCGGCGCGGATCCCGCCGCGGCGGCGAAGGGAGTTCAGCCGCTTCGTGTGACGGTCGAACCTCTCGCCTGAATCTGTGAACGTATCGACACCGCGTTCTCGCGCGACGCTCCACCGGCTCAGAAGGCGTGCTGGACGCCGAACCAGAACTGGTAAGGCGTGCTGTCGTTGATCGTCTTGCTGACGTCAACGCGCAGGGTGGCCCGTTCGATGAAGCTGAAGAAGGCGGTATCAAGCCTCAAGCCCAGGCCCACGGCATGGGCGACGTTGTTACCAACCTGTTGGCCGTTCGCGTAGATGGCTCCCACGTCATAGAAGCCCGCGAGATAGAGGTTTCGACCGCCAGCGACGTGGTCGAGCACGTCCCACTGCACATGCCTTGCAAGGGGGACTCGCAGTTCAAGGTTCGTGACCCAGAGCAGGCTGCCCTGACGCTGAGCGAGGTCATATCCGCGAAAGAGCGTGCCGCCGCCGAGAGCGAAGAACTGGCCCTGATTGATCGTGGCGCCCTGCACCACGACCCTCGCCGCCGCTCGCGTTTCGCCCAGGATCGGGCCCCACTCGTCCGGGAGTTTTCGCACCGCGGCGAGTTCACCCCGTCCCTCGTACGCCCCCTCGGCTCCGTTCCCCAGGTTCGCGACGCCTCCGCTGGACCAGGCGTCAATCCAGAAGCCGCCCTCGGGATCCCAGTAGGGCGTGTACATGTTCAAGCGGTAGTGGAGTCCGGTCGTTTGCGTCCAGTTCGGCCGCACCGCCCCGGGCGAGGTCGTTCGCGCAAAGGGCAGGAAGTTGTCCGAGTACGCACTGAACAGATCGACGTAGTTCGCCGCGGGCAGGTAGAGACTTGGCCCATACTCCAGCACATAGCGAGCGAAGAGCGAGCCTCGCTTCTCTCCGCTGGGCGCCGTGGTGCCGATGGGCTCGAGGATGCGCTGTTCGTAGTTGAAGCCGATCTGCATGCGGGGGTGGAAGCAGTGATCCCAAAGCCCGTCGACCCCCAGAACGGCGTCGCGATAGTCCGTGCGGTAGGCGGCGTAGATTCCGCCCGTGAAGACCTGCGTGCGATAGGCGCCGGCACGAACCCCGAACATAGTGGAACGTACGTACCAGGGGTCCGGATAGAGGGCGCCGCCGACCCAGGGGCCCACGCCGAAGTTCCAGCGATCGTAGTCGTTGGTCAGGTCCGTCTCGTCGAGCATCGTGTACAGCGGAGTCGCATGGAACCGTGGTATCGTCGGCCTCCAGGCGTTGTTGGAGAGATCCGAGTCCATGAGCACGCGATCAGGGTCGACCGTCACCTGGTCGGGCCTTGAAGGCAGCTTCACCGACATCCACCACACATCGGGCCGGTCAGGGCTCTTGGTGATGACCGTGCCATCCTCAAGCGTGGCGCCGCCTTCGGCATTTGGATAGAGGTACTTCTTGAGAACGTAGCCTCCCGTTCCATCTTTGCGGAACTCCACGGTCGTCGGCTCCACGAAATCGCCCTTCTGGCGAACCGCGACCGAGACGGACTCCTCGCGAGGCTGCGGCATCAACGATTGCGGCTTCAGCAACCTTGGCGTGCCGGTCATGGCTGATGGATCATCGGTGAAGCGCACCTCTTCGATGGACCAGTCGATCATGCCCTTGCCGTACACCCAGCGATCGAAGAACACGCCCCAGTCCCGGCCGGTGTATTCCTCGAGATCCCGGCGAAAGTCCACGACCTGTATCACCTTGAACGAGTACTTTTTCACCAGCATCCGGATGAAGTCGAGGAACGCAGCCTCGCCCATCTGGGCTTCGATCATGGACAGAACTCGTGATCCACGATCGTATGCACCCGTGAAGAGGCTGAAGACGTGCCCGTAATTCGGAAGATCCTGAGCGGCCGGCTGCATCGCGCTCTTGCGGATCGCCCCGGAAAGGTACGCCCAGCGATAGTTCTCCCGCTTCATGTTGGGCAGCCATTCCATGCCTTGCGGCCACTGCATGAAGTCGTTGTTCGGCCCATGCTTGGAGTCGAGGAGTCGGTGCGTGAAGAACGTCGCGGGGGCCTCGTCCATGAACGTTTCCGAGTAGCCATTCGTGCCAACCTGGTTGTACCACCATTGATGGCAGGTCTCGTGCGAGGCGAGATACTCGACGTACCCGCGAGCCAGGTGGGGCATGGCGAAGATGCGTTCGTCGATCAGGATGAGCCCGGCGCACTCGTTTCCGTTCCAGCCGAAGTACGACTCGGCCACAGTGAATTCACTGTAAGGAAAGGGGCCGAACCACTGGCTGAAACCCGAGATCGCTTCGCCGACGATCTTGAGAATCTCCGTGGCGTACCACTCGTGTTCGGGGAAGGCCAGGCACTTGAGCTTGATCTTGCGTCCATTGGCGAGCTTGGTTTCCCCGTGGAATTCCTGATAGCGTCCGCTGCAAAGGATCGCGAAGTCCCGCCCGGTGAACTCTTCAGTCTCGATCTGCTTGCGGCCATCGCCGAGGTCCTTCTCGCCGCGGATCACGGCAGGGCAGGCCAGGCGTTCCTGAAGGGGAAGGATGATGGTGGCGCGATAGACGCCCGCCTCGTTGAACCAGGGCTGATGCCAGGGAACGAAGGGCATCGGCCGCCAACCGGTGTCGTCGCAGAAGGCGAGCACCGGGAGCGCGTTCGTCAAGAACGTGACGCCCTGCCAGTGGCCCCAGCGGCCTTGCTTGTTCGGCAGGTCGATCAGCGTCTTCAACTCGATCGTCACCGATTCACCGGGCTTGATCGGCTTGGGAAGTGAGATCGTCAGAGCGGTGGTTTTGTCCTCGGGATACGAATATTTCAGCGGCTCCGAGGGCTCGGCTTTCTGGCCGTCCGGCGACGACACGAGGCGAACATCGGCCACCACGCCATGCCGGCCGTGCTTGTCGATCGCTTCCGACGCTGGCATGCGAAGCATTTCGAGCGTCTTTGACAGCAAGAGATTGTCGGCCGCTGGGATCTTGTAATGAGGGTAGAAGTTGAAGACGAGGTCGCTTCGCGGCTGGCGCGTGGTGTTCGTCCACGTCACACGCTGGCGGACATCGGCGCGGTGTTGAAGGGTATCCAGTTCAACGTACAGATCATACCGCGGCAGCTTGGCCGGTGAAGGCTCCGTAGCGGACGCCAGCGGTGCGGCGATCACGAGCGCAAGGATCGCCAGAACCCGAGAAATCCGGGTGTGTCGATGATTGCCTGCGCCTTGCCCCACGGCTATGCCCCTCGGTGCGGACTCATTCCCAAGGCGCAGAGATACCAGTGAGGGGGTTTCGACGCCAGTCCATTAAAACGTATCAGGGCGAAGGACGTGCACGTCGGCGAGCCCGGCCTTTGCGAACGCAGGGAAGCTGACCGGCCGCGGCGCAATTCGCGGGAAGCTCCGCGTCGCGCAGCATCAAGATCGGAGTGCCCTGCTTGAGGGGAAAGCGAACCTGGCACTGCAGGCAGACGAGGTTCTGATCCTCGCGTTCGAGGGGCGTTTCGCGAACCGGATCAATCGGGCAGCGCAGAACGGTGAGGAAGGATGCGTTCATGAAGATGATATATGCAAAATCGGAGCAGATCAGCCCCGGGAAAAGGATCACCGCCGCTCAATTCTTGGCACCTGGCGACTCCACGCCAGAGCAAAGATTGAGCGGCGGCTTTGCGAACGCTTCACACCGTTACTACTCCCCGCCGGCGCCCGCGGCCGTGGCGAGCTTCTTCACCATCTCATAATGTTCCTTCAGCGTGGGCAGGGTCTGGGCCGCGAAACTCTTGAGTTCCGCGTTCTGAGCCTTCTCGCTCGCCGTCGTGAAGAGCGCGACAGCCTTCTCGTGGCCTTTGAGTTGCTTCGACAGATACGCGCGATCAAACTCGGCTCCGCGAAGGGCCTGGAGTCGTTCGATTTCCTTCTTGCGCTCTTGCGGCACGGCGACAGGAGTCTCGACGCCAGCCGTCTTGGCGGCCGCCATGAGCTTCTCGTTGCACTTCGCGTGATCTTCCACCATGCGCGCTGCGAACTGCTTCACGTCGGCTCGCTCGGCGTTCGTCTGTGCGATCTTGCCAAGTGCGACCTCTTCCAGGCCACAGATGCCCGCCTTTTCGACGAACATCGCGTCCGAGTAAGCCTGCTCGCGATCGGCTCGGGGCTTCTCATCCGCATAGAGGCTCGTGCTCATGCCCAGCACCATCGCGCACGCAACGTTCCATGTCTTGATCATTGGGGTCTCTCCTGAGGCAATATTCGCTCTGGACGCAGACAATCCGCGTCCGGGCGGAAATTAAAGCAAGTCCTGTACCGCCCAGTCGTTTCAGGTCTCAATCGTCTTCCAATCGACACACAAGAAGTACGGGGAGCCGAGATTGTCGTCGCTCATCGCGGTCAATCGAGATCGCGATTGCTCTTCCGCAGGCGGCCTCGTTTCGCTATCACCCGGAACCTTGCAGGTTGGGAGGAGTTCCATGTTTCGTGCTGTCGTTCTCCTTGTGGTCGTCACGAGTTCCACATCCGCTCAGTCGCCGGAGCTTCGCTTCCAGTGGCCCAGGGGCCAGGCGATGGAATATCGCGTCGTGCAGAACACCAAGGTCCGCGAAACCACTGTCGACGAAAAGGGCATGAAGCCGACGACCGCGGAGGTGGCCACGTCGCTAACGCTCACAAAACGGTGGAGCATCCGCGAAGTCGATGCCGCCGGCACTGCCACGATGGATCTGTCCATCACCCAGATGCGGCAAGCCGTGACGCATGGCGACGGCAAGGCGACCACGATCGACTCCACCAATCCGGACGATGCCAAGCAGATGGCAGCCTACCTGAACAAGCCGGTGCTCACGCTGCGTGTGGATCCCCGAGGGCAGATTCTGGAGGTGAAGGAAGCCCGCCCCGGCTCGGCGTCGCGAATTCAGTCGGAACTGCCCTTCCGCATGGTGCTGCCCGAAATGGCAGTCGCGGCGGGGCAGACGTGGGCAAGACCGTTCACACTCACGCTCGATCCGCCTCACGGCACCGGCGAACGCTACGATGCCACCCAGACTTTTTCGTTCAAGGGCGAGAAGCAGGGCCTCGCGACGATCCGACTGGAAACGAGCCTGAAGAATGCCCCCGCGACCGCGAGTGAAAAGATTCCCCTCATTCCGATGCTCTGGAGTGGCGAACTCGTCTTTGATATCGCCGCCGGCCGATTCCACTCGGCACAACTCTCCGCGAAGGCCGAGCTCGCCAACCATCAGGGCGAGGGGACGAAGTTCGTCTACGAGAGCGTCTACACAGAAGAGGCCGTGAGGTGAGTGGACGCAGGATTCAGGTGTCAGCGGACCGGAGAATCGAGACTTTTTTGCTTCTCCTCTTGAACCGAGTCGCGGGCCGATTACATTGTTTGTTACTGAACTGCGGGTGTAACTCAGTGGTAGAGTACCTCGTTGCCAACGAGGTTGTCGTGGGTTCGACTCCCATCACCCGCTCTTGATGTAAACCCTTCTGCCGAAGCATTTCTGCTTACCTCAGCACTCCCCTGGCCGATGCCGATCGGGACACCACCACGCCTACGGCCGTGAAGGCCGCGCTGGAGGCTGGGGACGGTCACTGTCACTATCAGTGCTTTCCGCCTGGCCTTCAACTCCGGTTCGCCCGGCACGCTCGACCTGGGCACGGGCGGGGCTCCGGGCACACTCAATGCCTGCGCCGTCAACGGCGGCAGCGGTGCAGCCGAGGTCAACTTTAACCACACCCGCAGCTACACCTTTGCCCCGCAACTCACCGGTTCGCTCGCCCTGAACAAGCTCGGCAGCGGCACGACGATTCTGACCGCGAACAACAGCGACACGGGTGGCACCATCATCTCAAAGGTGGTTACGGCGGCTCCTTCCCGGGGCGGGATTGTTGCACAGGTGAAGCTGGGGAGAAATGAAAGCGGCCGGTCGACGCCATCTTGGCGCCGACCGGCCGAGGCCCCTGCGACGAATCCTTGCCCAGGCCACGCGAGCCCGGAGCGTTCTGAGAATCGACCCTGCCACCGCGGCGGAGGAAGCGCGTTCCGTCGAGGCGACACCGTCCCTGGCGTGATCCGATGCATCCTTGCAATCGGTTAAGGGTCGTCCCTGCTCCGAGGGCGCGTCTTTCGGCGACATCCCCTCAACGAGCCATCTTGGCGGCTGAGAAGGCGTCGGGAGAGTTCTGTGCGAGAAGAGGCGTCTCCACGGCCTGTCTTCCCTTCGCTGCGAGGGAACGAGCGAGAGACAGCTCTCCACTCCCACCCTTCCAGCTCTTTCCTTGATGCTGGCGAATTCGCCCGCATCTTCGTCCGGTAGGTGAGGAGGATACCGTTGCGATCGGAAGTGTCAACCGGTTTCTCAGTGCAACCGAAGTGTCACTTCGGTGATGCGGTAAACGCTTCTTGGGAAATGAGTTATGGTAATCAGTGTGGGTGATCGCGAAGCTGTCAAGGAGAAAGTCCGGAGTGTTTTGGCTCCAGGGCCGGCCCCGGGGAATCGCCGAAGGCAGCACGGAAAAAGGACTTAGCAGCAGCGATGCGATTGAAGGGAGCGAGAAGGTCGAATAAATCTCGGAGGGGAAAATTCTCACGATCGTCACGAAAGGGATCGATGCCCCAGTGTATGGCGTACCCCACGGAAGAATCACGATGCGCCTGACGCCATCAGGAAATGCCCACGGCCTCCAGTTTCCTGGAGGCCGCGAGGGGAATCGTCAGGCGATATCGCCAGGATTACCAGTTGGAGTCGAAGATGTTCAAA
>Ga0105049_10000324_pt1 | contig 50269 bp, 41 predicted proteins | sample MAT06_FD_78087 | JGI IMG/M metagenome (GOLD analysis project Ga0105049, IMG submission 78087) | Freshwater microbial communities from Lake Fryxell liftoff mats and glacier meltwater in Antarctica - MAT-06 | ecosystem: Environmental > Aquatic > Freshwater > Ice > Liftoff microbial mat | place...
CCTTTTAATAGAAACAATCTCTCAAGTAGTCTTTATTTCCTTCGCCTTCAATCAAACAATCCTCGAACAAACATTCGTAATTACTGACTAAAGTGTTTTTAGTAACTGTGAGCCACTAATTTTCAAAATTATTAGGTTTAAAAGAGACGCCCAAAGAAGCGTCTCTTTTTTTTGGTAGGTTACACCAATACCTTCCCTCTAAAACTACGACCACCATAATAGGATTCTGCTCCGTTATGGTATGTAAAAACAGTGTCAAAACGGCGATCGCCAAAAATTGCACCACCTAATGTTCGAATCTTTTCAGGTGTTTTCAACCAGCTTGATGTTTTTAAGTCAAAAGTACCTAATGTTTGCAAATGCCGATATTCTTCTTCGGTTAACAAATCAATTCCAATTTCGTTTGCAAAACCTACGGCACTATATTTAGGTTTATTTACTTTTCGTGATGCTAATGCTTCAGGATCGTAACAAAAGCTTCTACGTTCTTTTGGCGATTCGGCACAACAATCCGCAAAAATATATACATCTGATTTTTTGCCCTGTCCTATCACATTTGGTTTACCACCAGATACTTCCATTTCGTTGATAGTCCAAGCCTTACTGGGATTCGATTCTACTTTGGTACGAATTTTCGACCACTCTAACTCTTGATGTAAGTGCATATTTTTAGTAAAACGATTCTCTAAAATGGTCAATAACTCATTCAGTCGTTCGTTTTGAAGAAGTTTATGGTCGTTCACATTCACGTTTGAAAAATAATAGAAAACATCGTAGGTTGTATTGACGATAGAATATGAACTTCATTAAAATACTCTATCAATGACAAGTTTAAAACTATTCAATATTCTAAGACAACTTCTTCTTTTCGGAATTGTTTCAAATAGCGTTCGAAAAGTATTCTGTGTTTGAGTAAGGATTGAGAGTTGATAACGCCAATTTTAACATTTCTGAGATTGACAATTTCTATTCGTTTTTTTTGAAGTGAATAGAGGAGTGAAAGTTCTCCAATATTTAACGTAAAGATAATTTTTTGAAAGATGTTTAAGCTTCGAGTTTCAAACCCAAAACGTTGAAGAGTTTTTTCTGAAAAATAATACATAGTGCCATAAAATTCAGAATCTTGACTAAATTTTCCATCTTCAATTGCCGTGCAAACTTCTATAAGTCCTTCGCACACTTTTTCTAAAGTTTGTTTCGAAGAATCATTTTTGAATAAAAAATCATAGGAAGTTCCTATATGAAATTCATACACTTTAAAGGCAACTTGTTGAGTAAATAACATTGATGACCAATATTGATAGTACCCAATTTTTTTGAATAAAGGTGTAGTTATCATTCTAAGAAGTCTAAAAGAAAGAATTCCAATTAGAAACCAAAGAAGTGTTGAAAGTAGCATTACGAGCATATAGATTCTATTTATTTTCAAATCTACCTATTTTTACAATTTGTTCAATATATGTTATGAAAGTCTAACAAGATTTGCCGTTGTGTATAAAGTTTTAATAATCAAGTATGTATTATTGACTTTGTCATTATCTTTGTACACTTTTATAAAAACATACTAAGCTTGTGAATACAACAATTCCTATAGAAGGTCTTACTTCTGAAGAAGCTCGAAAAAGGCTTTTACAACAGCCTATTGTAAGAAAAACTCATTCTAAATCTACTGCTTCTATAATTTGGAAGAACTTACTTTCACCATTTACAGTTTTAAATTTACTTATAATACTCATTCTAATATCGTTGTATTTTTATTGGAATGATTCAAAACTATTGTTAGACACTGTTGGAATTATATTGGTAGTTAGTGCAAACACATTGTTAGCAACAATTCAAGAATTACGGGCAAGAAGGATAGTTGAAAAAGCTCGTTTGTTACAACAACAATTATTTTGTGTGATAAGAGATTCAAAAAAAGTGTTTTGCAAAAGCAATGAAATTGTAATTGGGGATACTGTTTTTGTCAAAAGGGGAGATGTAGTCCCTATAGATGGAATAGTGAAAACTTCTACAGGATTTGAAATAGATGAATCGTTGTTAACTGGGGAATCCGATTCAATAGCAAAGGAAAGTAACGATACTGTTTCATCAGGAAGTTTTTGTGTAAGTGGTGAAGGATATATTGAAAGTACAGCAATTCATTCGGAAAGGTATGCAGAACGTATATCGAATATTGCTCAACAATATTCCGTAACAACTACTCCACTTCAAAAATCGATAAATAAGATTTTCGAATATTCTTTTGGAATTGCACTACTAATAACGTTCGTTGAAATTGGGGGAATTCTATTTCAGGGTGGTGAATTTACTTTGGAATTTGTTCGTAGAACTGCGACAGTAGTTCTATCTTTGATACCAGAAGGAATAGTTTTCTTTTCGACAATTACATTTGCAATTGCAGTTGTAAAAGCACAAAAATTAGGAGTAATAATTCAAAAACTCTCTGCTATTGAATCCTTAGCTGGTATCGAAGTGTTGTGTTTCGATAAAACAGGCACACTTACAAACCCTACAATTCAGTATGATGGTTCAGTAAATTTACAAAATACTCCCATATTTAGTGAAGGTATTATTGAAAATTATGCTCAAATAAGTTCTGAGGATTCCCCTATACTTTCTAGCCTTAGAACAGATGAATTTCAATCATCCTACACAAAAGTCAAGGAACTTCCTTTCAATTCACTACGAAAATACAGTGCCTTAGAACTTCTTGATAGCAATAAAAAGCAACAAACATTCTATTTAGGTGCTGTAGAAATCCTCCAAAAGCATTGTATTAATTACGAGCAAACTTTTACTGCAACATTGCCAGAAATTCCCAAAAGAACCATGCTCTTGTGTTCAACAGAGCACTCATTGTCTGATTCAATAATTCCAAAAGAACTTACCCCACTTTATTTGCTCTTGTTTGATGAAAAGATAAAGTACGATGTAATTCCAACTTTGGAACTTTGCAAAAAAATGGGCATTACAACTGTTATTATCACTGGAGATTCTGCTCCATATTTGGAAACTGTTTTAAACAAATTAGGGATCTTCACTGAACAGTCAATATTTGAAGGTAATTCTCAACAGTCTACTATGTTCGTTCCTTTGGTGCAAGCTTATGCGAGAATGAGTCCGGGGCAGAAGGTTGATGTTGTGAAAGAATATCAGAAGATTGGACGTGTGGCTATGGTTGGTGACGGAGTGAATGACCTACCCGCTTTGAAACAATCCGATTTATCCATAGTAATGAATTCTGGAAGTTCTATTTCACGTGAAATTTCCGATATCGTTTTAATGAACAATTCTTTTGATGTAATACCTGAATTGTTTATAATGGGGAGAGCTATAATTGCAACGTGTTTAGTAACTTCTCAATTATATTTAGTTAAAAATTCTATTATTCTCTTGTATAGTATTGTTGCTTTACTTTCTACAATTTCATTCCCGTTCACCCCCCGTAGTTCAGGTTTGTTAGGGTTATTAACAACGGCAATACCCGCATATTTTTTCTCGGTGTATAGTAATGCTGAAACAACAACAAAAGAATTTTTTGTAAGAATTTGGACAGTATTGATACCTACAAGTTTTTGTGTTACAATTGGTTCTGTACTCGTTGGGTATTACTGTATGATTTTATTACAAACAACAACGGAAGAGACTTCCACCATCATATTATCTGTGTTAGTTTTGTCACTACTTCTACTATTTCAGTACCTTGCTTGGTATCAAAATTCAATCAAATCAAAATCAGTATATTTTACAATTGGGCTTGTGGGTTTTTATATGATTTTATTATTACTGCCTGAGGGTATTTGGGGAATATCGGTCATTCAATCGTTTTATGAAATTAGATCGTTAGAATCTAAGTTTTTGTTGGTAATTTTTTCAAGTAGCATTGGAATTGGTTTGATACTAATTGGATGTTTGTATGTTGTTCGAAGATTTGCTAAAATCACATTACCCTTACAGTAAAACAAACATTACGAGAATTTAAGCAATTCTTCTTTGTCTGAAAAATGCAACTTTACTCCCTTAACAATTTGGTGTTCTTCGTGACCTTTTCCAGCTACAAGAATACAATCCCCAAATTCAGAAATTTCCACAGCTTTTTGAATAGCTTCAGCTCTGTTTTCAATCACTTGATACTTTTTAAATCCAGAATCAAAGCCAGTGCAAATATCTTTAATGATATCAGTAGAGTTTTCATCTCTTGGGTTATCATTTGTAACAATAATTATATCTGCAAATTTAGAAGCAATATTGCCCATTTTTGGTCTTTTAGCAACATCTCTGTTACCTCCACAACCGAAAACAAGTATCAACCTACCATTGGGATTACTTTCTTTTGCAGTTACGACCACTTTTTCAAGCGCATCAGGAGTATGTGCATAATCCACAAAAGCTCTGACCCCTTTTGACAACAGAATAGATTCCATTCTACCGGGAGCTGCCGTGATAGATTTGCAAACTTCTGTAAAAAACTTTAAAGGAATATTCGTAAAAATGGTAGAAACAACTAAACATAAAGCCAAGTTTTCTATATTAAATTTACCCACTAAGGTAGAAGAAGAAAAAGTATTGGAATCACTGTTGAATTGAAGGTCGAATGAAATTCCATTGAATGAACTTCCTTCATTAGAAATCAAACTTCTTTCGTATTCTATAGCTTCTACTTGTGGAGTTCTTGTAACAAATATTTTTTGGATAGAACTACAATCACTTGACATATAGGTTGCCCACGAATCGTTTTCAAAAAAAACTGAAACAGAATTCTTTGGCATCATATCGAATAACATTTTTTTAGCAGATGCATAAGAATCCATTGTTTTATGAAAATCTAAATGATCTTGGGTCAAATTTGTGAACATACTTACCGAAAAATGAAGCCCAAATACACGAAATAGCGACAATGAATGCGAACTAACTTCTATTATGACGGTATCAATACCATATTCCAACATTTGCACTAACAACGCACAAATGTTCGGCGATTCTGGTGTGGTATGAGTAGAAGGTACAAAAACATCAGCGAAGTATATTCCTGTAGTTCCAATAATACCTACATTTTTTCCAGAATGGGTAAGAAGACTTTTTAATAGAAACGAACAAGTAGTTTTCCCGTTAGTACCAGTAATTCCAATTAAAGACAGTTTGGTACTTGGGAAAGAATAATAAGCATTCGAAATTTGTGCAAGTGCTTTTCTTGCATTTTGTACAAGAAGTAAGGTAATGTTTTCAGGCAAGTCAATTGCTAGTTCTGAGACTATAACAACAGCTCCATTTTCAATGGCATTCTGTATAAAAACATCTCCTGATACTTTTTCACCTTGAATTGCTACAAACAAACTTTGTTCCGTTACTAAACGGGAATCATAGAAAACACCTTCTATTTCTATATCTTTAAAATTGACAAAGTTAGAATTCGTTACAGTAGTTACTATTTCAGAAAGTAAACGCATAGATATGTTCCAAGAATTTGTTATTTATTTACAGGAAAATTTACACAAAGAAGGGTTTTTACCAGGAATTCCAGTACAAAGAATTATGGCTCCTTTTAGAGATGATGTAGCTGACAGAGAATTTTTGCCACCTTCATCCTCAAAGCCTTCTTCTGTGTTGGTAGTTATGAAACCCGAAGAAGAAACTTTTTCGTTACTATATACAGTTAGAAGTACTAAATTACGCAACCATACAAAACAAATTAGTTTCCCAGGCGGAAGAGCTGATAAAAACGAAAGTGTAGTCGAAACAGCACTTCGTGAAGCAAATGAAGAAATAGGTTTAGAACAATCCAATGTACAAATACTTGGGAGACTTTCTCCACTTTTTGTTCCAAATTCTAATTCTGGGATAATTCCTGTTATAGCAATATTAACATCAAACCAAGAATTTCACTTAAACACAGATGAAGTAGAAGAACTCTTTTATACCAATATCAAAGAATTAAACAATTCAAATATTAGTCATTTCCCTTTAGAGTACAACAACAATTCATTTTCGGTTCCATATTGGAAAGTACATCCCACAATTCCTCTTTGGGGAGCAACTGCAATCATATCAAAAGAATTACAATGTATCTGGGAAGAATTTTTTAACTTAAAGTCATAGGATCGTTTGTTTAAACAACATTCATAGGTATTACAAATACGGTTTTGCTAAAACTGAATTTCCATTTCGTAAAAGGAATTTACAATAAAGACCTTTATATTCAAGGATTTTTGGGTTTTCATCCATTACTTCTTTAAACAATCTTTCTGCTTCTGGCAATAGTAAGTTTTCTTCTGCAAACCGAGCCATAACTAATTTTGTAAAAGGAGTGTCTTCTAAACCTAATTCTGTTTTGAGTTGAAATCTTTCATCTTCAATTGCTTTCAATTGGTCCGCCGTTAAAAGAATAATCTCATACTTTTCAGTTTCAAATGAAGGGTTTTTTGATTCAACTGACCAAAAACACTTTTCAGAAACTCCAGCTTCAAACAAGTTAATGGCAATTGAAGTATCTGTAGTTTCTTCAGCGTATAATAAAACTACTTTATCAACATCCCAAATGTTTATAGTATACTTTGTGTTCTCACCAGAACCTCGTGACCATTTAAAAATAGCTTTTGTTGGTTCAGCAACCATACCATACGTAAAGTAGGCAGTAAGATTTACATCATTATTTGTAAAAAGCCAATCTTCTACAGGAACATCTTTTAAGAAAGTTTTTTCACGTTCTTCTGCTGCTTTGTTTATCAACATATCTTTTGCAGTTTTTTGTTTGTTCGAAGAACGAGAAACAGAACCGGAAAGTTTCATATTATCTTGATACGATTGGTTCGAGCTTTTACCAACTTCATTCACTACAAAATCTGCAAATCTTTGAGAAGTTGTCAATTTCACAGAACCAACTGAAGCCGAAAGATCTTTTGCATTAAATGATCCTGATTTTAACAATTCTACATTTCTTCGTGAAGTTGAATGAACCAATGAAACATATCCACCTTCGGAAAGAATTATTTTTGAATCCAAAAACACTTTTTCAGATGGAGTAGCTGGGCTTGTTTTGCCTTTAGTTTCAATTTGAACATTTCCCTTTTTTGCCAATACTCTAAAAACTTCTTGCGAAAACAACGTTGAAGAAGTTATAAAAAGGAACATTCCGAAAAGAATAAATTTGGTCATTTTTGTTTACTACGAAGATGAATTGAATGATTTTAAAACTTTCTTTGGAGCATTAAACTAAGCTATTCTTAATTTCTTAATACATAATAGCGTATATACAAAACTTTTATTTGAGTTAACAATCCGAAATAGATTTCTAAACCATTTAGGTTTATCATCACTCCCAAAATAGCAAATATTAATGAGAAATCTGCATCGAAATCAAAAGTATCAAAAATCAATAACAAGATAAACATTAGAGATATTGACATTACTATCTGTGTAACCAATGCAAAGGTGTCGTAATATTTTTTGAATTTGTTATATTGATATGTTAGTAATACGACACTAAAATAGGTGAATAATATCACCAAAATAAACGAAAGTATTTTCGGCATTTTGTTAATATATTGTTTTCGCAAAATCATAGAAACTACATTTGCATGAACAACAACTCCATACATATCTGGGTATGTTTTCCCTAAATATTTTTTATTCATTGGAGTAAAGAATGAATCTTCTAATGACCCACTTATTACTTTATAACCTGATTCTGTAGAATAACGATCGTCGACAAAACCTAACAGAACAATTTTATCTTTTAACACTGTTAAATCTGTCTCAGGAGTAATTTGGTCAGAATCAAAGAAATAAAACGAATGATGGTCACCTCGGTAATTAATTACTTCAACTTCATTATTCCTTTGCAACAACACTTCTACCGAGGTTGAATCAAAAAGTTTTGCAACTTCTACAGAAAAATTATTGACTCTTACGCCTTTAACCGTCTGTGAAGGTACAAATCCTCTAATAGTTCGAAACCCTTTATCTTCATCGGAATACATATTCGCAAATCCATGCGATTTTGCAGCAGAATGTACTTCAGGAAAGGATTTCTTTAGAACTTTCCAATCCTTAGTTTCTGATTCAGAATTTTGATCTAAATTCTCAAGTTTTGAAACTATCACTACATTGTTATATTCTTTTATCGTTTGAATTAGTTCTTGATCAACGAATGAATCTTTTCTTTGCCAAAAAAAAGCATCAATTCCAACTACCTTCGGCTGATACAATTGAATTAATCGTATTTGTTCTGCGATTCCTGCTCTTGGTAATGTTCCTATTGAAACGATAACAATATTTGTATCAATTTCTTGATTTGTTCTTAACTTAGAAAACACTAAATCTGTAACTTCGAAATCAGCGAATGTTTCGGAAATTGGATCTATAAAATCCCATTCTCCCCAAGGAATAACAGCCAATAACAAGAATGCAACAGCTGTAAAGACCATTGCACCCAAATGTTGCCACGAAAAAAAAATCAAATTCTTCTTTTGTTTAGAATCGAATGAATGCTTTTTAGAAATTTTGGGAACTTCCTGGTTTGGGTTGTCTTGCATCTATCGTCGAATTAAATGTTGTTGAGTTACTGAAATCATTTTAAGTCGAATTCCAATATAGGTAAAGGTAATTCCCATAATTACTATGAGAACTGAACTGAATTTAGGTAATATATGATAATAGATTTCTATTAGATTTGAATTAATGTTTTTGTTAGAAATTTGCATCCCTTGATTAACTGAAAAGTATGCTGAAATACTTAGCAATAACAATAAAATTGCTACAATCATAAATGAACTTGCTGCGAAAGAAAGGAATTGCCGTAATTCCACAACTAATTTAGAAGTAAATCCAAAGCTAATTGAATACCCTAAAAACCATAACATAAACAAATAGCTTTCAAGCGATCCAGTTAAAAATATCGAAAGAATTAGAAGGGAAACTTCGAACAATGCTTCAAAGTGCCAAACTGTGTATCTTGGCGGTAGTGAATGAAATAAAGAAGAGGATATGGACAAAATTGAAATGAACAAAAGAATAACTGTTACCGATGAAATCCCAAAGAAAATTTGAGACATCGGTAAGATTGGAAGGATTGCAAGGACAATGCCCTTCATAAAAACTATCCACCAGTTTCTGAAGAGTCTTGCTCCCATAACTACTCCATTAATGTTCTTGTTTTGTAAGCAAATCTATTGTTCCTTTTACTTGAAACAACGATCTGGCAATATCAGATTGTTCAGCAATTTTTAGATTGTATCGCGTGGATTCTTCAGCAATTTCTGCAAGATACCTTGTTCTGTCTGGAGGTATAATATATATTTTTTCACTCATTTGATTTGTAGCCGCAAAATGAGAATCATAACGATTTGAAAATTTTTCATTTAAAAGCGAAACAATCGCTTTGTATAATGTGTTTGTTCCGGGGTCGTTAAATTGAGAAGCTATAGTTCCAAATATTGGCATTGTTTCCTTATCAACAGTCCAAAGCCCTCTGCTACGTTGATATTGCTTTTTCACATCTCGCAGAGAATCTAAGGCACCTCGTTTGTCGAACTTATTTATAGCTACAATATCTGCATAATCAATCATATCTATTTTTTCTAATTGACTTGCAGCACCGTATTCTGGAGTCATAACATACATTGCTACATCGGCAATGGAAGTAATTTCAGAATCAGATTGACCAATTCCTGCAGTTTCTACAATTATTAAGTCATATCCTGCTAATTGCAAAACACTTAGTGAATCTTGTACATTTTTATTTAATGCAATGTTTGCTTGTCTTGTTGCAAATGAACGCATAAATACTCGATCACTTGAAACTGAATTCATTCGAATTCTATCACCTAACAATGCTCCACCAGTTTTACGTTTCGATGGATCAACTGAAAAAATAGCGATTGTTTTTGAAGGGAAATCTTCCAAAAATCGCCATATAATTTCATCGGTTAAAGAAGATTTACCAGCACCACCGGTACCTGTAATTCCAAGTATTGGAGCATTGACGGTATCTCGTTTTTGTTGATCAAAAGTATCTTTTGTTAATGTGCCTTTTTCAATTTGTGTAATTGCACTAGCAATTGCAGCTGGGTTTTTATTTCTAATTTCGTTGAACAATATTGATGAATCAACAATTGGTGTGTCAAAATCCGATTCTTCTACCAGATAATTAATCATACCTTGCAATCCCATTCCCCTTCCATCATCAGGAGAAAAGATTTTTGCGATTCCATATAATTGTAAGTCTTCTATTTCAGATGGTAAAATTGTTCCTCCTCCACCGCCGAAAATTTTAATATGTCCTGCTTGTCTTTCGTTCAACAAATCATACATATACTTGAAAAATTCTGTATGCCCACCTTGGTAACTTGTGATAGCTACGGCTTGTGCATCTTCTTGTATTGCACAAGAAACTATATCACCTACTGAACGGTTATGACCTAAATGTATAACTTCTACTCCAGTAGATTGAATAATTCTACGCATAATATTTATTGCTGCGTCGTGCCCGTCGAACAAAGATGCTGCAGTTACTATTCGTACTGTTTTTGATGGTTTATAGGGTTGTGTTTGTAAATTCATTTACTATAACAAAAAATTTTGTTGTGTGATAATATTTTACCATATTATACAAAAGTACAAAAAAATAGTTTAAGGCAACATATGTCATTTTCCATATCACCTGTTCAGAACTCTAAAGATACCCTTCGCTTTATCAAATCTCAATGGAATTTTTACCGGAACGATCCTAATTGGGTTCCTCCATTAATTATGGATAGAAAAAAACTTTTGGACACAAAGGGGAATCCACTCTACAAACATAGTCAAATTCAGTGCTTTTTGGCAATAGAAAATGGGGAAGTAATAGGGAGGATAGCCGCTATCTATAATGGTAATCATATTGCGGTACATAACGATGGTGTTGGTTTTTTTGGATTTTTCGAATGTATCAACAATCAAGAAGTTGCAAATGAATTAATGAAGGTTGCAACCGAATGGGTAAAAGCGAAAGGATGTACCAGTATTAGAGGTCCTGTAAACCCAACTTTAAATGACGAAACAGGTCTTTTGGTTGAAGGATATGATTCGGCTCCAATAATCCTTATGTGTTACAACCCACCGTATTACGAAGAATTACTGCTTACTTCAGGTCTGCAAAAAGTAAAAGATTTATATGCCTATTATATAAATTTTGAAACCTTTATGACCGAAAAAATGATTAGAGTTCAAGGATTGATTCGTGAACGAAAGGGAATTACTATTCGGAAAATTGACCTTAAAAACAAGGTACAATTTAAAAAAGATGTTGAGTTTTTACGTGATATTTACAACAATGCTTGGCAACCTAATTGGGGTTTCGTTCGAATGACCGATGATGAATTCGATTACCTCGCGAACGATCTTAAACAAATTGCGAATCCTAATTTAATTTTGTTAGCAGAAGTAAAAGGGAAACCAGCTGGTTTTGTGGTTGGGCTACCAAATGTGAACGATGCTCTGAAACATAATTCTTCTGGTGGTTTAATTACTGGTATTTGGCATCTTCTTACCAAATTAAAAAAATCAAATTGGGGACGACTCCCTATAATGGGAGTGCTCCCTGAATTTCAGAAAACTGGACTCGATGCAGTTTTGTATCACGATATAGGTGTTGAAACAAAGAAACTAAATATACTCCACTGGGAAGCCTCTTGGATATTAGAAGACAATGTTATGATGAACCGCGCTATGACCGAATCGATGAACGGAAAACGCTACAAAACATATCGTTTGTACGAAAAGACAATTTAATTTTAAATAATTACTTCTATGCAAAACACCAAAATATTAAAAACTTCTTTAGCAAGCGTATACTCACTTTACATTACAAAAGCTACAAAAAAAGGGGGAACAAAAGAAGAACTTTGGGAAATTTTTTCATAATATATTCTTTTAAATACTTACAGAAGGTGAATTATGTCAATCCAATTACTGAATTTTTTGAATGGGAACAACACTGGTGGTTTACATTCTTACTTGCAAAATGTTTCTCCCGTAAAACAACCAACAATATGTTGATATCCTTCCGCCTGTAAAGACTTCAGATCATTACTGTATTTAAGTCCTGCATATTAGAAACTTTCTCCTGCATTGCAACCTGAAACAACATTTCCAGATCTGTTCATTTTCACGGATTATTACCCGTGGTCGAGTTCAGATTTTTTAGACAATGCTCTCCTCTTTGAAGATGAAAATACTCGTATAGTAGTAGAGAAAATTGAACGATTACCCAATCTACATACAGCATTAGACGCAGGGATTGTAGATTTTCCTAGAGTTGAGGAACACACAAATACGGTAGAATTTTTTAGAACTAAAAGTAACTTCTGAACAATTAGGCGATTTCAATGTTCCTGTAATTTATGCATTTGTTGAAAATGAAGCTTTTTGTTCCAAAGTGCTTTTAGAAAACCAAGCTGAAATTAGTCATAAAGTCAGAGTCAGGTATGGAGGAGGATGCGGAGGTGGTGGAAATTGTCGAGGAACTTGGATTAATAATGTTTTACATAAGCTCAATTGTAAAATCTTAGTTACAGATACAACTGAATTAAACCCGGTTCTTTTAGAGACAAACTCAGAAAACAATAGTGATTTTAGTAGAGACGAGTTAGCTGTTAAACTTTACCCAAATCTTGCTTATGATGAAAAAAAAGTTGAGTTTAGTGATGTTAGAACTTTAGAAGGTCACTTATGGTCAAACCATGGTGATGTAACTTGGAATGTAATTAATCATTCTTAAATCAGTTTCAAAATTGGTTTAATTTAATTGTTAGCCTCACTCTTTATATTTGAGTGGGGCATTTTAAAACCTGATTGTCATTCTTCACTTTAGTTACCCTTGTAAGGTTATGTTCTTTATTTAGGGACAAATCTATCGATTTCCCTTCCATCACAATAAAGAGTGTACGAATTAGTTTATAGAAATGCACTGTTTTTCCTTATTCACTTTAAAATTATGCATAGAATTTTTCTTGTCGTATTTATACTTTGTTCGTATAATCTTGTCTTTTCACAAAAGATGCTCATTCCAATGGACTTGTCACAGACCGACCACTTAAAAGCGTATGGTGTTGCCTATAATTCTTTAGCAAGAGATTTAAAAGTCGATTGGCTTTTAAATTACCGTGGTGGTTCTTTTATGTTGGATTATGACGAATTACTTGCTTCTGAATGCCGATTAAAGAATGTATTTTTTACTCAAATCAACGGATCAGAGGCAGCTTCAATTTACGCTGAAGTGCAAGGTGAAGAATCGAATATGGATGTAGCTCGGTTAGAAAAACAACCGAAAATTGCAGTATATTCTCCTCCGGGTGCTTTGCCTTGGGATGATGCAGTAACCTTAGCAATGAAGTATGCAGAAGTTCCTTATGACAAAATATGGGACGAAGAAGTAGAGGCTGGGAAGTTAAAAGATTACGATTGGTTACATTTGCATCACGAAGATTTTACTGGTCAATACGGTAAATTTTACGTTCAATTTGCGAATGCTCCTTGGTATATTCAACAAGTAAATTTATTAGAAACAACGGCAAAAAAACTTGGGTATTCTAAAGTTTCCGATATGAAAAAATCGGTTGTAGAAAAAATCAGAACCTTTATTGCCGATGGTGGTTTTATGTTTGCAATGTGTACTGCTACCGATACGTACGATATTGCATTGGCAACAGCTGGAGTTGATATTTGCGATCAAATTTTTGACGGCGACCCTGCAGACCCTAATGCAAATTCTAAACTTCAATACAACCGTACTTTCGCATTTGACAACTTCAAAGTCTACTTAGACCCATACAACAATGAATTTTCTGATATTGATGTTGGTCCTACAACAATTAATAATCCATCAATTGATTATTTTACATTATTTGACTTTTCTGCTAAGTATGACCCTGTTCCAACAATGTTGACCCAATGCCATACCAACGTTGTACGTGGATTTTTAGGTCAAACAACTGCTTTTAAGCGTGAATTATTAAAAAAGAGTGTAATAGCATTAGCCGAACGCGAAGGAACAAACGAAGTAAAGTATATAACAGGTAATTTCGGTAGAGGATCGTTCACTTGGTACGGTGGACACGACCCAGAAGATTACCAACATCAGATAGGCGAAGACCCAACAGATTTATCGCTTCACAAAAATTCTCCGGGGTATCGGTTGATATTAAACAACATTCTCTTTCCAGCCGCAAAAAAAAAGAAACAGAAGACGTAAAATCAGGTGGATGGGATTAATTTATTCCGATTCTTTTGCTTTTTCACCTAACACATGGTATGTGTTTACTAATCCAATTCCTTTCAGTGACGTATTTCCTACAAATTTACAATCGAAAGTATCTTTGATAAATAAATATGTTTGTTCACTAATGTGAATTGTTGAAGTTTCACTAGTAGCTTCTAACCGTTGAGCTACATTTACGGTATCACCCCATAAATCGTAAGAAAATCGTTCTAAACCTATAACTCCAGCGACAACTGGACCACTATGAATTCCAATTCGAAATTGAAATGTAGTTTCTACAGATTCCAATATAGAAAGAGCATAACGAATAATTCTACAACTATGATGTTCTAAATTGGGATTTTCATAACCTACAGCCATATAAGCATCACCAATGGTCTTAACTTTTTCGATTGAATGTACTTTTGCTAGCCTATCTAATTGTGAAAATGTATCATTCAATTCAGAAACTAAGGTCGTTGCTTCCTTCGTTTTTGCAATAGAAGTAAAACCAACTATATCGATAAAAACAACTGATAACGAAGGAATATAGTCAGCAATTGGGTTTTCACCTGAAATGAGCCGTGTAGCAACATTTTCAGGTAAAATTTTAAAAAGCAATTCTTTTGTTGCTTTTAAAGACGTTTGTACAATGAGCGATTTTTTTTCTAATTCTGCTAAAGTAGATTCTAATTCAAATTGTTCTGCTGTAATTTTCGATTCATTTAACTGTTGTTCTTTGCTTAACTGTAAGTACTCTTTATAGAATTTAACAGAAGCTATGTGGTCATTTTTTTGTTCACAGTATTCTGCCAAAAGAATACATGCATCTGCTTGAAGTTCTATAATATCTAATTCTATTGCAATATCATACGCTTTTTGAGCGTAGTAACCGTAATCGTGATCATTCGTTGGAATTTGCTTATTCTCTTTAAGCACGGTTTGAATATTTTTAGCAATATTTAAATAAATATTGCCTTGTTGTGAACGAAATTCTTTGCTATTCGTAAGTGATAAAATTTCAAAATATTTTTCAAAAGCTTCTTCAAAAGCGCCCTGACTATAATAAGTATTTGCGATGGAGCTCATAGTTTCAATTTCCCCAACTTGATTATTGATACTTTTAAAGAGTTCAAGACTTTTCTTTGCGTAGTCTAAGCAAAGAACGTAATCTTTTTTAATTCGAGTCAAAATACTTAACTGTTGGTAACAAGCAGCAATAGTATCTATTTGTTGAATTTGTTCAGCAATCACTAACGCTTTTAATAACGTTTCTTCTGCAGCATCATAAAGTTCTAAAGTTTGATATAAAATACCAAGATTCAAATATGTTCTTGATCTATTTTCTAATTCATCTGCGGCTTCTAATTTTCGGATTGCAATTTTAAAGTAGTCAATTGCACTTTTATAATTACCTAAATACCGTTGTAAATTTCCTATATTATTACAAACTAAAGCTACGAAGTAATCATTTTCCAAGACTTCGAAAATTTCTAATGCAGTTGTATAATGTAAAAATGCTTTTTGGTATTGTTGTTGAACCCAATGTTTAATTCCAACGATATTGAAAAATCTTCCTTGTTGAAGTCGGAAGTCTTTGTTGGAAAATCCATTTGTATGTTTAGAAAAAAGAGAATATAAATTTTGCAATATTTCTTCAGTTTTACTACTATTATTTTTATTAAGACAGTCAAAAGCACTATCGTTTAGATCTTTTAATTCTTTTGCAAGTTCAAAATAATCAATTGTCTCGACCTTGGAAGGAAATGACAAATTAGAATCGAAAGGATCTAAAGTTGTATTCATTCTATAAACTGTTATTTTAAACTTGTTTTATATTCATTATTTGGTACAGAATATTCTAAATAGATTTCCACCCTTCTATTTTTACTATTCGACACATTTCCATTCACTTCAACAGGAAAATCACACCCATTACCAGTATTTTCTATTAAACATTTACTTGAAAGTAGTTCTTGAAAAGTTGTTGCAACTGCGGTTGCTCTTTTTACGGACAATTGTTTGTTATATCTATTATTTCCTTTTTCATCTGTATGACCAATTACTTTGAATCGGAGGAAATTACTATTCAACATCGAACTATCAATAAATCCTTGAACATATTCAGCTAATTTGCTCAAATCTTTAATTTGGTTTGAGATTAAAGAATCGCTATTATTTTCAAAATACAACGCTAAAATAATACATCGAAATGATTCTTGTGGCGAAAAAGAAAATGAAATTAGTTCTTTTTGAGTATAAAATTCTGAACTAAGTTTAAATGAATCTACTCTTTTATTGTTTACAATTAAGGTTAATGGCGATTGAATCTTGAACGGGAATATAGTCTTAAAACTCCCCGTTGGAGAAATATGTATATACTTTTCAACCAATTCACTGTTTACCGTGAATTGTACCTTTGATGTAAAATTAGATTTGTTTTTAAAGGGAATAAAAATTGTCTTAGAAGCATTTTCAATATTCTTTAATTGTTCTAAGTATTGATTTTTATGCACACGTTCAATTTCTTTAAAATCAATTCCTCTTACAAACCCTGAATGTATTGAAAATGGGTTCGGTCTAAGTGAGTAGGGTATTTCAGCTACATAAATGCCGGGACGTAATGAGTGTAAGTCATTCGAAACGAAATAAATACTATCATTTTTAAGTGTTAATGAAAAACTCGATTCATCCCCAAATGAGTTTATTGTTGGACCTAAGTTTTCAGGTTTTGACCAATTTGTCCATGTCTCATCAAGCCTCTTCGTCATAAATAAATCTAACTTACCATAACCACCTAATCCAGAAGAGGCAAAATACAGAGTCTTTAAATCATTCGACAAAAATGGTGAAGTTTCTATGTCTGGAGTGTTTACATTTGGACCTAAAGATGTAGGTTCTGACCAAATCTGTTCGTTTTCATTCCAATGAGACACATACAGATCTAAAAGCCCTTTTGAATCGTTGTTCTGAATAGAAAGTAATAAGTGTTTAGAGTCGCAACTAATTTGAGCAGAATAATTCGCAGAATTGTTATAAAAATTCTTAATCTTTAATGGTGTAATATTTTCACTTAGTTTGTCATCGACAATATCGACAATTGAAAACCCTTGATTTTTATTTCCTAAAGAATCATATTCTCCATAAACCAAGGCCTTTGTACCATCTGCAAAAATTGACAACAAAGCATCACTTGCTTTTGAGTTTAAAGGTTGCTTAATGTGAACTGGAGTACACCAATGCCCTAACTCATTCTTATCTGAATACCAAATATCATCAGAATCATAAATTCCTCCAACATCTTCTGGGTGTTCTTTCCTGTCGAAATACAACCTTGTACCCGATGGTGAAATTACCGGTAATATTGTTGGCTGATAAGCATTTATTGTTTCAGTTAACCTTTTTTTTGTAGTTAATGTGTCACTAGAATACAAACTTATTCCTTGAAAAGCCAAGAAGCACAAAAAAAAGTAATAGAATGAAATCTGCTGCATAATGAAGGTATTGTTGAAATTATTCGAAAAAATTTGTTAGATTTTTGTATTCTTGTACTAAGATTAGAATGGCAAGGACGAATGAAGACGAAAACAATTCAAATAGATCAAAAGAAAAATCTGCAGTTCCTATTTTCTGAATACCCAATGGTTAGATTTTTAATCATTATAATTCTCGGAATTTTGACCGCTCTTTTTTCTGTTAAAATCAAACTAGAATTGTATTATATACTTACATTCGTTTTCATTATTTCTGCAATTCTCATTTTCTATTTTAGAATGCAAGGAACTTATTATGTTCTTACGTTTTTAATAGGTTTTATGTTGCTTTTCCACTCATACAAACCGTTCCCAGAATCACTTAAAGGACAAATTTTTCCCGCCTATCTAAGAGGATCTATTGTCAAGATTGAAAAGAAAACTCAAAAAAATCTTCGTTGTATTGTTGAAGGTTCAATAGTACTTGTAAATTCTAAAGGAATACTATCCGATGAACAGTATGAAATCACTCTTATGTGTATAATAATCGGTGAGCCAATTCAAAGTTTTCTTTCTGTAGGATCCCAAATAGAATCAATTGCTCAAATTCAATTTCCGGGGAAACCTGAACTACCAACAGATTTTGACAAGGAACAGTATGTACTTTTCAAAGGAGTTAATTCATTTGCAACCATTTCCACAAAGAACATTGCCGTTCACTCTGAAAACAAATGGTATTTGGAAACCGAATTACAATTGTGGAGAGAAGAACTAGAAATTAGAATCAGAAAATGGATCGTTCCAGAATTTGTACCAATTGTTTTAGGTTTACTATACGGAAACACTTCAGGAATAGATCCTAATGATATTGAGATTTTACAACGTTTTGGTTTAATTCATATACTTTCAACAAGCGGTACTCATATAGCATTTATAACACTTATTTTATGGATAGCATTGTTTTTCATACGTTCGCATTTAGTAAAATCTTTGTTAGTTGGTGTTCTACTGTTAATATTCGTTTTGTTTACCGGACTACAAATCCCTGCGATTAGAGCCGCTATAATGGCTTTTATTCTTTTTGTACTACCACATTGTAATAGAAAATCAAAACCAATAAATTTATTAGCTTTTGCTACAATTTTTATATTACTTTTCAATCCACTAGTATTGTTTTCATTAAGCTTTTATTATTCAACATTAGCTATTTTAGGGATATATGCTTTCTACGTAAACATTAGTGAATCCTTAGAAAGAATTTTCGATTCCATAAAAAAAGATTTTTGGTTTAAAAAGCCAATTAAAACAATACTCATACCTACTGTTTCTATATCTGTTTCAGCTTCTTTATTCTTAAACATTTTAAGCTCTTTATTTTTTTACAAACTTTCTGTCAGTTCATTAATTGGGAATACAATTTTTCTCTTTTTATATTCACTAGCTTTTTTTGGAGCAGTTCAAACGATTTTTTTCTCCTTTTTTTTGCAAAACTTTGCTTACTTCAGTGGAATAACGACTTCTTTTGTTCTCGACATCTCTGAAAAAGGAATGGTTTTTTTAGACTCAATTTTTGTAACAGAAATACATGGGTATTCAGTTTGGATTGTAGCAGTATCTATAGCTTTAGGAGTATTCTATTGTACTAATTCCGATTCTCTTAGGAAATTCATATATAGAACTATTTGTGCTCTAATTTTCATTCCAATCGTATATGGAATTTCTTCCAGAATTTCTATCGATATTCCAACAACTTCAAAATATTCTGTCGACAAATCAACGTTACTATTAGTTAATCAAGATTCAGAATCATTTCAATTTTTACTAACATCGAAAGATGCAATATTACCCTATACAACTATATCAATTGAACGATTTTTTAAAATATTACCTAAAAAAGTACACCTCTATTATTCTAACATGGATACTATCAGTAAAACTAATTTGGCTTTGATTACATCAGTTGAAAGTAAAAAGCAAATTTCTGAACAACGACAATTAGAACTATATAAATTGTTTTTGAAGACAAAAAACCTCTATCCAAATAGGTGAATAGAGGTTAAATATGTATTAAGCACAGACAAATGCTATATATCTTGTTCTTCTAAATCTTGAACATCTTTAGCTCGTTTCCCACCAGCTAAAGAAACAATTTCATCATCATAATGATCTGCAATAATTGCAACAGAATCAACTGTGTTTCCTAATTCATTTTCATCGATATTAGCACCTGCAATAGAATGCGAAAATACAATTGTATTGTCGAACAACAACCCAAAAGCACCCCAATTTATTTCTGAATTTTTACGAAGCAAAAACATCATTAATTCTGGAGAAATAGTTGCTCCCATAACAACATGCGAAATACATTGAACACAAGTTTCATTATTGCTAAATGGTCGAACAATTAACATAACTTGTGAAGATCCTCTTGAAATGGTATAAGAACCTTGACCAAAAGAAATGAATTCAGGGTATCTTTTTTCTAATATATTTTCAACTTTAACAATAGTTTGATCTAGTAAAGACAAAGGAGTTTCCATACGTTCTTAAATAATTTTTAATGAAGTAAAATAGTCAATTATGGAGTAGTAGAATTAGGATCTTTCTTTTCTGTCGAATCGGAAGTACCACTCGTAAGTTTTAATTCTCTTTCTAGTTCTGCTAGAGGGTCATTAGATTCTGGCAATTGCGGAGCCAAACCCATCGATGCTTTTAACTGAGCTAAATCGTTATCTACAGTAACGGAAGAACCCAATAATCTAATTTCATCATCCAAACTTGTATTTCCACCAGCTAATTGTTCATGAGCTTCAGCTTCGGCTTCCAAACGTTCAATCTTATTTTCGAATTTGTCGAATTTAGAAAACGCATCCGAACCAACACCTGAAAATGTTTGAGAAATTTGTTTTTGGGCTTTAGCAGCCTGAGAACGAGCAATCAACGTACTTTGTCTATTTCGTGCTTCGTCAAGTTTCAATTTAAGTTGGTCAAGTTGAATACGCATTTTGTCTGCTGCGGCTTTTGCTTGAGTATAAATTGGTCCAAGATCTTGGATATTACGATCGGCAGTAGCCTTTTTTTGAAGAGCAGCTTTAGCAAGATCTTCCCTGTTAGCTTGTAAAGCTTGTGCAGCTTTTCCATGCCAATCCTGAGAGTCTTGTTTAGCTTTTGCTAATTTTCTTTCAAGTGATTTTTCGTTTGCTATTGCAGATGCAACGCCAAGAGTTGCTTTATTAACGGATTCTTCCATCTCGATAACCATCTGCTTGAGCATCTTTTCCGGATCTTCTGCTTTGTCGAGAGTATCGTTTACATTTGCTTTAAAAATATCACTTACGCGCGAGAATATTCCCATACCAAACCTCAAGGATAAATGTTGTATAAATTGAGTAATTTAAATAGTCTAAAGATAGACCTTTCTAAAATTGTAGTAACGAATGTAACACAATTTTTGTGAATAGAAGCAAAAATAATTTTACTAACACCAAAAATTTTCTCTTAATATTTTGTAGTTTCGAAAAATAGTATTACTTTTGTAATCCCTATCGAAAAAGATATACAGTTTGGGGCGTCGCCAAGTGGTAAGGCATCGGGTTTTGGGTCCGACATTCGTAGGTTCGATCCCTGCCGCCCCAGCATTTTGTCTCTTCGTTTGTTTGCATCATTTACAGGGTTAATATGAGTTCTTCTAGTTTGAAGATAGCAAGTGGTCGGTCTAATTTGGAATTAGCTACAAAAGTATCAAACACACTTGGTTTCAAACTCACCGAAGTAAACATTAGAAATTTTTCTGATGGTGAAATTTGGGTTAAGTATGAAGAAAATATTCGTGGTGTTGATTTATTTATAATTCAATCTACTCATGCACCTTCAGATAACTTAATGGAGTTATTGATTCTCATAGATGCAGCCAAACGTGCTTCTGCAAAAAGGATAACAGCTGTAATTCCTTATTATGGGTATGCTCGTCAAGATCGAAAAGATCAACCACGAGTTTCAATTACAGCCAAGCTCATTGCAAATTTGTTAACTGAAGCCGGAGCAGACCGAGTAATTACTATGGATTTACATACTCCACAATTACAAGGTTTTTTTGATGCTCCTTTAGACCACCTTTATGCATCAAATATTATTCTACGTGTTTTAAGAGAAGAAGTAGATTTGAAAAATTTTGTTGTTGCATCTCCAGACGTTGGAGGTTTGAAAAATGCACGTGGTTATGCTCAAAAACTAAATGCAGATTTAGTTTTGATTGACAAAAGAAGACCTGCACACAATATTGCTGAAATAGTCAATATTGTTGGTGAGGTAGAAGGTAAAAACATTGTCGTTGTAGACGACTTGATAGATACTGGCTCAACATTTGTGAAATGTGCGGAAGCCTTAGTAGAAAAAGGTGCACTCTCCATTATTGGCGTTTGTACACATCCAGTCTTTTCTGGAACAGCTTTAGAACTTATTGAAAATAGCCCAGCAATATCTCGTGTTTACGTAACTGACACGATTCCTTTGCGAGATGGAATAAAATCTAAAATTCGAATTATTTCAGTCGCCGAAGTATTTGCTGAATCTATACTTCGTACACATTCAAATACTTCTATTAGTTCTTTGTTTGTGTAACGTAACAAATTTTAACACACGAAAGATTATATCGCTATGAGCCACATTTCGTTAAATGTACAAACTAGACCAACAGGCAAACGTGCGGCAAAAGATGTTCGCCAAGCAGGTTTAATTCCTGGTATCATCTACAGCAGAAAACAAGAACCTATTGCAGTAACAATCAATCCTTTAGAAATGCGCCCTGTTGTTTATACGGCACAAGCTCATCTTCTAACTGTTACAATTGACAACAATCAAACTATTGAATGTATATTGAAAGATATATCATTTCATCCGATGACCGATAAAATTTTACATTTCGATTTTTTTGGAATTACTGCCGACGAACCTATTATCGCTAAAGTTCCTGTGAAAATAGTTGGTAATTCTAAAGGTGCAATGCTTGGTGGTATTGTACAACAAATTACAAAAAAATTAGTTATTAAATGTTTACCGAAACATTTACCTAACCAAGTAGAAGTTGATGTTACCGAACTTGAAATTGGTAATTCATTACGTCTGAGAGAAGTTTCATGGGAAAACTTAACAATGATTTCTACACCAGACGTTATTCTTGTATCTATTCTTGCTCCACGTGTACGTGTTGCTGCAGGAAAATAGTTAATCCCATTTTACGTTTAAAAGGAAAATACAATGTTTGCTATAGTAGAAATTTCTGCTCAACAATATGAAGTTCGCCCTGACGATGTTTTGACTGTGCCGTTACTTTCTGGTAATTCTGGCGATTCTGTATCGTTTTCTAACATTTTGTTAGTTAATAACGATGGTCAAACTTCTGTTGGAACTCCATACATTAGTGGTTCGGTTACTGCTACAATTTTGGAACACGGTCGTGATGAAAAAGTGTTAGTTTTTAAGAAAAAACGCCGTAAAGGTTACCAAAAACTAAATGGTCATCGTCAAAAATACACACAAATTAAAATTACTTCTATTAACGCTTAATTTTACAAGAACACAATAGAACGTTCTTCTTACTAAGGAGTTTAAACAATGGCACATAAAAAAGGTGGCGGGTCCACCAAAAACGGTAGAGATTCGAACGGTCAGCGTCGTGGAATCAAAAAATTCGGCGGAGAAGCTGTTCTTGCTGGGAATATCCTTGTTCGCCAACTTGGTACTCGTTACCATGCTGGTAAAAATGTTGGTATTGGTAGAGATTATACCCTATATTCTTTAATTGAAGGATATGTTAAATTTGAACATAAGGATAAAACTAGACTTAAAATTTCTGTCTATCCTATTGATGCAACCGTTAACTAATTTGTAAACGTATGCTTTACTTATCGATATTTACCTCTTGACCATCCGTACGTTCAAGAGGTTTTTTTTTGACTTTTTTACACATATTATATTAGGAAATTTGTTATGAAAATTACTGTAATAGGAGCTGGTAATGTTGGAGCAACTACAGCACAACGTATTGCATATCAAGAATTAGCACAAGAAGTTGTTTTAGTTGACGTTGCAGAAGGTATTCCTCAAGGTAAAGCCTTAGATATGTACGAGACAATGCCTGTAGTTGGGTCAGATACTCGTTTGGTTGGTACAAACACTTATGAAGAAACAGCAAATTCAGATATTGTTATTATTACTGCTGGTCTTGCTAGAAAACCTGGTATGAGCCGTGATGATTTGTTAGCTACAAATGCTAAGATTGTAAAATCATGTGCTGAACAAGCTGTTGCAGTTTCTCCAAATGCATTTTTTATTATCGTGTCAAACCCTCTTGATGTAATGACATACGTTGCTTTAAAAGCTACAGGTTTACCAAAAAACAAAGTTATTGGCATGGCTGGAGTTTTAGATGCCGCTCGTTATCGTTCTTTTATTGCAATGGAATTAAATGTTTCGGTTGAAGATATAAACGCATTCGTTCTTGGCGGTCACGGCGATACAATGGTGCCTCTACCACGTTTTACTACTGTTGCAGGAATTCCAATTTCTGAATTAATGTCTCAAGAACGTATTGATGCTATTGTTCATAGAACTCGTAATGGTGGAATTGAAATAGTGAATCATTTAAAAACTGGATCTGCTTATTATGCACCTTCAGCTTCTGCTGTACTAATGGCAGAATCGATTATTAAAGACAAACGTAGAATATTACCATGTGCTATAATGCTAGAAGGTGAATATAAATTAAACGATGTAGTTTGCGGTGTTCCTGTGAAATTAGGAAAAAATGGTGTTGAACAAATAATTCAAATTACCTTGTCCGATTCAGAACAAGCAGAATTGAATAAATCTGCAGCAGATGTTTCTGAAAATATTTCGAAACTTATTGCTTTAGGTATTTTCTAAAAATCTAACTGTAAGCAGATAAAAAAAGCCCAATCATAATTAGTGATTGGGCTTTTTTATTTGATGCTTAACTTTTATCCTACAAATCGTTCTACAGATTTTACACCAGTAATTTTACCTAATCTTTTAAATATTACATCTAAATGGCTAATATTTTCAACATATACGGTTACAACTCCTTCAAATATAGAATCAAATGTATCAATATTTACACTTCGTATATTAGTATTTTTTACACCAACAATTGCACTGGTTATATCTGATAGCATCGAGGCTCTGTCATCACCCGTAATCCTGATAGCAGCTACAAATGTTCCGTCACTTAAGGTAGACCAATTTAATTTGATTATTCTCGAAGATTTTTTTTCAAGTAAATCTTTGATATTATTACAACCTTCTCTATGCACTTTTATTCCGTGACCTATTGTAACGATACCAAAAATTTCATCTCCGGGAACAGGGTTACAGCATCGTCCATAGGAATACATAAAGTCCTTCGAATCGGTACTTCCATCTGCAAATTGAATATCGGAAGAACCTTCTCGAACCGTTTCTAATATTGTAACCTTACTAATAGAGGTAGGATCTGTTACTTCAGGCTTGTTTTTATTTCTTATTTTTTCTGCTGCAAGAGAAGGATTTAACGCTCCTAAGGAAATAGCAAAGTAAAATTCTGTTTTGTTTTCGTATTTTAAAGTCAACAACATTTTGTCAAAATCATCATCACCAAAATGAATATTGTGTTTTTTGCAGTATTTGTCCCAAGTTTCTTTACCACTACGAACATTGTTTCGTTTATCTTCATTTAAATACTTACGAATTTGCGATTTTGCTCTATGTGTAATTACAAAAGCTTCCCAATCTTTGTTCGGTATCTGATTTTTAGAAGTAATAATTTCTACTTGATCACCAGTAAGCAATTTATGGTTTAGAGGTACAATTTTTCCGTTTACCTTTGCACCAATACAATGATACCCAATTTGTGTATGAATATCAAATGAAAAATCTACTGGAGTGGAATCCTTCGGCAAAATACGTAATTCGCCTTTTGGAGTAAAAACATAAATTTCATTTTGATAGAGATTTAGTTTGAAACTTTCATATAATTGTTGAGGAGCTTCTTCCCCTGCGTTTTCGAAAACATCTCGAACCCACGATGCCCATTCTTCTAATTCCTTATCTTCCCACATTCTACTTTCAGGTTCTACCGTTTCAGATTTATATCGGAAGTGAGCAGCAACCCCTTGTTCAGCTACTTCGTGCATTGGACGAGTACGAATTTGGATTTCTACTCGTTTCCCTTTAGGTCCAATGACAGTGGTATGCAAAGATTTATACCCATTCTTTTTTGGAACGGAAATATAATCTTTAAAACGTTCTGGTATTGGAGTATATATTTCTGAAATTATTCCGTAGGCAAGAAAACAATCACTATTTTGATTCGAATCAATTATTATCCTAATTGCAGAAAGATCGTGCAATTGATCAATTGTTTTTCCTTGGGCAATCATTTTTGTGAATATCGAGAATATATGTTTTGGTCTTCCACTTATTTCACAATGTAAATTCCCAAGTAACAATTGTTCTTGCATAGGCAGAATAAATTGTTCTATATATTCTTCACGTTCTTGTCTGGTGGCATTGAGAGCTTTTTTTACTTCATCATAAGCAGAACGGTTCAAATATTTAAACGAAAGGTCTTCTAATTCCCATTTAATTCTCCCTAAACCAAATCGGTGAGAAAATGGTGCATAAATATCAATTGTTTCTCGAGCAATTTGAATTTGTTTATGTTCTGGAAGGTTATCTAAGGTTCGCATATTGTGCAATCTATCTGCAAACTTCACCAAAATAACTCGAACATCATTTATTAAAGAAAGTAGTAATTTTCTATAGGATTCTGCTTTGGATATTTCTCGAGATTTAAAAATTCCTGTTATTTTTGTTGTACCATCAACTATATTGGCAACGACAGAACCAAATTCTGCTTGAATATCCTTTAATGAAAAACGAGTGTCTTCAACTACATCGTGTAGCAACGCTGCTGCTATAGAAAAATCGTCTAAAGGTATTTCATTTAGGGCAATTTCAGCAACAGCAAGTGGGTGAGTATAATACGGTTCACCATTTGCACGAAGTTGTCCTTTGTGGGCATTAACACAAAATCTGAATGCTTTTCGAATTAATTCTTCATTCATTATTGGAAGTGCTTTATGGCATTTCTCAATTAATAAATCAAGATCTAATTCTGGGTCAACTCCAGATTTGTATGTTGATTGTATATATCGTCGAACGGAAGATTCTCTAGTATTTTGCAAAGTGTGTTTATAAAGCTTTAGAAAGTATTGTACTGTTCAATGTAAGTAGTTGTGTACAACAAATAAACATTCCTAAACAAATATTATTGTAGAAAGGAATTTCTTTGAAGGTAGTTTATAATCAGATACGTGAATATCGATTGATTACTTCCATTCTACGACGTTTTCAAATGGAGCTCTCTTTGAACTATATGGTCTACTCTCAGGAACACCAATATAACAAAAACCAAGAATTTCATCTTTTTCTGAAAGTTTCAGATAATTTTTCATAATTTCAGAATACGTTCCATTCCCTGTAGACCAATAGGCTCCATAATTCTGTTCGTGAATAGTTAACAGTAAGTTTTGTATTGCTGCGGCAGTTGCACTTATTTCTTCTATAACTGGCACACGTTCTTGTTCATCTCGTTTCATATAACAAGCGATTATATGAGAAACATTCGATTGAACTACTTCTAACTTTTTCCGTTTTGCTATTGCTATTTCTTTATTTGGAAATTCAATTGTATCCAAGTATTGCTCTACAATTGAAAGATATTCAGGAATTGTTGCTTTTGTGAATACTACAAATCGCCAAGGTTCTGTATGTTTATGAGTTGGTGCCCAATGTGCGTTTTGTAATGCTAAGGTGATTACTTCATTTGGAACAATTTCACCAGTAAATTGCTTTGTAAATATCGATCTTCTTGTTTGAATTGCTTCTGAAAGTGTCATATTATTGAATAGTTTCGTATTGAAATTGAATTACTCCCTTACTCCCTGTTTTAGAATCGTAGAAATCGGAGAAAAATAATTTATAATATTGGTTTGAATTCGTTTTTATAACATACGTTTTATTCGGCAACACTAAAAATGCACTTGCCGTAAAATCAAATGTTTTCCAATCGTAGCCTATAACATCTTTTCGGTTTGTAAAACTCATTTCCGAAAACGAAGTTCTAGAAATAGTTCTGAAATCTACAATCGTATCTAACAAAGCTTTTATTTTTGATTTATTTATCAGAACTCCCGTTACAGGGTAGGGAAATTCTTCAAAAATGATGAACAATTGTGTATATCTTGAAAGTAACAAATCCCAATCATTCTTAGGAGGTTCAGGATATACTACTTGTTTGTTGAGCAATGAAAGTCCTACAACATTATACATACTATCTTTTTGAATAGTCATAATCGTGTCTTCAGTGCCATTCAAATTAGCAAACCTGATTTTATATTGAGTTAGGTCAGCATTTAATAGTGTAAACTTTTTGACACCTAAAGAATTTCCTTTTGAGTCGACACCAAGTGTAGTTACAAAGTATTCGCCTTTTGTTATCACTTGATTATTTGAAACCGAACCCCACCATTTTCCTATTGCAGAAGAATCGATATATCCAGATGGGGAATCATATTTCCATTTGTTTGCAAAAAAAGTTGTATCATTTGAAACTGTTTCAAATGAAGAAGATTCTACTTTGTATACACCCATAAGTTGTGCAGAGTTCAAATATACACCCAAAGAATCAGAAGTACAATCGAATGATAAATCCCAAAAAGAAAAGTCTTCTTGTCGTACAATTGAATTTGTTTGTAGATTATAAAATGCTTGTTGTGAATAAGTTGGTGTTATATCAATTACACCCGTTATCAAACCAGTACGATCATAGGGAGCAATAGCTTTATCTACCGGAAAACAGGAAATACAACAAATAGTTAACAATATATATATCGGAAATAAACGCATATTTATAGATTTATTCGGACAGTAGAAGTTATAGTTCTTCCCCAACCAAATGGTAGTGCAGAGGTGGAAGTATTATGAATTGCAGCTGGGTTAGTTCCTTGAAGTCCAGTTGCGGCTACATTCGTAATATCAAAGATATTTCTTATTCCCATTGAAACTGAAAGAAGATCACTTAAAAAATTTCTCGAAAATGTAAGGTCTAATGAATGAAAAGACCCAATAGATCCTTGTTGAATATCTCCAGCAACCGATTTTGTAATTACTGGTAATTCGCCCGTAAACTTATAAAACAAAGAAGTATTTATTTCTGTTGTGGGTTCTTGATACGACACATTCGAAACAAATTCTGGGGTATAGGTGAATTCAGGTAACCTTGTGTTTTCGCTAAAGAACTCATTATACCTTCCAATATAGGATGCGGCTATCGATGCAGTAATGTTTGATCGGAAATACGATGTAGTTACAGTAGCGCCCTTACTTTTAAATCTTCCAATGTTGATATACGAAAATAGCGTTGGGCCTTGCTGAGCTAAAGTTATTTGATTCCTAATATCATTGTAGAACAGAGTCGGTTCTACTTTTAACACATTCGAAATATTTTTAAACGTAATAGTACTTGAAAGTTGAAAGTTATCAGATTGCTCTGCTTGTAAATTCGGATTCCCTTGAATGTTATGGTTGAAATCTACAAAATAAAAGAATAACTCACGAAGTGATGGGGCTCTAAATCCATTAGCATACGATCCTCGAATGGTTACTTCATCAGTCGGATCATATTTCATAGTTATAGATGGAACAATTGGAGCACTGTACAATGAATTATACGCATAGCGAATTCCGGGTTGAAGTACTATTTCTCTAATTGGAATAATTGAAAGATTTACAAAACCTGCAAAATCTGCCATAGATTGTTGTTGACCTATGGTTCTAACTCCATTCATAGTTTCATAGACTATATCATAACCACCTTGTATTTTCACCACTGAAAATAAATCATCGTTACTATACAAACCCCGAGACATATACGAAAGAAACGTAGTGGTATCTTGATCAGATGGACTAAGGGTTAGTTGTTCCTGTAAGGTTACTAAATCCTTAAAGTACGTATTCTTTGTTCTTTTGAAATAAGAAACATTCGAAGTTATATTTAGAAATTGATGTTCAGTAAACGATGTTGAAAAGAAAACAGAATTGGTAAAACGATCAGTTTTGTATGTATCATCAAAAGCATTTTCTCTAAAAGGAGCCCTTGGTTCTCCTCGGTTGAGAATAAGTTCATTGAAATATTTTCCATCATACCGTAATACAAAAGAGGCAAATTTTTTCTGTCCTTGCCAATCGATAAATCGTTGCTCTTTAGGTTTCCATTGTTGAAAACGAGTTTCATTTCCAAGGTTAAAACCACTAAAGAAATATCTTCCACCAGAAAGTGATGCCGAAAGTCCATCGTTTGAATACCCAATTCTAGCATCTGTATTGTAGGTACCCACAGATTCATAAAAATTTGTAACACTAGATTCTATAGATTCTTGTTGCTTTGTTTTTGAAATTATATTAATTACTCCACCTAACGCATCGGAACCAAAAAGAACAGACATTGGACCTTCAATTATCTCTACTCTTTCAACAGAATTTAGCAATAATTGACTAACGTCAATATTCCCATTTGTTCTCCCAATAACCGGAACACCATCAATGAGAATTTTTACATTTTGCCCACTAACTCCTTGCAAAGATATACTTGATCCCAAGAGATTGTCTTGGTTTAACCGGATGTTTAACTCTTTAGTTAAAAGGTCTCGAACTGTTTGAGCTTGTTGATTTTGGATTCGTTCTCTATCAAGAATACGAACTTTGAATAAAGATTTTTGGCTGCTTTGAGTAGATAAATCTCCTGTGGTAACAACTGTTTCTAATGGAATATCTGTAGGTTGTAGATAGTAAAATTTTGTTGAGTTATCTACAATTGTATCTTTAACTGTTATATATCCTACAAAAGTAATTTGAAGTTCAACTATTCCCGTAAAAGGATTTTTTGCAACACCTGATTTGTTTGTACTTACATTTTTAAACGTAATTTTTTCACAATCAGAAAGACATACAAATCGTACTTTTGCACCTACCAACGGGGCATCCGTTAATGCATCAAATACCTTTATATATGGATTTTGAAGTTTAGAAGAAGGCAAGATCATAGTGAATACTTGAACTTGAACAATGAACAATAGTAAAAAAGAAACCTTTAATACGTTTAAATACTTCATTAATGCGATATCTTTAATTAGACTAAATCTAAATAACTGTTGTGCCAATAACGTATTGAAACTTTGATTATTTTCTTTATGAAAAAGAAGAACGGTTTAAAGCTACTTTTTTTCCCAGAATAGTTCAGCACGAAGTTTTGTGATAAAATCTTCGTAAGCTTTGTTTTGCTTAAATTGATTAGCTAAAAGTTCTATACCTTGATAATCATCTTTTAGATTAGGCTTATGTTTTGTGTAAATTTTCTGCAAGTAAAGTATGTGCCAACCATTTTTGGTAGGATCTGGACTATATGACTGTGGATCAGAAACTTCTCCTTCTTTTAAATTTGAAATCACATCAACCAATGTCGGTGGAAACCGAGTTATATCTTGTTTACCAATAGAGCCACCAAAATTTTTTGTTTCTTTTTCTTCAGAATATAGTTTCGCTAATTCTTGAAAATTCGCACCATTGACTACCCGGTTTTTTAACATAACCAAAGTATCCCTAATCCGTTGTATATCTCGTTCTGTTTGACCAACCTTAAAAAGTATATGTTTGGTATGAACGGCATCCTTCGTTTTATCCACTAACTTAATTAAGTGCAGACCGAATGGAGTTTCTACTGGTTGGGACATTTGACCACGCTCTAAAGCAAAAGATGCTTTTTCATATTCAGGCATAAGTTTCCCACGTTCAAAGAATCCTAAGTCTCCACCTTCTTTGCCAGAACCGGGGTCTTGACTATATTTTTTAGCAAATTCACCGAAGTCACCACCTGCGAGAATAGAATCTCGAACAGACAGCAAAAATGATACAGCATCTTTTTTTGAATCTTCCGAAGGTTGAATATATTTGACTATGTGAAAAAGTTCAAATTGTGTTGGCAAATCGGGCAAGGAATCTTTGAAAGAATTATAAAATTCTTCTACTTCAACTGAAGAACATTTAACACCTTCCATTACAGTTTGACGAAGCCTTTCAGACAACAATTGTTTTTTCATATCTTCCTTGAACTCTTTTTTCATTCGTTCAATAGACATTCCGTAAATATCTTCTAATCGTTTTTTTGATCCATATTGTGAAGCCAACATTTCGAAATGATAGTCTAAACGTTGTTTTACTTCATCTTCTGAAATTATAATACTATCCTCAACAGCTTTTGACTGTAGTAGTTTTTCGTTGATGAGCAATTGCAATACTTTATCTCTGGTTACAGGATCTGTTAGAGAAACTGAAGGGTCTCTCTGTTGCATTATCTTTAACTCGTTGTCAAGATCAGTCAAGAGTATAATGTCAGAACCTATGACTGCTATAATTCGTTCTAAAGGTTTCTCGTCTGCAAAGACTTCATTTGAAAAGAAAACAAACGAAATTGCAAGAAAAAGAATTCCAAATATAGAAGTACTATTTTTCTTTAAAAATGATGAATCTACAGTGGTAGTATTAGTGAGTGTACCTTTCAATTATTTACCCTTTTTGATTGAATCAATTGCTTTTAGGTTAATAACCACTGGGAAACTTTTTTTCACAGTATCTAACCATTGATTTGTTAAATGTTTTTGAACAACATCTTGATACGCAGGTGCAAAATCAGAAATTGCTTCTTCAAAAGTTTTTAATCGGACTGGGAGATATTCATTTACTTTTACAATAGAAAAACCGCCTTCAAAACTAAACGGTCCAAATACTGTTCCCGCTTTTGTTATTGAACGTTCTTTAGCTAAAGCTGCAAATGAGTTATTATTTACTGTTACAACCCCCCAAGAACCTTTCTTTTCTCTGTATTTGTCACGTTGAGAATACTTTTCAGCTAAATCTTCAAAATCTGCTCCGTTATTCAGTTGGTTTTTCAAAGAGTTTGCTAATGTATCTGAAAGGACATAAATTTCACTAATGTTATAGGCTTCTCTGGAAGAGTATTTCGTTTTAGTTGTATCAAAAAATGCTTTAGCTCGAAGTGAATCGAATTGTAATTTTGACCAAACTTCTTGATCTTCAATTTTAAACAACAATATACCATCGTGGAATTCTTGCATCATTTCTGCAAAATCAGGATATTCTTTTTCTAAGTTTTTCGATGCATCTCTAATAATTTGAACAGAAACCATTTTGTCCATAGCTCGAACAAAACCATTTCTATTTAATGAATAACCGCGAAAATCTGCTCTTCTTGACATTGAATCAGCAAAAGAACGAACTGTATATGGTTCAGATGGTCCAGAAAAAATAATTTTCTTCCCTAATGAAGGAGAAATAGCATCTGCCCATTCAGTCTGCATAGTTGTTTTAGTAGAGTCTATTGAAGATATTAATTCATTAAGAACTACTTCTTCCCATTTATAACCTAAACGTTTTTTTTCATTTTCAATTAAATCGTCTTTATCTTTTGAAAAGTAAATTCTTTTATAGTACTCTTTTACTTCTTCTTTTTCATTTTCTGGTACAACTTGAGATATCGAGTCTACTTTCAATACATGTACACCATATTCTGAAACTACTTTATCAAAATTATTGCCCGGTTTTAATGCAAACAAAGCGTTTTCTACTTCGACTACTAATTTTACTTTTGTATCTTTCATTCCAGTTGAACGAGAATACCCATTTCCTAAATAACCACCTTTTTCAGCAGACTGTTTATCGTCAGATAATTCTTTTGCAAAGGTCTCAAATTTAGATGGCGTTTTTCTAAGAATAGAAATCAAACTATCTGCTTTGCGAATGACACCCAAAGAATCATTGGGATTATTACTTAACAATATATGTTTTGGATAAACAAAATATCTCGGTTCGTCTTTCACAAGAGTAATTAAAAAATACCCTACTCTAGTTTTAACAGGTGAAGAAAACAATTGACCAGTTTTTAACGAAAATCCTGCTTGTTCAATTTCTCGCAGCAACATACCACCAGTTATAAATGGTAATTCTCCACCATTTGCACCAGTTTGCTCATCGTCGGATGAATCCTTTGCAATTGTCGTAAAGTTAGCACCACTTTTTAAAACTTGTAAGATTTTATTTGCACGGAGCAAGGCTGCTTCTTCAGAATTACTTTTTGCAAAAGACACAAAAACAACAGCAAGTTTGATATCTCTTTTTCTATTGGAAAGAATTTCTTGTAAATTCGGTTCAACTAATTTTTTTTCTAAATAAAATGTTTCTGCTAACAATTTTCTATTGTTATCTAATTCAGCTTTTACTAAGGGTTCTTTATCTATTCCTCGTGAAGTTGCGTCGAGCACTTTTAGTCTATAATTAGCGTAGAGATTTATAAAATCGATAATACTATCCTTGGATAATTTCGACAACATTGCGTCTTTACGATTTACATTTTTACGAAAAGCTTTCTGTAATGATCCTAAAGTATGAGATTCTTTTCCAACAGTCAATAACACTGTTTGGTCAGAAGAACTTTGTGCCATAAGATGCAAATTTAAGAAGACATGTGTTACAACAACTGTTATGAAAGCTAAATAGGTAAATGGAATTTTCGCAATTTTAATCATAAGACTACTCTCGAAGGTTTAACGAATATTGTGGAATTGTTTGAGATAACAAAAATGAAAAACGAAAAATTACTCGTTCTATTTTAGGAAAGGTAGCAGTATACCTTTGCAGGTTCTATAGGTGTTTTGAAAGTTTATACATAAACGTTAGAATCTTATCCTTATTTTGTTTATATTTAAAACCAATTATTTAGAATAATCTATATTTATGAAACCTATTTCAGTAGCCATTCTTTGGCACCAACACCAGCCTTATTATAAAAAAGAATCTGAATTTATACTTCCGTGGGTTAGGCTTCATGGTGCAAAGGATTACTTGGATTTACCGTTAATCCTTAAGGAATTCCCTTCTTTACGCCAATCTTTTAATCTTGCTCCTTGTTTAATCAAACAGATAAACGATTATTTAGAAAACAATGTTATTGATTCAATAGAACGATTAACGCTTATAAATGCAAGTTTTTTAGCAGAAAATGAAAAGTTAGAAATTCTACGTTTGTTCTTTCTTTGTAATACGAACACAATGATTGAACCGTACCCACGATACAAAGTTCTGTATGAACGCTACTCCACCAACAAACATGAAGCACTTTTAACCTTTACCATTCAAGATTGGTTAGACCTTCAATGTTGGTACAATCTAACATGGATTGGACAGATTTCACGTTTAGATCCAACAATTCAAGATCTGTTTCAAAAAGCCACTGATTTTACTGAACAAGACAAAAAAATAATTTTAGACAAACACAAATCAATTCTCCGTAGTATTATTCCTATTTTAACAGAATTAGTAGAAAGTACATCAATAGAAGTAAGTGTTACTCCAATGTATCATCCAATTTTGCCATTGTTGATCGATACTTCGAGTTTATTAGAAGCAAATCCAAATGCAAACATACCAGAAGTAACTTTCGCATTTCCAGAAGATGCACAATGGCATTTATATCAAGCAACGACTATGTATTCTTCACTTTTTTCATCATTGCCAAAAGGGTGTTGGCCTTCGGAAGGTTCTGTTAGTACCAAAGCACTGCACGAAATTAAAAAGGCAGGATTCCATTGGGCTGCTACCGACGAACAAGTCCTAAAATCAACAGTTAGTTCTGAATACCAGCCGTTGCAGCAATATTTTCCACATTTGTTTAATACACCATCAGGCGAAATCTCACTATTTTTTCGGGATCATACACTTTCTGATACAATTGGTTTTCTGTATAGTACTTGGAACCCCGAAGACGCAGCAAATGATTTTGTAAATAGAATTTTACATCTTCGAAATGAAATCATTTCTACTTACGGTGAAGAAGCATTAGATTCTGCTGTAATACCAATTATATTAGATGGTGAAAACTGTTGGGAGTATTATCCTGATAACGGAATCCATTTTCTACGTGCTTTGTTTAGAAAACTTATGCACCAAGATATTTCAACTGTTACATTCTCGGAAGCTTTAGAACAAAAACAAAAATCAAAGTTTACATTAGACAACATCCGTGCTGGTTCTTGGATAAATGCAAACTTCAAAATCTGGATAGGTAACGAAGAAGAAAATAACGCGTGGTCGGAACTTGCAAAAGCTAGAAAAAATGTAGATGAAAGTACTGCTTCTGTTGAAAAAAAGAATGCAGCGTTGGAAGCACTCTATATTGCTGAAGGTTCAGATTGGTTTTGGTGGTATGGTGATGACCACAATGCAGAAAACAGAGATGATTTTGACGATTTATTCCGATTCTATATTGCGAAATCATATTCAATTTTGGAACTTCCAGTTCCAAAAGAAGTTCAAACTTCACTTCGAAAAAATAGATCCTTTTATTCTGAGAACGCTCAAAAGGAGTATATAAACTTAGTAGAATCTAAAAGCAATCCAAAATCTGTTACTTGGAAAGATTCTGGTTTTATTCGTACTACACTTTCTTCAGGTTCAATTCATTCGAATATTGAGATATTAGATGTTTTTCGTTATGCTTCAGATACTTTAAACTCTTTGATTGGGTTTCGTTTAGAAACGAGTAGATCAATAGCAGAAAACGAATACATTGATATAGCTTTTTTAACTCCTAAACAGTTCAATGTAAGAATATCCAAACATTTTTGTGAAATTAACTGTGGAAGTTCTTCTATTCCAATTCAAATTTTCTATACTTATATTTCTGATTTTATTGAGCTAGGGTTCGATAGTCAATTCTTAAAACCATCCAAGGATGAAACTTCGTTACTTCAGTTTACTATTTCGGTATTTGTAAATGGAACGACAACAGTGTATCCACGTCAAAACTCGTATGTAATAAATGTTTAAGTTCCTAGAGTAACGACTAGTCAATTTCTGATAAGATATATTCAATATTTGAAAGTGAAATTGATTTTAATTCAAACGGTACTTTGTTAATCGATTTCATTAACTCATCAATTACATCTTGAACTTCATCTAGTAAATTGTTCTTGAAAAGTATGATCAATTGAATATTTTTTAAAAGAATAAATTGCTGGTCAGTGTTTTCGTATGAAACAGAATGTAAAATCTCATTTATACCATCTAAGGACTTTTGCAATTCACCAATTTCGGCTAAAGACCGATAAAAGAGTGCAGATAAAAACAACATCTCTTCTTGAGTAAATTGTTGAGAATATTCTATAAAGTGCTGAGAATACAAATTCGAAACTGTATCATATTCTTCATTCGAAATTAGTTCTAAAAATTGAAAACGAATTTCTTCATAGTCCACTTTTTGATCCTTGACTATAGAAACTAATTTCATAGAAATAGCTTCATTATCTTGTTTCAAAGTTGAAAATGATTCTCTTAAATCTATAATTTCTCCTTGAAGTACGTCTTGCTTTTCACTTATTGTCCCTGCCTGAAATAAAACATCTAAATCTGAATGTTCTAAATTGAAAAACTTTTCTATTTTTTCTGCATCAAAACTTTCTGGCAAGGAGTTTGCAATTGACTCCTGAAATGGTTTTAGCAATTTATTCGATGGGAAAGTATCTGCAGCAACGGTTGAAACAACAGCAAGCATTTCAGTTGCAAGAACTTCATCGCCATATTCTAAACTATGTGCAGCAATATAAGGAGCAATACTTGCTTTTACAAATTCATCGTCAGTGTTATCATAAAGTTGTTTTAAAAACAATGAAATTGATTGGTGTACAACGTCATTTTCTTCTTTTTCGAATATATTTTTAAAAAAAGAATAATAAATTGTCTGTGAAAATTCAAAACACGTCGTTTGAACTCCATAGAGTATTTGTGTACCTATGCTCCTAATTACTCCATATTTCCGTTGGATAGAACGGAAAGACCTAATTGCAGTTACGGGGTCGGATTGCTGTAAATGACTCGCAACAAGAATCGAAAACTTATTCCCTTCAACTGCAGCTAAGCATAATATTTGTAATTCTTCTTCTGTTAAAAGTTCAATCAACTTAGAAGTTGCTGCCTTAACACTGTTTGGAAATTGAAAGGAAGATTCAAAATTATCGATTATTTCACCTTCTTTTGTAAAAGGAGAGTTTTTCGTAAAATATCGAAAGTATTCCAAAACAGCTGAAGGGACTCCTTGACTGTTCTGAAGAACCCATTCATCTAATTTTTTTTGGGGTTTTTGGCTTGGAAAGGCAACTGATTGAATTTTTTGAATAGAATCCATATCAAAAACATTCATAGAAACAGTATTCGTAGTACTAACACTTTTTAAACCCTGAACCAGCTGGTTCATAGGTAAATTTTTATTTAACTCGGATACCCTGTAGGTTAAAACTAAAAAAACATTATACTTTTGTAACAATTGATTTAGACTAAGTAAAAATGTACAAGAAAACGAATCTAACCAATGTGCATTATCTATTATCAAAACGAACGCACAATCGATACTTTGAAATAATTTCTTAAATAATTCTAAGTATTCTTCTAATACTTTGTGTTCTGAATTATTTTCTTTTTTGCTACCTTCCGTCGATTTATTCTGTGAATATTCTTTTATATCTCTAGAAACTGTTTTAATCAAATAGGGTACTTCACCCAATAGAGGTAAAGCACTTAAAATTGACATACCAACATCTAAAGCAAATTTAGTTTTTGCTGTCATTTTCGAATTTTTTTGCGAAAATAGTGCTAAGGCTTCTGCTATTGGTTTTAGAGGTTGTAAATTCGAAATGGAGAAATCACCAAGAGGTGAAACACAATCAACAGAAGCTATTTTTGTTGAATTTAATAGATCTGCAGATAATTCGGCAACATAATTTAAAAAAGTAGTTTTACCAAATCCAGATTCACCTTCTATTAGAAAGACGGATCCTCTTTTTGTTTCCATTGTTCGTTGTAAAGAAGATCTAAACATACGAATCTCTTTATCTCTACCAATAATTTTTTCAATTTCAAACACAGCAATTCCTTCAGTATCTTTGGCATAATAGTACAATTTATACAATTTTCTTCTATTATTTTCTAATTTGATGTTACTTCATATATAAAAATAGAATTTTAAACGTCTTAGCGTCATCATAGTAGAATAATCAATTCGCAAATAATTAGGTATACAAAGAAGCATGCACTCAATGAAGTTGTCGGAATTCAAATTCGATCTCCCTAAAGGAGCAATTATCGCTCAACATCCTGCAGAGCCTAGAGATTCTGCGAAAATGATGGTTTTCAACAAAGAAACTCGTCAATATGACCATAAAATCTTTAGAGACATCATTAATTATTTCCAAAAAGGGGATTGTATAGTTGTAAACGATACAAGAGTTTTTCCTGCTCGCCTATGGGGTACTAAGGAAAAAACTAATGCAGAAATTGAAGTGATGCTACTTCGTGAACTTCGTTCAACTGAAAAGATATGGGACGTTTTAGTAGAACCAGCTCGCAAGGTTCGTATTGGTAACAAAATCTATTTTGATAACTCTCGATTCTATTGTGAAGTCATTGATAATACTACATCACGTGGTCGTACAGTACGTTTTGGCTTAGAAGGCGATCTTTTTGATGAAATTAATTCTATTGGTTTTATGCCTTTACCTGATTATATTAAAAGAGTTGCCACTGAAGCTGACAAGAGCTCTTACCAATCAGTTTTTGCAGACCTAACGCGTCAACCAGCTTCTATTGCTCCACCTTCGGCTTCATTGCATTTTACTAATGAGTTAGTTGAGCAATTGATTCAAAAAGGTGTAAAATTCGCGAATGTTACAGTAAATATTGGTCAAGGAATTTTTGAATCTATTGGTGTAGAAGATTTAACAAAACATTCAATGCATTCTGAATACTTTGAAATTTCATTGAAAAATGCAGAAATCATTAACAAATCGTTAAAAGCTGGTAAAAGAGTTTGTGCTGTAGGAGCTTCTGTAGTCCGAGCATTAGAATCATCAGTTTTAGTTTCAGGAACAGTAAAAGCAAATAAAGGTTGGACTGACCGATTTATTTTCCCTCCAAATGAATTTAAAATTGCGAATATGTATATTTCCAATTTTTGCCCTTCGGCAAGTCCTTCGTTATTATTAGCTGCCTCATTTATGGAAGAAAATTGTGTTCCTGATATGATGAAATTAGCATTTGAAAAGAAGTATCGATTGTATGCTTATGGCGATGCTATACTAATTCATTAAATAAACGCTTTTACTTTTAGCTCAATTTTTTCAGTTAATTTTATTTCTATGAATCAAAGAATTACACTTTTAGAGCAGTTACGAGAAGAAGCTCAACTTGGTGGCGGTTTAAAGCGAATTGAAGCTCAACATAAAAAGGGAAAATTAACTGCAAGAGAACGAATTCAATTGTTAGTTGATGAAGATTCTTTTCAAGAAATTGATATGTTTGTTCGGCATAGATCTACAAACTTTGGTTTAGAAAAACAAAAACCTCTTGGTGACGGTGTCGTTACTGGTACTGGCACTATAAATGGAAGAACTATCTGTCTCTTTTCTCAAGATTTTACTGTTTTTGGAGGTTCACTTTCAGAAGCGCATGCTGAAAAAATTTGTAAAATAATGGATTTAGCAGTAAAAATTGGTGCTCCCATAATTGGATTAAACGATTCAGGGGGAGCAAGAATTCAAGAAGGTGTTGTTTCCTTAGGTGGTTATGCGGATATATTTCTTCGCAATACTCTTGCGAGTGGCGTTATACCGCAAATCTCTGTAATTTTAGGACCTTGTGCCGGCGGAGCTGTTTATTCGCCTGCAATAACCGATTTTATTTTTATGGTGAAAAATTCTTCGTATATGTTTGTAACAGGACCAAATGTTGTCAAAACAGTAACTCACGAAGATGTAACTTTTGAAGAATTAGGTGGAGCTGATACTCATGCTGAAAAATCAGGAGTTTCACATTTTACCTGCGAAGATGAAGTGGAATGCCTATTGCAAGTCCGACATTTGCTTTCCTTTTTGCCTTCAAACAATAAACAACAAGCGCCTATAATTCCAACTACAGATCCCGATTCAAGAGCTTGTACGTTGTTAGAGACCATCATTCCTGAAAACTCCAACAAACCCTATGATATGAAAATAATCATAGAACAAGTTGTTGATGAAGGTGTATTCTTAGAAGTACATGCTAATTTTGGAACAAGTTTACTTACTGGCTTTTCAACATTAGCAGGAAAACCAATTGGTATTGTTGCAAATCAACCAAACTCACTTGCTGGTGTTTTAGATATTAAAAGCAGTGTGAAAGGTGCTCGATTTGTTCGTTTTTGCGATGCCTTCAACATTCCATTAGTCGTATTTGAAGATGTTCCCGGATTTTTACCTGGAACAGACCAAGAATGGAATGGAATTATTCGAAATGGTGCAAAACTATTATATGCCTTTTGTGAAGCCACTGTTCCTAAAGTTACTGTTATCACTCGGAAAGCTTACGGTGGAGCATACGATGTAATGAATTCTAAACATATTCGTGGAGATTTTAATTTTGCTTGGCCTTCTGCAGAAATTGCAGTAATGGGAGCTAAGGGTGCAGTTGAAATTTTATATTCAAAAGAATTGAAGTCAAGTGAAAATTATCAAGAAAAACAATTAGAACTTGAAAAAGAATATTCAGATAAGTTTTGTAATCCGTACGAAGCTGCCGTTCGAGGTTATATTGATGATATAATTCTACCGTCTTCGACCAGAAAACGTTTAATTTCTACTTTGAAAATACTTGAAAATAAAGTCGATTCAAACCCTTGGAAAAAACATGGGAATATCCCATTATAGTCAAGAATAGATACTTTTAGACAACAGATTTGGTTATTATTTTGTTAATTTTCTTCGTAAGTGTTGTATTTTTTTGTAAATTTGTGAATACTTCAGTCTTTACGTATTTTTATAGTTTAGAACTACATTAAGCCCAAATTTGTAGCTCTTTTTTAGTTGTTGGAGCAACCCAAGTGGATATATTTAATAAATGCATAACTTTTTGCCGAGCTGACGAATTTAAAGAGTTAAATCTTTATCCTTATTTTCGACCTATGGAAGAAAATGAAGGACCAATTGTTACAATTGGAGGTCGTAAGTGTATAATGGCAGGTTCTAATAACTATTTAGGATTAACTTCACATCCTTATGTAAAAGAATGTGCAATTAAAGCTATTGAAAAATATGGAACAGGTTGTTCTGGTTCACGGTATTTAACAGGAACTTTAGATTTACACGAAGAATTAGAATATAGATTAGCGAAATTTTTAGGAACTGAATCTGTGTTATTGTTTTCTACAGGATTTCAAACTGCTTTAGGAGTTATAGCAGGTCTGGCGGGTAAGGGAGATTATGTAATTTCTGATAAAGAAAATCACGCAAGTATTCTCACTGCTTCGTTATTAGCCAAAGGTTCTTTTGCTGAATTAGTGCGGTTTCGACATAACGATATGGTTGATTTGGAGTCTGTTTTATCAAAGATACCAGAATCTGCTGGCAAATTAGTTGTCTCAGATGGTGTATTTTCTGTAACTGGTGAAGTTTCAAATTTACCTGAAATAGTACGGATTTCAAAAAAATATGGTGCAAGGATTTTAGTTGATGATGCTCATGCCACTGGAGTTATCGGTGAAGGTGGAAGAGGTACTGCTTCGCATTATAATCTTGTAAATGAAACAGATCTTGTTATGGGTACTTTTTCAAAAACATTTGCTTCTTTAGGAGGTTTTGTTGCTGGGAAATCCCGTATTATTGATTTTCTCAAACATCAATCACCCGCTTTGATTTTCAGTGCAAGCCCAACTCCTGCTTCTTGTGCGGCAGCAATTGCATCCTTGACCATACTTGAACAACAGCCTGAATTAGTAGATTTACTACAAAAAAATACAGACAAGATGCGAAATGGTTTTAGAGATTTAGGGTTTCAATATCACAATAATATATCTGGAATTGTTCCTATCGTCGTTGGTCATGAACACGTTGCTTTGCATATGTGGAACAAATTGTTTGAACGAAATGTTTTCGTAAATGCTTTCATTCCTCCTGCTGCACCCGTGAATCAATCTATGATGAGAACAAGTTATATGGCTACCCATAAAGATGTTCACTTAGATATAGTTCTGACTGCATTTGAAGAAGTTGGAAAAGAAATGGGTATTCTTTGTGAAAATTTAACACCTGTCCCTATCCATGAAAATTAACAAATACGAACGCGGTTTAAAAGATAAAGTTGCATTGGTTACAGGTGCGGCAACACGAAATGGTCAAGCTATTTGTGAACGTTTAGCCGAAGAAGGTGCAATTGTTATTATTGCTGATATCATTGCTCAATCTGAAGAACTTGATATTATGAATTCTGCTACAATTATTACGCAACATTTTGTAGTCGACGTAACTGATCAATCGGCTGTAGAATTAATGGTCAATGAAATAGTTGAAAAGTATAAACGTATTGATATTTTAGTACATAATGTCGGTATTTACGAAGAAGAACCGTTTGAACTATTATCGTTTCAGCAATGGAATCAAATGCTTCAAATCACTTTGAATAGTTTATTTATTTGCGCTCAAGCTGTTTTACCAATTATGAAGAAGCATTCATTCGGTAGAATAATTACTATGTCTTCAGATACTGTTTGGTTAGGAACTCCGTATCTAACTCATTACGTTACTGCAAAAATGGGAATCATAGGCTTTACTCGTTCTTTAGCTGGTGAAGTAGGCAGATATGGTGTAACAATAAATACCATTACAATGGGATTAACGGCAACACAACGCCAAGAGAAACAAACCCCACTTTCTAGTTCATTGTTAGAACACATTATTCCGAAACAAGCAGTTTTTCGTGCCGATGAGCCTGAAGATATTGCTAATGTAGTAGCATTCTTAGCATTACCAGCTTCCGGTATTATTTCTGGACAAACTATAAATGTAGACGGAGGAGTTGCAAGACATTAGGTTCTTCAATTCATTGTTAACAGTTCTCAAATTCACTTAATTCTTTACTATGATAAATTACAGTTTTTTCTTTTTACTACTAATTTGCTTTAGCTTTTCATCAATTGCAAAGGCACAAATTGTTACCTATGGAGCTCACACAAAAGATACTTCTTATCAAAAACAAATAGTAGATAGTTTATCACTTAGTACAGAATTTTATTTGCTGTGCACTCCTAAATCGCCTATTTATAAATATGATTTTAAATATTCTATGAATGGGCGGAATTCTCAAGAAGTTGGCAATGATACTAAACCTCAATTTTTGGCAACAACAAACAGCCAACATAGTGTAGAAATCAAACAAAATACTTCTTCAAGTTATGAATCTTTGTTAACATCATCTTCTTTAACTTTGAAAGGAAGTCAGATAACTACAATTGGGACTCTTAAAGATTCAGGTTTTACTGTCCAAGGTTATAATAAAAAATTTGGGACATTCTCATTAGACAACAAAGGTATAATTTCTAAATTTAACGACAATTTTGAATCAGTAATGTCTGACCCAGGAGTAGTTCGAATTAGGAGTTTATTTATTGAAGATATAGACCGTAAATTTATTCGGTATTTAATCCCCAAATATACCCCTGAATTTTTAGAAGTTGGAGATGTATGGGAAGTCAATGTTAAAGATACTCTTCGAACATTAATGAGTCCATTAGTATATTTTGACCTTTTCACTTACAAAGTTACTTCTTTTACTGAAGATAATCAACAAAAAAAGGTTACTTTAGAATTTCGATCAGATTCTAGTAGAATTACACAAAATAACTTTACTGGAACCGATATGCAAACCAATATGGAATCATTTCAATATGTTTCAGGAGTTTATGAAATAGATAAAGCTTCAGGAATGCCCATTAAAATTTACATTACTATCCGTACTGAGATAACATCGAAGAATTGGAAAGATATAGTTACAGAATCTAAACGCGTAAACCAAACCCTTGAATACACTTTGCTTTAATTTTTTTTGTATATTTATACTTAGACTAGTAATTTCATACTTACACATTTTTAGAAAGATTCATAATGAAATCTAAAATTTTCACTATAGTTTTATTATTTTGTATTCCCTTTATAGTTGGCAGTTGTTCAAACAATGAACCAACTGAGTTTGTGGCTAAATTAACTACTGTTTCAGAATTAAATACTTCTGCAGGGTTTGCTTGGTTAGAACCAGAAATAAGCATCTATCAAGTTGATACAACCACAATTAAAGCTATCAAAACATCTTGGGAATCGAACAAAAGAGACTTTACCCTTTTTGTAAATCCTTCTTGTTCATGTGTTGGAACTAAGAAATTATTTCCGCATCTTGTTCGTGTACTTCGTGAAGCTGGAATTCCTGAATCGTATTTGAAAATTTATTCTATGCGTTCTGCTACTGATAAATTACCTGAAGACGTGAAAACTAAGGGCTTAACTGTTACATATTTACCGACAATTTATATTCGAAACAATGATGTAACTGTTAAAGTTATTACTGAAAACCCCGTTAATTCTACTGTTGAACAAGAAATTCTTCTTTCTTTACAATAGGAACTTGTTTTAAAATAAGTATTAAAAAAGGGATATCAAATGATATCCCTTTTTTCTTTATATTAGTTTCCGTGGGGTCCTACAATCGGTAATTTCGATTTATCTTTCACATATCTATCAACCCAATTACGAATTTCAAAATTGCTTTCTGTCCTTCGACCAGCTAATACATGATCTGCATTTTCATACATAATCAGCTTATGTGGATGCAAGGTTTCTAACAATGCTTTTCCCAATTCTAACGAATGCAAAGGATTTACTTTCCTATCTCCTGTACCGTGCAAAACTAAAAGTGGTGTAGTTTTGCAAAGTTCCGATGCCCAAAGTACACTCGACCGATCTTCTAATGCTTTTTCTATTGAATCAGATGATTTCAGATAAGGTAATAAGGTTTGGATAATATATTCTTTCTTCGAAAGTAAATGCAACATTGTTGGAGCACCGAATGTTACCGCTGCACGAAAGACATTCATTGTTCGTAACATTTGAAATGCCATCATTCCTCCACGTGAACCAGCTATCAACCCTATTCTATCGTTATCAACGTATGGTAATTCTAACAATAAGGTTGTCAAATTTTTTGCATCAACAGTATCTCCAGCTCCCCATTCTTCTGCACCTTCACTTCCACCTTGACCTCGATATTGACTTGCAATTGCAACATATCCCCAAGCAGCGTACATACCTAAAATAGAAAAAACTCCTTCAGTAGTTAATGCACCTTTAGCACCAGACCCACCACGGTTAAATTGAATTGCAGGTAGTTTTTCTTCATATTGTGGCGGTAGAGCAAGAAAGCCTTTTATCTGTAATCCATCGCTAAAATAAGTGATTTCATACATCTTCATTGCCAAAAAGCGAACTAAATCAACTCCAGAATATTGACGTTTTGCAGAAGTAACAAAATTTTGAGGAATTGGAATTTCGACACTTGAAAGTAATTGACCGTTCCTTATTTCCATTGAAGTTTCTTCGGATTTTCAGGAGTAAGTTTTTGAGTTTTAATTGAATCTTGAGGAGTGATTTCTTCCTTTAACTCAATTTTTTTAGAAGGTTTTTCATTTTGAAGATTGTAAATTTCTTCCATTCGCAATTGTGTATAGCGAGAACGATATTTTTTTGCTAATCGAGTATTTCTATTTTCAATTGACATTTTTCTTCCTTTGATAAATGCCATTGTTACTTTGTTTGTACTATAATCTAACGGGTTTCCTTGGCTTACAAAAAGAGTTGCTTCTTTCCCAATATCAAGAGATCCAACAAGTGAGTCTACACCAAACATCATTGCAGGGTACAACGTTAAGCCCTTTAAAGCTTCCATTTCCTCCAAACCAAATCCAACTGCTGTCCCTGCATTAAATGGAAGATTTCTTTGTTGCCAGGAACCACTTTCTGAAAAAGCAAAGAGAATACCTTTTTTTTGTAATTGTTGTGGCAAAGTAAACGGTTGGTCGTAAGTATCTTCATCTTTATCAGGCAAAGAATGTATCCTTGGAATGACAATACCAACTTGTAATGCCTTTACTTGATCTAAACAGCGAATGACTTCATTACCTGTTGAAAGTACCGCACGTAGATTATACCTTCGTATTATTTCTAAGGCTATCAATAATTGTTGGTAACTATTTGCTTCAATAAAGCAGACTTGTTGTTTTTCAAAAATTGCTCGTAATGATTCATAACGAAGATCAACATTCCCTTTTGATAAACCTTCTTTTGCAAGAAGCGAATAGGAATGAGCGTTTTCAATATATGTTAAAAATTCTTGTAATTTCTTTTCAATATCAGCTTTTATTTCAGCTTCTTTTTCTAAATTTTTCATCCAAGGTGCTATTGTAACATCTGGAATTGAAATTTTCATACACGATTTACTTTGAATCATTGCATCTTCTTTGTTCCAGCCATCTAAAGCCAAGAACGAGCCTTGACCTGAAATAAATCCACCTTCAGGAACAATATTTGCAATCAAAACTCCATTGGTTCTAATTGTTGGTATTAATTCACTTTCAGGGTTATATGCAGTTTCTGCCTTCACATTTGGATTATATAGCCCAACTTCATTCATATCTCTGGTAGCTCTAACAGCATCTATTTCTACTAAACCAAGGGTGGTAGAAGCAGTTATAAATCCGGGGAACACATATTGACCTTGACAATTGATTATTTCGGTATTTTCAGGTATTGTTACATCGGTTCCAATTTTTGTAATTTTTCCTTTTTCAAAAACTATTGTTGCGTTTTCTATTACGCCTTTGGTAATAGTAACAATGGTAGCATTTGTTAATGCTATAGGTTTTCTTTGAGGTTCACCAGGAATTTCAGAGTGTGCTGATAGGATGTTCGGTGTGAATAATGCTATTAGAAGCAAAAATTGTAGGTAGATCATATTCGGGTTTGACCTTTTGAATTTATTCCAAACTAGTAACATACAGTAGAGAAGAGAAATAAGATGAGATGCCTCTCAAACATAAATGAGTAAGAGGCACTCCCCTTCTCACCTTTCACCATTTTTTATATTTTATGGATTCAGGATCCTGTATTCTAAGTTGTAACGTTGTTCACGACAAATTTGGAACAACCAATTGCTTTCAATATTTCGATCGTTATCGAGTGAAAGTCAAATTCTACATACAAATATAATGTTTTTCTAAACAACATCACACTATTTATATACAAAAAAGTGAAATATTTACTAAAAGTGGCGTTTTTCTGCACTTTTCGATATGTTTTGCTCTTACAATATCTTCTTTTCTACCGATTTTCAAAATTCCTTTATTTTGAAAACACAAACAATACCCTTTTGTCGTCCTAATAGTTTCAGAAATAAGGAAAACTATGTCTACTACAACAACGCCAATTACTCCAGAAATTGATCAATATATATCTTCTCTTTTTTCAGAGGAAGATTCATTGCTCCAAACCTTACGCAAAGAAGCTGAAGAATTCAGAATTCCCGCAATTTCGATTGGTACAATACAAGCTCGTTTTTTATCCGTTTATTTACGGTCAATGGGTGCAATAAAAGGAATTGAAATTGGGTCATTAGGTGGGTATTCTGCAATTTCTATTTTACGCTCATTACCAAATGATGGACATCTTCATTGTTTTGAATTGAATCCTGAATATGCTTCGTTTATGGAACGCCAAATTGATAAAGCTGGTTTTAAAAACAATTGTTCTATCTACATTGGTGATGCTTCAAGTACCTTAACTTCTCTTCCTAAAGATGAATTATTCGATTTTGTTTTTATAGATGCTAATAAAGGTGCCTATGTTGATTATCTACATCAAACATTTCCTCTCTTAAAAAAAGGTGGTGTTATCATTGCCGATAATACGCTTGCTTGGGGTGATATTGCTAAAACTGATGTTTCGAATACTGTTGCTTCAATTCAAGAGTTTAATCTTGCTATGAAGGCTCACAGCGGTTTTTTGACAACATTAGTACCCCTAGGTGATGGAATGACTATTGGTGTTAAACTCTAATCAACCCTTAATGAAACAAATCCTATTGTTCTTCCTGCTTTTATCAGTTCTCGTTAGTACGGGCTGTAAAACCACAAGACCTTCGTTATTCGATTTAGAATACGAATCCGCCGACCGTAAAAAAACTATCTATTCCACCAGTGTTAAGCCAATTGATTCCGTTGATGTTTCAAAGTTAATCTTTGATATTTGGAAAATTGAATCCTTCGATTTCCCAGAAAAAATTAAGGTTTTTGCTCGAGTAAAAGATTCAGTTGGCAATGTAGTTACAGGAATGGCATACCCGTACAAAAGAGAAACTGACCCTACCTATTTTACAGTAGTTAGGGAAAAATTAGGTAAAAAACGGATCTCAATTGATAGTTTTTCCGTACGTGAATTTGGAGCAAAAGATTCAGTTCCCTATGCTATAATGCTCTCCTTGGATTATAGCGGTTCTATGGCTTCCATTCAAGAAACAATTTTAGAAGCTACAGAACTATTTGTTTCAATGAAACAATCTGTTGACCAAATTGCAATAAGTACTTTCAATAAAAAATTCTCTCTCCGAGTCCCATTTTCTTATAACAAAAAAGAGATAATCGGTCAATATAAATCAAAATATTCTACAGGTTTTGTGTCCTATTCAACGCTCTACGATGCAATTAAAGAATCCATTTTAGAGTTTGACCGGCAACGAGAAACCGTAGATTCACTACCCCCAGTCATAATCGTCTTTTCAGATGGTGATGACAATTTTTCAAAAACAAAAGCATCAGAACTTTACGATTTAGCAAAACAAAAACGAGTGAATATATTTGCTGTTGGTTTTGGCTATACCTACGATGAAAATCTTTCGTACATCGCAGAAAATACTGGTGGGAAATACTACCGTGCGTATTCTCGGAAAGATCTCTCCGCTATTTTTATGGACATTTACACAAGCCTTAAAAACTTTTACCTTGTTACATATCGCCCACCAAATTATGAAGGTCTACACGAAGTACGTCTAAGTTTGGAAGTTCCTCCACGAACCGATACATTGTTTGCGAACGGGCAATACGATACAGGAATATTAACACCCTTCGATTCTATAGGAAAAGCTTTTTCTAAAATGATTCAATTCGACTACAACAGCGCCGAAATTCTATCCCCATCATTTACAGTATTAGAAAGTTTAGCGGACATATTAGACCGTTACCCACGTATTTGGTTGGAAGTACAAGGACATACCGACAGCATAGGTGGTGAAGAATTCAACCGAATATTGTCGGAAAAAAGAGCAAATGCCGTCGTTGATTTCTTAGTCCTAAAAGGAGTAGAGTCCAAGCGATTACGCCCACGAGGTTTGGGTTTGACCCAACCACTCGCCACTAACGAAACCCCCGAAAAACGAGCATTAAACCGCCGTACACAATTCGTTATAATCAGGAAGTAAA